>JACCDO010228300.1_pt1 | contig 44555 bp, 59 predicted proteins | sample 7446101 | NCBI WGS metagenome assembly JACCDO01 (sample SAMN15323440, study PRJNA562643) | freshwater metagenome | isolation source: river surface water | place: USA:Blue River Watershed | collected 2017-08-16 | reverse complement strand
ATTATCGCCGGTAATGTGGTTACCGCGGATATGACACAGGAGTTAATTTTACGTGGCGCGGACATTGTTAAAGTGGGCATTGGCCCTGGTAGCGTTTGTACTACTCGTATCCAAACTGGTGTGGGCTACCCACAGCTTAGTGCTATCATTGAGTGTGCCGATGCCGCTCATGGTCTTGGCGGGCATATTATTGCTGACGGCGGATGTGTTTGCCCTGGTGATGTTGCTAAGGCTTTCGGGGCTGGTGCGGACTTTGTAATGCTAGGCGGTATGCTGGCAGGGCACGATGAAGGTAGTGGTAAGATAATTGAAGAAATGTACGAAACTGCCAAACTTCAAACTGGCACATTGGCCAACGATTTTGAAGTTAAAAAATTTGTAGAATTTTATGGGATGAGCTCGGACACAGCAATGGAAAAGCATAGCGGCGGAGTTGCTGAGTATAGAAGTTCAGAAGGGAGAACAGTCCGTGTTCCATATAAAGGTGCAGTAAAAAGCACCGTGTTAGATTTGCTTGGTGGTTTGAGGAGTGCCTGCACTTACGTTGGAGCGCCTACTCTTAAACAATTGAGCAAATGCACCACGTTTATTCGCGTCAATCGTCAGATAAATGATGTTTTTGTGAAATAAATATTGGTATAATATACTATTATTATCAAGGGCATAGCCCTATATTATATGGATAAAGCAGTAGGTCGTTAGTCCTACTTTATTAAATTATACTATAGAAGAACTGAGAATGGGAGAAATTAAAACTTCTCTCATTTCTCGATATAAATAATTTTACAATGCCCATTAGGGGTTGTAAAAACTACTCGCTTAATAAAGGAGAAAAAAATGAGTAAAGTCATCGGTATCGACTTAGGTACAACAAATTCTTGCGTAGCCGTTATTGAGAACGGTATCCCCAAAGTTATTGAAAACAGCGAAGGTGCTCGCACTACTCCTAGTATTGTGGCCTACGCTAATGAAGAAATTCTAGTTGGCGCTAGCGCAAAACGCCAAGCAGTAACAAATCCAAAAAATACAATTTATGCGGCTAAACGTCTTATTGGACGTAAGTTCAAAGAAGAGGCTGTACAAAAAGACATCAGTCTAATGCCTTACGAAATTGTTCAAGCAGACAATGGCGATGCTTGGGTTAAGGTAAAAGACGACAAACTAGCACCTCCACAAATCTCCGCAGAAGTTCTTCGTAAAATGAAGAAGACTGCTGAAGATTATCTTGGCACAGATGTGACTCAAGCAGTTATCACAGTTCCAGCTTACTTCAACGATAGCCAACGTCAAGCAACTAAAGATGCAGGTAAAATTGCAGGTTTAGAAGTATTGCGTATTATCAATGAACCAACAGCGGCGGCTTTGGCATACGGTGTTGATAAAACAGATAAGAAAGATCGTAAGGTTGCAGTATACGACTTAGGTGGCGGTACATTTGATATTTCAATCATTGACATTGCTGATGTTGATGGCGACAAGCAAATTGAAGTGTTGAGTACAAACGGCGATACATTCCTAGGTGGTGAAGACTTTGACCAACGCATTATGGATTATTTGGTTGAGGAATTTAAGAAAGAACAAGCTATTGATCTTAAGAAAGATATGCTTGCCCTACAACGTTTAAAAGAAGCCGCAGAAAAAGCAAAAATTGAATTGTCTAGTTCTGCACAAACAGATGTTAACTTGCCATACATCACAGCAGATGCAACAGGTCCTAAACACATGAATGTTAAGATTACTCGTAGCAAATTAGAAAATCTAGTTGACGAGTTAATTCAACGCAGTTTAGAGCCATGTCGCATTGCTATGAAAGATGCTGGTGTAACAGCCGCTGACATTGACGAGGTTATCCTTGTTGGTGGTCAAACACGTATGCCTAAAGTTGTTGAAGAAGTTGAAAAGCTATTTGGCAAGGCTCCACGTAAAGATGTTAATCCAGACGAAGCAGTTGCAGTTGGTGCCGCAGTACAAGGCGCAGTTTTAAGTGGTGACCGCAAGGACGTTCTATTACTAGACGTTACTCCGCTATCACTGGGTATTGAAACGATGGGCGGTGTAATGGCCAAGTTAGTTCAAAAGAATACAACTATCCCAACTAAAGCAAGTCAAGTTTTTAGTACTGCTGATGACAATCAACCTGCTGTTACTATTAAAGTGTTCCAAGGTGAACGTGAGTTGGTACAACACAACAAACTACTAGGTGAATTTAATCTAGAAGGTATTCCGCCAGCAAGACGTGGTACACCACAAATTGAAGTAACACTTGATATTGATGCAAACGGTATCATGCACGTTTCTGCTAAAGATAAAAACACTGGTAAAGAAAATAAAATTACCATCAAATCTAATAGCGGATTGACTGATGCAGAAATTCAAGCAATGATTAAAGATGCTGAACTTAATGCAGAGTCAGACAAGAAGCAACGTGAATTGATTGAAACACGTAACAACGCAGAAAGTCAAGTTCACACATTGCAAAAAGAATTAGACACACACAAAGACAAACTAACTGAAACAGAGAAAACTACTATTGAAGCATCTATTGCGGCAGTCAATGTAGCAATCAATGGCGATGACAAACAAGTGATTTTAGATGCAGTAACTAAAGCACTTGAAGATGCAAAACCATTGTTTGAAAAGATGTCACAAACTGAAGAAGCGCCTGCTGAAGAAAAAGCAGAAGCTACAGTTGTAGATGCTGAATTTAGTGAAACAAAGAAAGACGATAAAGACAACGCCTAATGGGTTGTCAATGATTCTTGCTTAATTAAAGGAGAAAATTATGAATCATACACTACAACGTATCGACACAGATACATTAACAAAAGCATTAATTGGATTTGATACTATGTTCAATAACATGGAACGTAGATTTAGCAATTCACTTGGCACAAATTATCCGCCACACAATGTTGTTAAAGTTGACGAAAACAATTACGAAATTCAAGTCGCTGTTGCAGGATTTGACAAGGACGAAGTAACTGTTGAACTTGACCAAAACATTATTGTTGTTACTGGTAGCAAAGTAGAGGACGATGAAAAGACCTACTTGCACCGTGGACTAGCACAACGCAATTTTGTCAAAACATTCCCATTAGCTGAACACATTGAAGTTAAGGGTGCTGACCAAAAGAACGGCATTTTGACAATTAAATTGGAACGTGTAATTCCAGAGGCACTAAAACCTCGTCGTATTGAAATTCAATATTCCGAGTAATGGTAAAGGGGAGAATTGCTCTCCCCTTTATTTTCAAGTATAATAAGTAGTAACAATAAACAAATAGGACTTAGAATGCCAGATACAGCAATCGCCCAAAAAGAAACAACCACAACAAACATTATTGAGCCTAACAAGTACAAGGTGTTATTTCTTAATGATGACCATACCCCTATGGAATTTGTGATTGATGTATTAACAAATATTTTTGACCACGACCTTACAACTAGTAAAGAAATTACAATTGAAATTCATACTAAAGGTTCTGGTATTGCAGGAATTTTTCCATACGAAATTGCTGAACAAAAAAGCATTGAAACAACACACCTTGCACGGCAAGCAGGATATCCATTAAACGTAAAGTTAGATCCAGTTTAACTCAAAAAATAGGGAGCCTAAAAAACTCCCTATAAATATGAGTAGTTAATGGAGACTAATAATGAGTTTACGAGATATCACAAAAGATTTACATCACGAAGCAGAAACAACTAAATTTGCCAAACTATTGCTAAGTGGCAAAATTGAAAAGAAAGACTACAGAAACTATCTATACCAACTTTTGGCAGTTTACGATCCAATTGAATGGTATTGTAAACGTCAAGGCTTCTTAGACAAGATGCCAACTCTCCCAAGACTTCGTGCTATCCATTCAGACTTTGTAGAACTAGATGATGGCAGTTATCATTATCTAACTCCAGCAACACTGGAATACCAAACATACCTACACAAGTTAGGTAATGACCCAGAACGCAAACACTTAATCAAAGCTCACTTATATTGCCGTCATATGGGTGACTTATTTGGTGGTCAAATTATTGCTAAACAAGTTCCTTATACTAGTGGTAAATTTTATCAGTTTGACGATGCTGATTCACTTAAGAGTGCTATCCGTGCAGAACTTACAGATGACTTAGGTCCAGAAGCTCGTGTAGCTTTTGAATTTGCTATTAAGATGATGAAGGACTTGTATGCAGGAGAGTAAGGTTTGGGACAAGTTAATAGAGATACAACACCTACTTGAAGATTCATTTAATAAAACTGGTACAGAAATATTTGAACCTGGAATGGATCGTTTTAATCAGCCTGGGTGGGTTAATCGCGTTTGGCGGTCCGATTCTTATCGTCGTGCTCATGTGGACGTCGTAGATGCACGTGAAACAAAAGGTCTTTGGATGATGCATTGTTGCATCTTCCCACACACTCATAACCCAGCCCCAATTTACGGATTTGATGTAGTAGCAGGTAAAAACAAAATTACTGGATGTTTCCACGATTATAGTAATGCAGGAGATCCAGAACATCCTATGATGGAATGGTTTGCTGACGAAGTTAATAAGCTGGACTGGAATCGTACTAGAAAACTTCCAGAATGGGCCGAACGTATCTTTAGTCCTAGCATGGTTGCCGCAGCCAATGTACAAGAAGAACACGAATTAAACCAAATATTCTCTATGGCTAAGACTACCTTAGCACACTATTTGTCCTGTGTTTCTGAGACAAATAACACAGCAAATGATACTACAGAAGCACAAAACTATTACGCATACAATCAAAAACAAAACCCTCATACCCCGCGTGTAATGGCTAGTTTAGGGCTAGATGAGGAAGATGTGCGTATTTTTATACAGGATTGCTTGTTTCCAGAAATTGGTAAATAGTTTATTATGCGCTTTAATGAAATCAAATCCCTATTAGAAAACGAGCTTGTTCAACAAGATAGTCCTAAGCAGTTCTTAGCAGACGTTGAATCTGGCGCAATTGACCCTGTCATTGCCAAGGCTGGTATGCAATACTTAGAAAAAGTAATTTCTGCAACTCAGCCAAATGCACCGCAAGATAATCAACAACAGCCCCAACAAGCACAAAAAGTTCCAGGGCAGGCACCACAACAACAGCCTCAACAACAGCCCCAACAAGCACAAAAAGTACCTGGTCAGCCTATTCAACAAGCACCACAACAAAAGAATATTGTTCCTGGTAGTGCTCAAATGGCAACAGAGGATATTGCTTATTCTAAAACAAATGCGGAGCAAGTAAGAAAACTTTTAATGAAGCAAGGTGCATCTAGTCAAGAAGTAATGGATGCAATTACATTCATTTATAGAAAAAATATTGTTAAAAACTGTAAAGATCTTATGGCTCAGAAAATGTTCAAGCCAGAAGGTGCTGAACTATTGGCAAGTTTGTTCTATGAATTACCAGCAACTTTTCATCAAAGAAACGACTTGTCTAATGTACTGTTAAAGTCAGGTGTTTTAGATTTGAAAAAGTTTTCAACACCGCATGAAGGCAATTTAGCTGACTTGATCATGCCAAAATATAGAACAAATAAAGCAGTAGTTAACTTGTTCTTAAAATTAAAAAATAGAAAAGATTTCCCGACCCAAGTCAGTGCCGCAAATAAAGGTGCTGGAGAAGACTTGATTACAATTATGGGTAATCCTGTACAAAAGTTAAGTCCGGGTGACTTGAATATTGGTGGTAAAGAAATTGAAATCAAAGCAATGGGCGCACGTCTAAAAGGCTTTGGTGGTAGCGACATATATGGTAATCCTTCGCCATATTATGGAACTTGGGCAACACTTGTAGGTGAAGCACTAGGTTCAGAGGGTGCAAGATTAATGCAAGAACTTGGTACAAGCCTAAAGAAATACTTTCACTTTGGTAAGGCAAATCTTTTTGCACTAAGTGAAGGTCTTAAGGTAAGTAAAAACCCTAAAAAGAAGAAGTTGTTAGAAGAAGCATTTGATGGATTAATGCAATTATTGTATCCGTTAAGTGACACTAAGATGAGAAATAGAGTGTTACAGTCTTTTACTGATAAAGGGTTTGATGTTGAACAGCTAAGAAAGAATTGGTTCTTGTTCAGTTACGATTATTACACCTTTACTACATCAGATAAAAAGACTGGTGCTAAAATGCACGCCATTATGTTTATGAATCAAGGTGATGACACTTATCAAATAGTTACAGATAGTAGCCAAATTGATAGAAATTGGGACAAATACGAACTTGGTTCAGATTTGTTTAACTGGAAGAATCCAACTGGTGCCGCTCCTAAGATAACATACGGCAAAGAAAAGCGTACACAGCGTAAACGTGTAAGCACTAAAAAAGTCAAATAGTTCTTAATCTAGAACAATATTTTATGTACAGTTAATGTATGTCCTCCTACCTGTAAATAATAGTACGGGTTGTTCAAGGAGCGAATACATGCGAAAATCCCTAGTAGTATTAACACTATCTTTCTGGCAGTTGATTTCGACTGCCGCACCTCTTGGCGATTTTACATTCAAAAGTCCAGCATTTAATGGTTCTGGATACAGCAGTCATGTATTGACTATTGAGAACCAGGAAAGAACAAGACAAAAAGAACGTGCTGATAAAATACAAGCGGCAATTGATAAAGAAATTGCCGACAAGAAAAACACTAACCTTGCTAAGTTTGTTAGCAATTTAGAGTCACGTATCTATGCACAGATTAGTCAAAACGTAGCAACTGCTATGTTCGCCAACAACAACTGTACATCAAGTAGCAATACAAACTGTTCTGGAAATATTGATTTCCAAGGCAATTATATCAGTTGGAATAAGGTTTTGAGTGCTGATGATTCTTATTGTTCTACAGCATATGGTTCTTGCATTATGTTGAGAATTGCAGATCCAACAGCGACCAATCCATCAACAGCACCTTGCGATTCTGCAGGGATATCTTGTATATATGTGCCATTGAGTTCATTCCAAATGCCAGGGAACTAAACCATGAAAAAGACACTTTTATCTTTGGCAATTGTTTCCTTATTATCTGGTTGTGCTGTTATACAAACAACAGGACTAACTGAGACTGATCCAACTGTAACAGGGCAACGTGCCAATGTTAAGAAAGAGTTTGATCTTATTCCAGCGCCTGCGGCTGGAAAACCATTGAGTGTTGCAGTTTATAGTTTTATGGATAAAACTGGACAACGTAGACCTCAAGCAAATATCGCTAGTTTAAGTACTGCGGTAACACAAGGAGCAGAAGTATTCTTAATTTCTGCACTACAAAACGTTGGACGTGGTCAATGGTTTGAAGTTGTTGAACGTGTAGGCATTGACAACTTGACTAAAGAACGTCTAATTATACGCCAAATGCGTGAAGCATACGAAGGTAAGGATGCTAGACCTTTACTACCAATGCAATTTGCTGGTATTATTATAGAAGGCGGAATTATTGGATACGATACAAGTACCACAAGCGGTGGCGCAGGAATGCGTGTTTTTGGTATTGGTAAACAAACACAATGGTCAACTGACACAGTAACCGTAAGTTTGCGAGCAGTTAGCGTAAACACTGGTAAAGTACTCGCCACAGTTACAGTTCAAAAGACTATTTTAAGCACAGCAGATTCGGCAACTGCATTAAAATTTTATGATGCAGGAACAAAGGCTTTTGAAGCAGAGGCAGGGTTGACTATTAATGAAGCAGGCACATACGCAGTTAAGTCAGCAACAGAAATGGCAGTAGTTGAGTTGATTAAGGAAGGACAACGTAAGGGTATTTGGGAATACAAACCAGAAATGAGTTTAAAACAAGAACCCCCGGCAATGTCTTTTGTCCCATCACAGTCAAGTACACCAGTTATTAGTAGTGAGATAAAGCAGGAAGTTAAAGTAGAGGAGAAAAAAGATGTCGTGGTTCAATCACAAACCAAATCCGAAACGAAAACAGAAGCCGCACCCAGTGCCGCCACAGAAGTAAACAAAGAAGTACCTACAGCTGATTTAAAGGTAACAAACACACAAACTGGTTTGAAGCCAAGAGTGGATTTATTTGGTGCTAGGTATTTGAAAGAGGATTCATTTGTTTATAAAGAAGCAAATGAAAAGAGTCAGCGTACTTGGCTATTAAAGAAAGGTGCTGAATTACACATTATTACTCCAGGGCCAGATGGGTGGCACCAAGTAATAGACGCAGAGAAGCGTAAAGGGTTTGTCAAGAATTCGGTGCTTGGGACTGATAAACCATAAAAGATAGCAGGCACGGGGAGAACGGAGTACAAAACAATAACGGCTACGGCCAAGGAGCGTGATTGGAGAACATATAATCCAATCGTGTATTAGAAGATGGTACAAAAAAGAATAACAGGCGTTGGTGGGTTGTCGAGAAAATTACTCACAATTCTGGTGTTGTCTGCAATGACAACATCGGGTATGGCGGCTGACAATAGTATCTATATTGATCAAGCAGGCGATAACTCAACTATCACTATGACGCAAGATGGTGCTGGAAACAAAGTAAAAGGTATTTTAACAAATGGTACAGCAGGTGGTACCACTGATCCAGCAAAATTAACAGGCAATGCTCAAACAATCAACATTGAACAAACAGGCGCAACTAACGTGTTGTCCTTGGGTGTTAATACAACACAAGGCGGTTCTGTGACAGGATACGCTAACGTTGGTGTAAATTTGAACTATCAAGTAAGTGGTGGCGGGAATACTGGCTTCATCAACATTAACAACAACGGTTTAGGAACAGCGAGCGGTAATGTTGTTAGTATTGTTCAAAGTGGCGGTGGTGCAACTACAAACTTAAACATGACTGGTAGCAGTAATCAACTAACAGTTAATTCAAGTGGTGGTGCAAACAACAGTTTCACTGGAACTATAAATGCAGACCAAACCGTAGCAACTGTTAATCAAACAGGTGGCGGTGGTAACACAACTACATTAGATATGACTGGCGACAAAGGATCAGTAACTTTAACAACTGTTGGTGCAACTAATACAACCAATGTAATTCAAAGTGCATATGGTTCTACTGGCGCACAGGCTATTATTAATATTACAGGATCTGGTAACACAACAGATGTAACACAGACAGGTCTATATGATCATTATGCTAGTATTACAGTTACTGGTAGTGGCAACGGAATTACACTATCACAAACAGGCGGCTCAGCAACAGGTCATCATACTACAATGTCTGTAGCAGGTAGTACTAACACTATTGGTGTTACTCAACAAGGTTCAGTTAGTAACTTGACTAATCTTGCTATATCAGGAAGTAGTAACTCATATACTATTTTACAAAAGAACTAAGAGGGTTACATGAAACTATGGATGGTATTATTATGCGTTCCGTTGCTAGGTATATCGTTGAAAACAAACGCGGCGATAGGCAAAGTGACGGAGCAAATAAACGCACCTCCAAGTATCCAGAGACAGAATTCGACACTAACGGGGTCCAAAGGGACGGGAGTGGAGATGAACGATGCAATACAGACCAAAGCAGGTAAAGTTGGTATTACATTTGAAGACGAAACAAAAGTACAAGTAAACGAAAACAGTAAACTTGTAATCGACGACTTTGTTTATGATCCAAAAAGTAAATCAGGTAAGTTAGGTGCTAAGATTGCATTGGGCACAGTTCGTTATGCTAGTGGACAAATTGCTAAAAATAGCCCACAAAATGTAAACCTAAATACACCTAGCGCCACAGTAGCAGTACGTGGTACTGACTTTACTGCTACAGTAGATGAATTGGGTGAGTCGACTATTATTTTATTACCTAGTTGCCCAAATGATCGTCCTTCACGAACAGTAAGAGACATTGAATCAAACTGTAAAACTGGTTCAATTGAAGTTACCAACGATGTTGGCACAGTAGTACTCAATCAACCATTTCAAGTTACTAAGGTTCAAAGTAGAACACAACCTCCTACCCCTCCTAAAGTTTTGCAATTAAGCGAAATGGCTATTAGTAACTTGTTAATTGTTAGCCCGCCACCAGAAGTTAAACGTGCTCAAGATGAACAAAGACGCACGTTCAATGCTTTAGAATTTGATTTCTTAAAAGAAAAAGGATTAGAAAACTATTTGGATATGCAGGCTAATCAAATGTATGAAGATAAATTATCTAAGAATTTTTTATCAAATGATTTTCTTGCCAGCTTGTTTGATGTTATAGGAAACATCTTGGATCAAAAGTTTTTAGATCCAGTAGACCCAGTATTACCTGATTATAAAAAAGCAAGTGGAATAATTGTTTACAAAGACGATATGACAGTAGGCTTGTGTAGAGATACTGGTGCGGATATACAATGTGTGACTACACCTCTTACACAAAACTCAACCATCTATCAAACACAAGGTAGTTTAGAATTTAAGAATCGAATCAATCAGGGAGGTAATACAACCATTACCTTGATACAAAAATGAAACGTTTTACACTAATATTCTTTTTTCTATGGAGTGTATGCATAAGCGTACTTGCCCAAGCTACTAATTTCACTGATTTAAAATTCAGCCAGTATCAAATAGCAGACAGTCAGTGGGATACTGGAGCTTGTTTGTATACATCTACTTGTAATATCTACTACACGCAACCAGGGACAATGTATACTATTCCTTGGTATAATGGACAATGGAATTGGCAACCTGGACAGTATGTTAAATTTTCCCTAAGCGGTAACTCTTCTTATCCTTATACCGCTAATGTTTATAACAGTAACGGGTCTTTAGCAGGAACTGTGGGCACTGGCAAAATTATCAACATGGGTGTTGACGTAAACGGCAACGCATTATTCTTTTTCGTTGGCAACGATGACAATACTGGTCAGTTGTTTAGTGCCAACGTAGGTCTTACTGGAAATGGAGGATATTCTTGGACTGGGACATTAAACCCAACTACTTCACAAGTTGATTCCTTTGCCGTAAGCTACGGAAGTACAACTCCTTTGGCTGCTGGTCAAACATATAGTCCCACGCCAGTTGGTCCATCAGTTTCTGGCGGCACAATTACACAAACAAATGCGCCAACTACGCAAACTATTACCAGTGGTGGGTCTTATGTAAGCCCGAGAACAACTGTTGAACAAACTCGAATTAATACATGGACTAGCAATGGTCAATCATATAACAATGAGTTATACATAACACAAACTTATGGATCTAATAATACTGTCAATATTACCCAATCAGGAATAAAAAATAAAATTGAATTTACATTAAATGGAAACAATAATAGTATTCAAAATAATCAAACTGGGTCAAATTATTTAAAACAAGAAGTTCCTGGTTGGGGAAATAATATTACAACTAATCAATCTAATACTAACTTAACAAACTACGTTGAAACTAAGATACAGGGCAATGGCAATATTGTAAATCATACACAAACTGGGCCTGGCAATCATATATTGTTTAGCAATGTTACTGGAGATATTAATACAATTAATAGTACACAAACAGGTAATGCTGGGCATATATTAGATGCTAAACTAACTGGAAATTTTAATTCAATTCTATCTAGCCAAACAGGCAATACTTCTAATAATGCCAATATTAATTTAACTAATATGGGCGGTGGCGCCAGCGTTGATTTACAGCAAACTGGTGGGAAATCATTTAGCATTATACAAAGTTGTACAAATCCAGCAGGATGTAACACGGTAGTGAGACAATAATTATGGAAACTTTATTAGCACAGATAATTGGTGGGGTTTTTGGCTTGTTTATTGCATGGTTAATCAACTATTGGTTTACCATGTATCACATTAGTAAAAATAAAAAGCTAAAGATTCAGCATCAAATTGAGCTCGAAAACTATAAAAAATCCCTAAGAAAATCCAACTAAATATTTCATTAGTTGAATTGGAAAACAAACTATGAGAGCAAGAGAATTCATTAACGAAGACTGGAACAAGGTCAACAGAAAAGATAAGACAGACGGTTTAAGCAAAAAAGCCGTCAAAGCATATCGTCGTGAAAATCCAGGTAGTAAACTGCAAACAGCGGTGACTACTAAACCTAGTAAACTAAAGCCAGGTAGCAAAGCAGCCAAACGTCGCAAGAGCTTCTGTGCTCGTATGAGTGGTAACAAAGGTCCTATGAAGGACGAAAAAGGAAGACCTACTCCTAAAGCAAAAGCACTACGCCGTTGGAACTGCTAAATGAAAAACAAACTTAAAAAAATCTTAACAAGCCCTTGGACTGCTCTGCTAACTCTAGCGTTAGTAGTGGGCATACGTGTAGCAGATCCCGCATTTGTTGAAAGCGTAAGACTACGTTATTTTGACACTCTAATTACTAGCAAAGAAGTAACTGTTAACAATATTGTAACAGTAAATATTGATGAAGCCACATTAGACAAATACGGTCAATGGCCTTTACCTAGAGCTGAATATGCCAAACTTGTACGAGAACTATACCAGAGGGGAGCGGGCCTTGTTGTACTTAATGTACTCATGCCAGAAACAGACCGTACGGGTGGAGATGGTGCGCTGGGTCAAACTTTAAAAGAGTTTCCAGTTGTACTAGGTAGTGCTCCAAGTCAAAAAACCAAAAATAATCCACGTGTTCCAGGATCAGCAGTATTAGGTCCAGAGTGGTTAGATCAAATTATTCAGTATCCTGGCTTAATTGCTAACGTTCCACAATTAGAAAATAATGCCGCAGGTGTAGGAATTACAAATACACTACCAGAAGTAGACGGTGTTAATCGTCGTATGCCATTAATCGTTACGGTAGATGGCAAACTATACCCCGCATTAAGTTTAGAAACTTTACGTGTTGCCGCAGGCGACTCAACATTCCAAGTTAAGTTGTTTGAAGGCGGCGTTGAGAAAATGCGTATACCTAAATTTGGCCCAATTGCAACAGACAACTTAGGTCGTATATGGATTGATTGGAGTCAAGAATCACATTCAGTTAGTGCTGTTCAATTGCCTAAAGATTTAGCTGGTGCTATTGTAATAGTAGGACCAACAGCGGCTGGCATTAGTAATCCTGTACCAACAAGCAAAGGCGCAGTATTTCCACACGAAGTACAAGCGGCTGTAATCGGTACAATGGTTAATGGAGTTGTTATACAACGTCCTGACTATGCTGATGGATTAGAAATTGTTGCTTTGGTGGCAGCAGGTTTACTATTATTATTTTTAACAAGGTGGGTCTATGTTGGCTTGGCGTCAGTTATTATTATATGTGTTGGTGTGGTTGTTGGTAGCCAGTATATGTTTGGCAGTCATTTATTTCTATTTGACGCAACTGCCCTTCTTAGTGGCACAATCTTGGTCGCTTTGCATGCCTATGGTGTCAAGTTTGTAAGTGAGTTCTTACAGAAGCAGGCAATCAAGAAACAGTTCGCTGGCTACTGCTCTAAAGAAGTAGTAGAGATGCTACAGAAAGATCCAGACTTAATCAAGCGTGGTGTGCGTAAAGACGTATCAGTTATGTTCAGTGACTTGCGTGGCTTTACTCCAATCGGTGAACACTATGGCGATGACGTTGCTGGCCTAGGCAAATACATGAACGGCTACATGGATGCTATTAGTCGTCCTATCATGGACAACAAAGGTATGGTTATTAAGTATGTAGGTGACGCAAGTATGCACATACACGGTGCTCCAATTGAAGATCCTAACCACGCTCGTACAATCGTTGCTGTTGGTTTACAGATGTTAGACGCTGTTGATGCTTATACAAAAGAAATGGAAGCACAAGGCTTACCACCAGCCGCAATGGGTTGGGGTTGTAACACAGGTATTGGCTTTATTGGTGAAATGGGATCAACTGACCGTCACAGTTACGACATCTTAGGTGATATGGTTTCAACAGCCGCACGTTTAGAAGCACGTTGTAAAGCATATGGTGTGTTATGTATTATTGGTGCTGAGACATATAACCGTACTAAGGACGATTTCTTCTACTTGTGTATTGACAACTTACAACCAAAAGGTAAGTCAGTTGCTGATTTAATTTATACAGCCTTACGTCCTAACGGTGATGACTGGAATAAAGATTTAGTTAAGTACAACGACATGCAATCATTGTACAAGGCTAAGAAATTTGATGAAGCCGCAGATATGTGCAAAAAATTAAAAGGCACATTTGGAGGACAAATGGACAAGTACTACAAGATTTGGATTGAACGTTGTGACTTTATGAAACAACAAGATTTACCAGATAACTGGAACGGCGAGTTTATTGCCCATGAGAAGTAATAATGTATTCTAAAATTATTTCAGAATACTTTCAAATACTGTCAAAAGATCCACTCAGTTTGCCAGTTTGGTGGATGTTACAAATGCAGTTTATGTTGCCAGCGATGCTTATTGCTCGTAACGAAGAAGTAGAAAAGTTTGTTGGTGCTGTTAGTTTAAACGGCATCAAAAATTTTAGCATCTGTAGACCATAATGAAAAAACTTTTTTTAATCTTAGTTCTATTCCTACCTTCATTAGTATTGGCTAATAAAATCACTGCTACCAGCTGGTTAGTTGCCGATGGTGAAGGTCAAATTATTGATAGTAGAAATGCTGAACAAAAAAGAAGCATTGCTAGTATTACTAAATTAATGACTGCTATGGTAATTTTAGATTCTAAGCAAGACTTGAATGAAAGAATTAAAGGATACACTAGACAAGAATGGCTTAAATTAATGCTAGTAAAGTCAGACAACCATGCGGCAGAAGTATTGTGTGAACACTATCCAACAGGACGTGCTGGTTGTATTGGCACTATGAATTTTAAATCTTGGAATTTAGGTTTACATGACACGCACTATGCAGATCCTAGTGGTCTAAGTGTAATGAATATTAGTACAGCAAATGAACTTGTAAAGATTGTACTAGCTTCTAGCAAGTATCCAGAAATTGTAGAAGCATCAAATATGTATCAAGGAAAGATTAAGAAAAAGAAACACTATTTTTCTTTTCATAATACCAATCCACTAGTTGCCACAAAAGATTTTATTGTAAGTAAAACAGGATATATTCGTGCTAGTGGCGGTTGCATTGTTATGATGCTAGATACAAAAATAGGACGCCGCATTGTCGTCCTATTAAATTCAAAGAATACGCATACACGTATTCCTGAAGCACAGCATTTAGCCTTAAACTATTAACTTTCTCCAGCTGCCGCCGTTTTTTTGTCATCTGGGTCAACTTTCTTTTTACCAGATTCGCCAATTTTGTCAGCTTCTTCCATTGCTTCGTGAAACTTCTTGTTGGCTTGAGCTTCTACTAATGCAGTTTCCATAACACGGTCTGACTCAATCATCTTACCACGCAAGTGTAGTACTGTATTAACCTTTTGATTCAAACGAATCAAATCGTTGTCCAACATACGGATACGGTCAATTAGCGCAATAAGAACTGTATTAGCATCACTAATCACAGGCTTAACTTCTTTGGTAGCCCATTCCCAAACGTATTTGATAATGTATCCTAACCCAACTGCCATAACAATTGGGAACCCATACTTATTAACTAATTCACCGATCTCACCCATATTATATCCTTAGAACCAAAGAAACACACCGTTAGCACTTAATACAATGCCAATACCTGCCACGCCAAAACTGGCCCAGAACATAGGCATACTGACTGCAAGAATACTTGCTGATAATACAACAATGGCTAACTGATATGCTGTACTTGCATATCCAATCCAAGGACTAGACTTTTTAGCTAGTTCTCTATCTGCTTCCATTTTACGTGCATTAACAGCAATTTCTTTCTTGTCTGCTTCCATACGCTCTGCTTCTGCTTTAAATTCTTTCTTTAAAGCAGGATCGCTAGTTGTTTTACTAGCAATTTCGTAACTTACTAAGCGATTGTTCTTTGCTTGATACTGTGCCCAGGCGTTGTTAGCACCTAGTGTGTTATTAAGAACTGTTGAACTTAACTTGCCACCGTACCAACTGTTTACTGCTAGGAACAAAGCAAATACAGAGATAACCATACCTGCTTTGTCTTTAATCTTTGCCTCACGTTCACTTCTACTGCCTACTGGTGGCTTAGGTGCATCCGTATCTTTTGGTTGTTTATTAACTAAATTTAATACGCTGTCAATTAATGCCATGTTGAAAATACTCCTATAATTAATCCAATAGCAAAGCCTAGTAGACCTGCTTTCCACATGTCTCGGTCATGCCAAATTGGTTGGCTATTCAAATAAGTCTTAGTATGCTCAGGTAAACTGTCATACCATGCTTGAAATTTACTCATTTACTTTCTTCCCTTGAAGAAACATTTCTAATGCGTCTACTTTGACTAACATTGCCTGTCCATCCACGTTGACTATTTTAAAATAATCACCACCTTTCCAACCAAGTTTGTCAATGTTTAATTCTTCATCAAACTTAATACCCCAAGGGTTCAAATCCCAATTGTAATCTAAGTGCAACATCATACCCTCTTTATTAAGTCAGCTAGTCTATCTGCAGAGTTTCGAACATCGTCGCTCAATTGACCTTGGCCAACTTCACGTTCTATTATTCTTGCCAAATCGTGAAGTTTAATTACAACTTCATCAAGTGTATCATATTTGTAATCTGTAATCATTAGTCTCTTCTTGCATCATTTTTGCCGTCAGCACGAGCAATACGGTCAACGTCTGGTCTTAATCCCAATGCATTTGATACAATAGTGTCAATACGTACAACGTCGTGGTTCATCGTTTTAACACGGTTATCAAGAGCAGTAATAATACCAGCCATACCCTTAATTGATCCTAGTACACCTTGCAATAATAGCTTAATTGTTAAGTATACAAAGTAACCTCCCGCTAATGCTACTGCAACTGGCATTCCCAAATCGCCAATTATTTTGAAAATTTCATTCATATTCCGCTCCTTCCGAGTATTTAGTACTTGACTTGCCCTGATAAATCCAGTATAATTTAAGCATGGAAAACATAATTATTGAACTCAAATGTCACATTCTTGATATTCTTGCCCGCAAGAAAGAACAAGGATTTGATGAAGTCCCAGTACTTGATTTGCTTGATGAATTGGGTATGGATCCCGAAAACAACTTAACCGGCCTAAATCCTGAAGATACCATCGAACTAACCAGTAAAACATTGGATGACGTAGAAGCGGCCAAAGCCAAAATTCGTCGTTCAATGCTACACTAAAACTTCTGCCCGTAGCTCAACTGGATAGAGCAACAGCCTTCTAAGCTGTAGGTCGGGGGTTCGAGTCCCTCCGGGCAGGCCATTAACAAGAGCGTAACATGAAGATAAACTTAGTAAGCGATATGCACATCAACTTCGAGGATATTAATATGCCTGGCGGTGATGTTCTCATTATGGCTGGAGATATCATGGAAGCTGGTCATTTACGTCGTGCTGATAATGCTAAGAAAGATACTTTTTTGGCTGACCGTTATCGCAGATTTATCAACGAAGAATTGATCAAATACCGCCACGTCATATATGTAGCTGGTAACCATGAACATTATGGTAACAGTTATAACGACACCTACGACCGTATCAAAAGAGAACTTCCGGATAATGTACACTTCCTTGAAGGAGAAACTTTCAAGATTGAAGATGTGAACTTTTTTGGCGGTACTCTTTGGACTGACATGAACAAAGGTGATCCAATTACTGCCAGCACACTCAAACAAGGTATGGCCGACTTCAGTGGAGCTATCAAGTTTGGTGACGGTGTTCGTGTCGACACGCTGTATGGGGATAGTTACTGGACTAACAAGTTCACTCCTGCTTATGCTAAGGGCATTTTTCATGAAACTATGGAAAAGCTCAAACAATTTGTAGAGTCTATACCAGATGAAAAGGTTGTAGTAGTGACTCACCATGCGCCAACTGAGTTGAGTATTGATCCTTACTACAAAGATCAATACCATATGAACGGCGGCTATCACAGTAGATTGGGTGATTTTATTTTAGATCATCCTAACATTAAAGTTTGGTGCCATGGTCACATGCATAACTTTACTGACTACATGATTGGCGACACTCGTGTTCTTGCTAACCCTAGAGGTTATAAAGGTTACGAAGCCATTGCTGATACTTTTGATCCTAATTTTAGTTTTGAGGCATAATGAGAACGATACTTGACATATCTCGTAGACCATTAGTAAAATTTGACCCAAACAATAAAGATCATAGGAAGTATTACGCACAGTATAAGCAAACTGGTTCGTGGGGATTTTGCCCAGTAGAATTCTGGGTTCCCCACAATTTTGGCAATGTTGCTAATATGGTAGAACGTCAATTAGCAGAATTTTATCTTAAAAAAGAATTTAGATTTAGAGTTAAGGATTTATAAAATGGGATTTATGAAAAGTAATTGGATGGAGTTTGATTTTGCACGTTTGGATAGTAAGATGGTCCTTGTGCATGAGCAAGACAGATCATCTGTTACTTTAATTCAACCTGATATGAAAAACGGACCTTGGATTGCAGGAGGTGCTGTTTTAAATTGGTATAACAGAGAACCTGTTAATGAAAGTGATATTGATATTTTCTTTAGAGACCTACAGCAATTTGATGAAACATTTGGCAGATTAATGCGTAACAGCGCCAGCATAGTTTATTCTAGTGACAATGCAATCACTCTAAGTATGACAATAGATGGTATACAGCGTCAACTACAATTGATTAGGAAAGAATGGTTTGATTCTCCTAAGGCAATTATGGACAAATTTGATTTCACTATCTGTCAACTAGTAACAGATGGATTTAATTTAGAAATTGGTAGCACAACTGCTGAAGATATTAAAAACAAAAAGATTAAGTTTGTCAAACCTGCACATAAAGATGTTGTAAAACGTATTGTCAAGTATATTGCGTATGGTTATTTGCCTGATCCAAAAGTGATGCAGGATATTATTGATAACCAAACGGAATATAACTGGAAATTTAATACAATGGAAGAGCATTATGAAAACGCATTCTAAGTATCACTCTTGGAGTTTGTTAGACCCTCGTCCAATTTGCTATTACGATCCACATTCTGGAGAAGATTTGGCAGTTTGGAACGGTATCTATATGACGAGATGCCAAGCTATGATGATTGCCTGTGAAAAATATTTGGGCATATGGGCCACTCCTACAATGAAGGAACGTTCATGGCAACACTTTATTCGTGCTTATTATGCCAATGCATTTGGTCACAGGGACTGGGATAGGACACTAAATCAAATCTCGACAGGTAGTTCCCACCTAAGTCTTTTGAGACGTATGCTTACAACACACTTGGCAAAAATGCCAGAATATCCAGCTCACGAAGTCTTGAGCTGGTTTAATTATCATAAGGAAAGATCAGAATGGACACAGAAGTAACAGAAATTTATTTTGGCGGGGATGGTGTTTTTGATGCTGAAGAGCGTAGAAACATGATTAATGAAATGTTACATGATAATATTTGTGAAGTCACATTTACCAAAGTCAACGGCGAACAGAGAGTAATGCCTTGCACACTTATGGAAAGTGTCATTCCTGTTGCGCCTGTACACATAACAAATACAGACAACCCAATTGACTTTCCTAAGGTCAAAAAGTCTAGTCCAGATACTATGAGTGTTTGGTGTACAGATAAGGGAGAATGGAGAAGCTTTCGTATTGCGAATGTAACCAACGTTAAGGTTTTAAAATGAGAGAGACTCTCACCGTTAAATACGATAGTGATACTGACGACTACTATTTAGAGTTTCCAGATGAACTAATGGAAAAGGTAGGTTGGAAAGTCGGCGACACTATCTCATGGAGTAAGCATGAAAACGGAAGTTGGATACTCACGAAAAAAGAAGAAGTGGTCGAAGCCAGTGACCAGACGCCAAATGCGTCAACTGATGGAACCCCTTCGTAAAAATATCGTTGGGATTCCTAGATCAAAAGACGAACTAAGTGAAATTATTGGCAAACTGTTAAGCACCACGTTTAACACCGATGTCATACAAGCAGAAGCGCATGAAGTAGACCTTGGCGATATGAACATGAACGCTTGCTATGATCCAGATTTGGACAGTATGGCAAGACCTTGTATAGAAATAACATTAGTATACAATCCACTAGAAACAATGCTAGTGTTTGATGATAGCGGGTTTGACACTTTAACTAGAAGATTATGTGATGCTATCGGACACGAGCAAATACATCAACTACAGCATAGGAAACGTTTTTGGGAAACTATTGACAATTACTATGATGACAATGATGAAGATTTAGTAACTGCCCAAAAGTATTTGGGAAACACTGATGAGATTGATGCCTACAGTCACAATATAGCAAATGAGCTTTTAGATTATACAGATTACCAAAATGTATTGACATTACTAGGCAATCCCAGTACAATAACACTTGAACAAAGCGTAAACCTTTGGGTTTATGTGAACACTTTTGAAAGACGAATAGATCATCCAGTAATCAAACGTTTATTGAAAAAAATATTACGAAGATTACCTGACCTAGTTTATCAGAGATAAATATATTACTATGAAGACAACAGCATACAATTTCAAACTAAGCAAGAAGGTTCCTTCTTTCGTTGTCTTTTCTTCATTAATCCCTCGAATACGATTACGTTAATTTACAGATTTGGTTTGACACCCCTGTAGTTTAATGGTAAAACAGCGGATTTATATCCCGTGTGCAACAGATAATTGGCCAATGTGAGTTCGACTCTCGCCGGGGGTACCAAAAAATATTTGACAATTTGCTTTAGTTTCAGTATAATTGTGCTTGTTAAACAATGCGACTGTGGTGAAATAGGTAGACACAAGAGACTTAAAATCTCTCGGCGAAAGCCATCCCGGTTCGATTCCGGGCAGTCGCACCATTTATTTTTAGGAGAAACAAATGTTTTCAACAACCGTATATAAATCAGCAACCGAAGTCAATCAAGCAATGGGCAGGGTTTATGGTTATATGGCACTTGCAACCTTTATCAGTATGTTTGTAAGTTATCAAGTTGGTATGAATCATGACTTGATGCAATTTTTCTTTACTGGTGTTATGAAGTGGGTTGTAATTTTTGCACCGCTTGTAGCAGTATTTTTTATCAGTGCTTTTATTTCTTCCAATCCTCCAAAGCCTCTAGCAATTGGCGCACTTGCAGGATTTTCTGCACTTATGGGCTTGAGCCTAGCAACAATTTTTGTTATTTTTACACTGGGTAGTATTTTTAATGCGTTCATGGGTGCCGCAGTACTGTTTGGTGTTATGAGTTTTTATGGCTACTTTACCAAAAAGGATCTAAGTGGCATGGGACAGATGTTGTTTATTGCTCTAATTGCTATCGTTATTGCCAGCATTATTAATATTTTTATTGGTAGTACTGTGTTCCAAATGGTAATTAGTGCTATTGCAATTATTGTGTTCCTTGGATTGACAGCGTATGATACGCAACGAATCCGAGAGATGGTTACTGAAGGAGAAGAAAATACAAGTGTAGAAGTGCTTGGCGCACTTACATTGTATCTAAACTTCATTAACTTGTTTGTTAACCTGCTCCAACTATTTGGAGTCGCAAAATCAGATGATTGATGTACAAAATAAGATATTATATGACTGCTGGAACACTCACATCGAAGATATTCAAAACCTTTAATGAGGCAATGGAATTTTCGGTGTGGAGAGTTACAACTGGAAATGTTTACGCAATAGATAAGGTATAAAATGAACCACTACTGGACTTGTTCAAAATTTGCAGACTGGCTTCGAGGAACTACCAAACTCAAAATGGGAACTGCTGAGGAATGGGATGACTGGGAAACTCGTGCAAAGCGTGACTATCCAGTACGTTGGTGGCTAGCAGAAGAAGGGTTGGATTATGTTCAAAAAGTTGTTTACTATGTACCAGACACGCTCTACTCTATCAAGTATTACATCAACAATCGTTGGGTCACTCGTACTCACAGCCTTACTGCTCATTCCAGAGATATTAAACCCGGTCAGTGGTGCGATGTTGGTAACCGCTTTCTTCCTTGTTTGTTTAATGAGCTTGTGGATTTTGTTGAAGTAGAACTTGCTTGGTGGCATATTGCTTGGGACGATGAAGCACGTAAAAAGTTCCAAGCGCCTTGGTATGCTCGTGGCTGGTTCCGTTGGCGCACCTGGCGCTGTCCAGAAGCAGGCTTGGCTAACCTTGAATGGCAACGTCAACTTCGTTGGAAGGAAGAAGAAGTTGGCCCAAATAGTAAAAATCTTGGTCAACTTACTCCACAAGCAGTCAAGGCACAAGAGATTCTAGACCTTTACACTTGGTGGACTGAAGTTTATCGTACACGTCCAGACCCTTATGATATTAGTGGATGGACTGACTACTGTGAAGCAAGTCGCAACGCCAATGGTGGAAAATTAAGTTGGAGCGGTGATAAGAGCCCTGAACTTAAAAAGATGAGCACCAAGGCTCACAAGCTACTTCGTAAAATTGAAGCTGATTATGAAAAAGAAGACGAACAAATGATGATTCGTCTAATCAAAGTAAGACACGGACTTTGGACATAATGGAAGAAACTTATAAAATATTAGAAAATGTAATACCTAAACTTTATCAAGAGCAAGTGCATGCCACAATGATGGATGAAAGTATGCCTTGGCATGTTATGGATAACGTAACATACAACTCTTGGGAAACCAAAATGGGCAAAAGCCAGATTGGTTTTGGTAACAGTAATCTATATGGCACAGTAATTGGTGGATTTTTAATGCCACTGTTATACGCAATCAGTGAAAAATCAGGAATACCCATTAATAATGTATTGCGAATTCGAGCAGGTTTCAATATACCCGATCCATCTAACCCCTCATTCAACACTCCACACACAGATGCAACAATAGAAAATCATTGGACTGCCTGTTATTATGTACATGATTCGGACGGATCAACTGTTTTGTTTAACGAAACTTTGGAAAAATTCCTAACTTATGATAAAACTCAACTTGACAATACCAAGTTATCCATGTATATTAACAATAACAGCTTTACAAAATTAACTGAATGTGAACCAAAACAAGGAAGGGCATTTGTATTCAAAGGTAAGCATTACCATTCAAGCACTTGTCCTACTAACTCAAAATACCGAATTGTTATAACTTTTAATTGGACGTAAAATGACAGATAAGAAACTTAAAATCGAATTTGCCCCAGGGTGTTTTGATCACTTTGATGGTTCACAAGAAGAACTAGATTCTTTAATTGCAGAAATTCAAAGAATGGCCGACAGTGGCGAACTAGAAAAGCAAGCCCGTAAGATTGATTTTGATAACCCTTCTGACGATGATATTGATGCCATTGAGCATTTAATGGATTTTGAAGAACATAAACAAGGTAGAACACTACAATGAATACTGCAAAAGATATTTGCGACCAATTTATTAATAGGGCCAAAAACCTAAATGAGTTTGTTGTCACCACTACTGTACCAGATGATTTTAGATTTAACGGAGTTGTGCCGTTTGATATTAATATCAAAGATGATGAAATTGAAGCCAAAGTTTGGGCAATAGATTTTAACGAAGCAGTTGAACGTCTTGATCAATGGTTGGAGACATGTAGATGAAAGCACAACAGCCAGCAGAAGGTATACTAAAACGTAACGACTTTGGTGACGTAAAGTATTACCAAGTTGTTTGCGGCTGTGGACAAGATACTCATGACCATAATGTAGAAGTTGAAGCAAGCGAAACAGGCATTGACGTAAACATTTACGCTACTGCCAAAACTAATTACTGGCGTGAAACTGTTGAAAAACGCTACGACATTGATAATCCTTACCTACAAGAGATTGATTGGTTCTTTAAAGATTTGATCAATGGTTTCGTTAATAGACTTAGAGTAACTTGGCAACTTTGGACTACTGGCGCAGTAAGAGTTGAAACAACTATTGCCATGTCAGAACAACAAGCCCTTAACTACGCTGAAACATTGAAGTCAGCAATTAACGATGTTAAAACTTTTAGAGCAGAAAAAACATCAAAGGCAGATTTACAAAACCGTATTGCTAAAAAATTAGCGGAAGAAAGCGATTGTGTTTAATGGCAACTTTAGAGCAAAAGCAAAAACTCATCAAAGAAATCAAAGGCGTTCAACGTATTGTAATTAACAAACGTCATGGCGGTTTTGGTCTGAGTATTGATGGCGTACAACGCTATTTAGAATTATTGGGTGAGCCAATTTGGAGCGAGTTTGACGAGAAGTATCCAAGTTTGGGTTTGGTTACTTACTGGCGTATTCCTCCAGGTCCTGATAGAGTTATTGGAAATCCAGACAACTGGCACGAAATGTCGCTTGCAGAACGCCAAGCGCACAATCAAAAATATTCACAACAAGTATTCAATGAACGAGACATTGCTCGTGATGATCCGGTTTTGGTAAAGGTTGTAGAAGAAATGGGCGAACTTGCAAGTGGCAAGTATGCTGAACTAAAAGTAGTTGAAATCCCTGGTGACGTTGACTGGCAAATTGATGAATACGATGGGGCAGAGTGGGTAGCAGAAAAACATAGGAAATGGGAATAACATGGCAACTTTAGAACAAAAGCAAGAACTTATCGAAGTTTTAAAATTTACACCACGCACATACAAAATACAAATGTGGGGCTATGGTGGCGAAGTAGTAATGGGTACTGTAGACCGCAAAGTTTACGACTACTTTAAAAAGCGTCGACTAAGTGTTCCAGATTATGCTTGGGACAGTGACTATGCTGAGGAAAATAATATCCCAGAAGATATGCATCCATTTTATCCTGGTCAATGGCACGATTGCGATGACATGGGACACGCATATGGTGTAAGTCGCAACGCAGGCACACTTCAAATTGAAGATGAGAATGGTGAAACAGTTTATCAAAAATCATTTGATGATTTTGACTGGGAAGAAGGTTGTCCAGATTGGTGCTGTAATGATGAAGTTTGGATTGATTCAAAAGACACAGGAACAGTTGTATTCATTGGCCGTAGTAATGAAAAAGGAACTTTCTTTGAAAGTGAAATCGAACTAACTGCTCCATTTGATATTTCAAAATTAGAGCTACACTATGATGAAATTGATGGAGAAGAGCTTGTTAATAAAGTGGTCTACGATGGTGTAGAAATTGACAACTGGGGTGGTGGTACTGACGGTAAGAGTTCAGACTTTGGCTTTTACATTGCTGGTTCGAGTCAGCCAGAAAAAGGTTACGAAAAGTATGTAACTATGGATGACATCCAGTATTCAATGACTGAATGGTTTCCTGCTAAAGTAAAGCCTGTGCGTGAAGGCATTTATAATACAAAAACAAAAGATGGTTACACTTATCATGCAAAGTGGACAGGCTCACGTTGGATTAATGGATGGAGTGATGACGAACCAGATACAGAGTCTATTAAGATTAAAGAATGGCAAGGTATTGATCATGATCCAGACGAAGGTGTCGAATGGGATCCTGTTGCAGAATTAGATAAAATTGTATCACAATTAGGCGATGAGATTAACAGTACTGAACCAAAAGCAGTATGGCCTTTTGCAACCAGTGAAGTGCCTGCTGAAGTGGTTGAAGAAAAAGAAATCAAATCCAAAACCTGGACTATTAAAACGTATTATAAAAAATCATGTGAGCAACATGAATATTATGTACAACGTGATGGCGACGGCAAAATTAAAGTAATTGACGGATTTAGATTTGCTGAATACATTGTTGAAACAAATGATGGTGAATTCCCACAAATTGAATTTACAGAAGTTCCTGGCGGCAATGGTGCTCGAGATAGTATTGATCTAAACAGTTGTTTTGGCAGTAATGTTGAAAGTACTGAGCTTGTTGAAATGTTTGACGGCGGTTGTTGGGGTGACGTAGAAATTACAGGCATTGATGACGAAGAAGAAGTTGAACGCTTACAAGAGTTTATTAGTGAAGAAGGTGCTTACTCTTTAGAAGACAATGGGGATTGGTACTTGGACGAAACAGAAGTTTGGGTTTGGGGACCACTTGAAATCTCAGATGAGGAAGGCAATACAAGGATTGTTATTGCAGACGAAGATGGTAATATGATTGATTTTGTGGAGTAACAATGAACAAAGACAAAGTACAACATCACATTAGTCACTTAGAAGAAAAACTCAACGAATTAAAACGCCAAGTTGACACAATGGAAAGAACTGGCGTTTACGAAGATAAAGAAATTAATTTTTTGAAAAAAGAAAAACTGCATTTGAAGGACGAAATTGAAAGACTCAAAGCCTCCATCATCAAGCCCTGAGCGGCACACTTTCCAAAAAGAAGGTTATATCAAACGTTGTGAAGAAGAGGGAAAAGAACCTAGGGAAGATTACCTAAATCTTTTCAAAACTTTTCGTGAACAAGACGAAGAAAATTTAGTTGATCCCGAGTGGCAAAAAAATAACTTAGAGTACGACCTACGCACTACTGAATGGATTTTGGCTAAAGCTCGCACCCGTGATGAGTATGCCCAAAACATTTATGCCGCATTATGTAATATGCGTTGGCAACGTTTGGATGTCTTGCCAATTTTGAAAGATGAATTTTGGACATGCAGTTGGCGTAGTGCAGGCGGTATTGTTGCAGACATGCTTGAAAAAGGCGACTACATTGATTGGTATTGTTCTGGTATGGGCGGACTAGCAGATTATGATACTGATCCTGAAGAATGGCAAGCCCGTACCAAATATGTTCCAGAAGGAACAGTTACAGAAGAAATTCGAGCAGATTTCCAAAAATTGGGTTGGGTTCCCAGCGAGTGGCCCGACGATTAATCGGTAAAATCAGTTGTTGACACACTCGTATTCTGGCTGTATAATATATACATATTGTTAATTAAGGAGCTCTAAATGGCGACCAAAGCACCCGCAAAGAAAACCCGTGTAACCAAAAAGCAAGTTATTGCACATCGCACATCTTCAAAGAAGGATCATAGCCCAATTTGGGAAGGCGTTGAGCAGATGACAGCAGAGCAGTTTGCTAAACACTGGCGTGATGCTATGGCGTATTACCGTTTGGAGTTTAGTGGTAAGGATCTCAAGCCCAAAGTTATTGATTGGATGGGTAAGACTGGTTACGATAAAGATGTGATTAAGCAATTCAAAGATACCAAAGACTCACGTTGTAATACTACAATGGGCGGTCTTGCCGCTTGTTTGCTTCGCGGTATGCCAGAAGTTCGTGCAGATTGGAATGAAGGTCGTAGCACCGCAGAGTGGTTGCGTAACGCTATTGCCAATGCAATTGAAGAAGGCAAGTTTGATAAGGATGACGAAGAAGAAGTTGATCCTAAAGCCAAAAAGGTTGAAGTGTATGTTCCTACCATTCAAGATCGTCTGCGCGAATCTGCTGGCGTGATGAGTGAAGAACTTGATTATGCTATTGATAGTTTTATTACTGATCCAGAAGCTTTTGATCCAAAGGCATTTAAGGTTGTTAGTCTGTTGCGTGGCAAAGGTGCCAAAGCCGCACATGCTCGTTTGATTAAACAGTATTTCCAAGTTGGCAATGATGAACTTATGGAACTTGCTAGTGGTCAAGCTGATGAGCAACTTAAAGAAGCTTGGAGTCACATGCCACGCAAAAATGTCCGCAAGCTGATTGATTTTTATCAATCAATTATGACAGCGTGTGATCAACTTACTACTGAAGCAAAAGCTCTTAAAAAGCCACGTGCTAAAAAGATTGTTCCTGCTGAGAAAATTGTTGCTAAACTCAAGTACATGAAGTCAGACGATGCACTTGGCATCAGTTCGGTAGCACCCGCAACTATTGTTGGTGCACAACACATGTTTGTGTATAATGTAAAAACTCGTAAGGTAGGCATGTATATTGCAATGAACAGCGAAGGTTTTGGTGTTCGTGGAACAACTGTTACTAACTTTACTGATAAGAGTGTCCAAAAGACGTTGCGTAAACCTGCAGAACAACTTAAAGCGTTCAAAGATTTGAATACACAAAAGCGTATGCAAACTTGGTTTGAGAAAGATGTTAAAACAACTGACACCAAAGTTAACGGTCGTTTTAATGAAGACACAGTTATTTTGAAAGTATACAAATGAACTTTAGAGCTTGGTTACAAGAAATGTGGATGATGCACAAAGATGAACTCAGTGTGTTAGGACAACAATGTGATTACGATCTTGCACATTACTTCAACAAATACAAATATTGGCTCAAACGTGAATACAAACATCAAAGGAATAAAAGTGAGTAAAGCATTGGGGTCTATAATTTTTGTTGTATTGACTATAGCATATCTTTCAATCTTTTATTTCTTAGCCAGTAATGCGCCAAGAGAAAGAGTATATGATTGTAGCATAGCTGAAATTAGCCCAGACTATCCAGTTGAAGTTAAAGAAGGCTGTCGCAAATTGCGTTCACACAAATTGGTAACAACATGACATTGCCCGACGAACGTTATCGTGCTATAATGTATGCTAAGAGCTTGTGTGAAGATCTTTTAGATTCTAAGAAAACTCCAAGGGTGCCTAAAGAAGTTAGACGCAGAGCTTTAGGCGTTTTGCGTCATTTTCCAGACGAATACTATCTCAGTATGTTAGCAGAGGCTCGCCCAGATATTTTAGAGCGTAGAGGTGATCCATATGATCCACTTTACAAAATGTTAAAAGAATTTGAATTAGGTAAACAAAATGAAAATCGGTCTTAGTTATAGTCGTTGTGTCCGAGATATTGTTGACGGTGTAGTTGACATTAATGATGTGCTAGTCATTATTGCTCGAACAAATTTTGACCCGCATGATAACGAACAGTGGCAAGGAATTTGGGAAGGCTATCATAGTCGAACAGGTTGGAGTAATCCTGAATGGTGGAATTATTCTGAAGAAGATCAAGACAAGTTCCGTAGCGTAAGTATTGAACTTTGGGAAACTGGAAAACTGCATCAACCACGTAAGTTTGGTGCCCACCCTACTCGCCGTTCAGAAATTTGGCTAGAAGCAGTATTGCCTAGCAGTGAACTGGAAACAAATCCAGCCGCTAAAAAAGCCTGGGATAACTTTCAAGTTATTGCCGGATTATCAAACGTAGAATTGGATGACAAATATCAATGAACGAAAAATTTTATTTTATAAAATGGTGTTGTCGCAAAATTGCAATTGATGTAAAATCATGGGACAGCTGGCAATGGGCTTGGCTGGCTACTTGTTTATTTGCATCAATGTTTTTTAATGCAGACAAAGGTACGAACATGGAAGATATTAGTAGATTTCTTCTAGCAAGTGTAATAGTATTTTATTGGATAGGGTATCTCTTTATCTATTCTGGAATTAAAAATGCTTGGAAAAAATACCAAGAAGAGAAAAATAACCTTGTCAAAATTTTAGGAGAAAATCAATGAGTTTAGTGCCAATGGTGGTTGAGAAAAGTAGCGCAGGTGAACGTGCATACGACATTTTTAGTCGACTACTTAAAGACAGAGTCGTGTTCTTAAATGGTGAAGTTGAAGAACACATGGCTAACTTAATTGTTGCCCAATTGTTATTTTTAGAAAGCGAAAATAGCGACTTGGACATTCATATGTATATTAATAGTCCAGGCGGTGCTGTTACAGCAGGACTAGCAATTTACGACACAATGCAGTTTATTAAATGTGATGTATCAACAGTTGTTATGGGACAAGCATGTTCAATGGGCTCATTTCTAGCACAAGCTGGTGCTCCAGGCAAGCGATTTGTACTACCAGAATCACGCACAATGATTCATCGTGTAAGTTCAGGTACTCCTGGTACACGTGGCTCAGTTCATGTACAAGACTTGCAATTTGAAGATGCTAAACGTAGTTTTGAAGAAAGCAAACGCATTAACGAGCGTTTGACTCAATTGTATGTTAAACACAATACGGCAGGCAAACAATACGAAGAACTGTTTGAAACTATGAAGTTTGACACTTTCTTATCAGCAGAAGAAGCAGTTCAATATGGTCTTGCTGATAGAGTTATTGACAAACGTACATAATCATCATCTCTGTATAGATAAGTAATTAACTATGCAGAGAACTAATGATGGCAGGACCAGCGTATAACTTACCGCAGTCAATAAAAAATATACGTCCAGAGCAACTGGATATCAAAAAAGGTGAGCTTTCCGGAGATCTAATTTCTGGCGGGCTCATCTCCAATTTTGCCAGCACGGGCATATCTGATAAATCTACTGTTACCAGTCTAACTGTCAAAGACGGAATTATTGAAGTAGACAAAGTTCAAACAAAAGAAATACCTAACGATCTTCTAGTATCAGGAAATTTAGAAGTTGCAGGTGAATTAAAAGTTAAAAAACTTGTTGCTGATGAAATATTCAGTGAACAAAAATACGACAAGCAATACATCGAATTTTATCCAACAGAACAAACAAACACAACAATTGGCAGTGGCTTTATTTGGAAAGAAGAGACTGGTACTAAAATGTTCGTGTTACGAGCAAATCCAACTAGATTTTTCAGTAGTGAAGGTATAGATCTTCATAGTACAAAGTCTTACCATATTGATGGCATTGAAGTTTTAAATCGCACAACATTAGGTCGTAGTATTAAGAAAAGTAGTTTACGTGAAGTTGGCACTTTAGAATCATTAACTGTTACCGGTGACACTACCTTAGGCGACTTTGTACACATTAAAACTGACCTACTTAGAATTGGTATTAACACAGACCAACCTGCAGGTATTTTAACACTGACAGATTTTGAAGGCGATGTATTATTAAATTTAGAAGTAGAAAACGGTCGTGGTAAAATTGGTACATATAACAACCGTCCATTAGACTTAACCGCTGGTGATCAGGCACTCCTAACATTAGAGCCAAAAGGCGTTATTAGTATTGGTCACGAATACAGAAGCGACATACAGACACGTGCATGGGGTAAAGTAGGTATAAATGTCAAACACCCAGAAGAGGATTTAGAAGTACGCGGAAATATAAGGTTTAGAGATAAACTTTTCATGGTAGATAATTCTTCGCCAACAAAAGGTAACTACAAGAGAGGAGACATTGTTTGGAATGAAAATCCAACAGCTGGCTCTTCTATCGGCTGGGTGTGTACTGTCGCAGGATCACCTGGCACTTGGAAACCTTTTGGAGCGATCAGTGAATAACTTAGTTAAAATTATACAGGCAAAAAGACAAACTCAGGCATGGTTATGGTTTGGCAGAATCAGTCCACTTTTATTTCTTATTGGAGCAGTGGGCTTCTATGAAATCTTTCATACAGAAATACCTCTCATCTTCTATGTAAGTTGGGCAGGTTTTATCACCGTTTCTTTAATTTGGTGGGGATGGGTACTCAAAATCATTTTGGATTTTATTCAATTTTTTGAAAATGTAAACGACACAGTTGGCGAAATCAAAAATGAAGTCAGTACAGTTCATACCGAAGTAAAAAAATTGTCAGAAAAAAAGCGCAGATAAATATTGACATAGTTGTACATTCATGTATAATTATTATATGCGGACTCAGGCATTCATCCCGCAATATAAATTCTGCATGCCATTGCTAAATCTTAAGGAGACTAACAATGGCAAAATATCTATCAACAAAAACTTACGGTAACGACCGCGGCTTATCATGCTGTTTTAGACAGTGGCGTAGTACACATAGCCACTGCTCATTACTACATGGATACTCAATTGGTATCAAACTAATTTTTGAATCAGAAACATTAGATGATCGTAATTGGGTTATGGACTTTGGTGGGCTCAAAGCATTTAAAGAGTGGAGCGAATATATGTTTGACCACACTTTGGTAATTGCTGAAGACGATCCACATCGTGCAATGTTTGAAAAAATGGCTGAAATGGGATTACAAGATCAAGGCGGAGTATGCGATATTCGTATCGTAGAAGCAGTTGGTTGCGAAAAGTTTAGTGAAGCGGCTTACATGAAAATGAAAGACATTTTAGAAACTTTCCAACGTGGCGAAGCATATACATTAGAAAATGGTAAAACATTTGAATGCCGATATCCAGTTGGTCAAGGTGTTAAATTACGTTCAGTAGAAGTATTTGAACATGGCGCAAACTCCGCGGTATACGAGGGCTAAAAATATTTGGCGTCTATGGTCTAAGGCTTTGGGTGAAAAGTCTGGCAAAACTGATGACGAAGCTGATAAAATCGCTTGCATTCGTACGATAATTGTGTTAATATATATTATTACTAACTTTGTTATCGTCGCAGGCGTATTAAGGCATTGGAATGATTAAACGTATTGGTTTTGCTTGTAAATGGATCGATCACCCTAGTCAGGTAGATGGAATTAAGCCCACAGATGATTGTAAAAAATACAACACTGGGGCTACCACTATTTCTTGGTTAAATAGACAGACACGAGATGTAGCTGAACAAAAACTTTGGGACTTGATGGTTCAAAACATTGAGGCTACTCAAAAACTCGTAGATAAAGTAGGTACGCTAAATGAAGAACTTAGAATGGTACGTATCAGCAGTGATTTGCTTCCTGCTTATACACACGATGACTTCAAATATTTCTGGCAACGACCAGATGTTATTGAATATTGTGAACGCAATTTTCTCGCTGTTGGTGATAGTGCTCGTTCAAGCAATACCCGTATTAGCTTTCACCCTGGTCAGTTTACTGTCCTTGCTTCTGATAACCCTGGCATTGTACAAAGATCGATAGAGGAGTTTGAATATCATGCAGATATGGCCCGCTACATGGGTTACGGTAAACAATTTCAAGACCTTAAAATCAATGTCCACATCTCGGGTAAACAAGGTCCAGAAGGTATCAGACGTGCCCACAACAAACTCTCACCCGAAGCCCGCAACTGTATTACAATTGAAAACGAAGAAAACTCCTGGGGGTTAAATGACTGTCTCAGTCTTACAGATACTCTTCCTATTGTGCTTGATATACATCACCATTGGATACGTGAGGGAGAGTACATCCAACCCGGAGACGACCGTGTTAAAAGAGTTATTGATAGCTGGCGTGGTGTTCGTCCTACTATGCATTATTCTATTAGCAGGGAAGATATTTTGGTTGGACATTGTGCCACAACTGCACCTAACCATACCAAACTATTGAGCGAAGGCTACAAGAAACAAAAAATGAGAGCCCACAGCAACTTCTATTGGAACAAGGAAGTTAATGATTGGGCACTTACATTCCGTGACCATTTTGATATTATGTGTGAAAGTAAGGCTAAGAATCTAGCAAGTCACGCATTACACGAATATGCAAACTCATAAAAACAAAAACCCGCACTAGGCGGGTTTTTTATTGGGCAAGAAGATTCCTTAATATTACGCGGTCTTCTTTGGTGCTCTTGGCTTAGCAGTTGCTTTTGCCTTAGCAGGTGCTTTTGGCTTGGCTGGAGCTTTAGCCTTAGCTGGTGCTTTTGGTTTTGCAGGTGCTCTTGGCTTAGCTGGCGCTTTAGCCTTTGCTGGCGCTTTTTTAGCAGGAGTTGCGGCTTTAGCTGGTGCTTCTGCTTTAACTTCTGTTACAACTGGTGCCTCAACTTTATATGGGGCTTCAGCTGGTTTCGCTGGCTCTTCAATACCAAAAAGTGATTTGATAAATTTAATCATGATTAATCTCCTTGTATTTTAATTATGCCTTAGATATGCTACAATAAATAAAACTGAAAGCATATTATAAAGAGAGGTATAAAATGGCTGGTGCAAAATTTGTAAAATCACATTTCCGTAAAGTAAAGACTAAAAGCGGCACCAAACGTAAATTAGTAAAAGCTACCTTTAGACGTACAAAACGTTGACATTGTAACATTTTTAAGTTATAATTTACAACATGGACGCAAAAGAATTAAAACAAAACGTCTATAAGCATGGCTGGTCATCTAAATTCAAAGCCGAAACATTTCCAAAAGGAATTAGCGAAGACATTGTTCGCAAAATCTCTGAGCTTAAAGATGAACCACATTGGTTATTAGATTGGCGATTAGCCGCATACCGTAGTTGGCGAGAGATGCCCAAACCAGATTGGGCAGAACTTAATATACCTGAAATTGACTTTAATGACATTAGTTATTTTAGTCGTCCTAAAAAACGTCCCAAAGATTTGAGTGAAGTTGATCCAAATATTTTGCGTGACTTTGAAAAATTAGGCATCCCACTTGAAGAACAAAAATGGCTGTCAGGTGTTGCTGTTGATGCAGTACTAGATAGCGAAAGCCTTGGCACTACTCACAAAGAAAAATTATTAGAACAAGGAATAATTTTCTGTAGTATTAGTGAAGCGGTGCAACTTTATCCAGACCTAGTCAAAGAATATTTAGGTAGTGTTGTTCCAGCAAGAGACAATTATTACAGTTGTTTGAATGCCGCAGTATTCACTGACGGCAGTTTTGTCTTTATCCCAAGAGGTGTACGTTGCCCGTTAGAGTTAAGCACGTATTTTAGAATTAATGAGCCAAGCACAGGACAATTTGAACGCACTCTTATCATTGCAGATCAAGATAGCTACGTAAGTTACTTAGAAGGCTGTACTGCACCTAAACGTGATGAAAGCCAATTACATGCCGCAGTTGTTGAACTGGTAGCGTTAGATCGTGCAGAAATAAAATATAGCACAGTACAAAATTGGTATCCAGGTGATAATAATGGATTAGGCGGAATATATAATTTTGTTACAAAGAGAGGTATTTGCAGAGGAGTATCAAGTAAAATTAGTTGGACGCAAGTTGAAACAGGAAGTGCGATTACTTGGAAATATCCTAGTTGCATTTTAAAAGGCGATAACAGCGTGGGGGAATTTTACAGCGTTGCAATCACTAAAAATAAAATGCAGGCAGATACTGGAACTAAAATGATTCACTTGGGTAAAAATACCGCAAGTACAATTATTAGTAAAGGCATAAGTTTAGACTCTAGCACAAGTACATATCGCGGGCTAGTTAAAATAATGCCCGGGGCAACAAATGCTCGCAATTATACAAGATGTGATAGCATGATTGTAGGAGACGGAGTTGCAAATACAATACCTTATGTAGAATGCAAAAATAATACAAGTATTGTTGAGCATGAAGCAACAACTGGGAGAATTAGTGAAGAACAAATGTTTTATCTAGCACAGCGTGGTATGGATGAAGAGCAAGCCGCTACTACTATTGTAAGTGGATTTTGTAAAGAAGTGTTCAAAACGCTACCTTTAGAATTTGCGGCAGAGGCACAAAAATTGTTAAGTATTAAAATAGAAGGATCAATAGGATAATGTTAAAAATTACAAATCTAACTGTTGGCGTCGCTGACGAAGATATTTTAAAGAATATTAGTTTAGACGTCAATGCAGGTGAGATTCACGCCATAATGGGTCCAAATGGTGCTGGAAAAAGTTCGTTAGCAAATGCTATCTCAGGAAACCCATTACTTACTATTAAAAAAGGAAGGATGAGTTTTAAACGCAAATCAATAGTTGCCATGCCTCCAAACGAAAGAAGCCAGTTGGGCATCTTTATGACCTTCCAAGATCCACCAGAAATACCGGGGGTTAGTAATTTACAATTGACTAGAGACATATTGAAGTCACGCGGCGACGAACGAGATAACAGCACAATTATTAATGATTATAAAAAGTTAGTAAAACAGTTTGAACTAGGTAGTGAATGGGGAAAACGTGATTACAATTTAGGAGCGAGTGGTGGTGAAAAGAAAAAGAATGAAGTAATCCAAATGCACATGATGGATCCTTCATTGTTGATTTTAGATGAGATTGATAGCGGTTTAGACGTAGACGCTGTTCAAGAAATTACAAAAGATATTAAAGCATTCCTAGCCAAAGAAGGCAAGGCTTGTATTATTATTACGCATCAGCCAACGATTCTAGAAACGATCAAACCAACCCATGTTCATATTATTGTAGATGGAAGTATCGTAGAAACAGGCGATATGAAACTTGTTAAAAGGATCAGTAAAGATGGCTATAGAAAGTTTTCTTAAAGTAGATAAAAAAGACCCAGATTGGTCCTACAGCCCAAGTAAGTATTTTGGGAAACAATTTAAAGTAATTGACGCAAATTGTTTACAAATTGCGCCAGGCACAGAAGATCTAATGGTGCTAAGACTTAGCCCAACTGAGCACGATATGTTGTGCAAACATATCCAAATCATTGGCAGGGAAAACAGCAGATTAGACTTATACATTATCTGTGATGGTGACGAATCATTACAACAAGTGTTTGTTTACGATGTTGCTTTAGAACCAAACTCTACCTTAAACATTGGATTCTTTGTTAAAAACGGTAAACTTAATAAACACATTGTTGAAGCTGAAATTGCTGAAAATAGCATACTTAATGTATTTGGTCTAGTAGAAAATAACATTGGCGGAAGCAGTGAAGTCATTAGCAAGATTTATCACGCAGGCGTAAATGCAGAAAGCCAACAGTTAATAAATTGTGTTGCTGGTAAAGAAAGTCGCACAGTATTTCAAGGCTATGTAAAAATTGTTGAAGATATGAAAGACAGTTTTGCAACTGTAACAAATGCCAGCGTAATCACAGATGAAACAGGACAAGCATTTAGCGTTCCACAAATGATGATTGATTGCGGCGATGTTGATGCAAGTCATAGTTGTGCAGTAGGACGTTTTGATGATGAAGCAATATGGTATTTGCAAAGTCGCGGTATGACTGAAGACCAAGCAAAAACACTTATGATTAGGACACATCAAGACAGTATCCTAAACATGGTTCCACATCAAGAGATACAAGATGAACTTAAAGAATTTTTCCAAAATTAAGGAAGATTTTAAACTTCCTAATATAACATACTTAGACAATGCCGCAACAACATTTTGCCCAACGCCAGTAATTAACAAATTAGTCGAGTATCATCAAGATTATAAGGCAAATATTCACAGGGCAGTACACAGTTTGGGTATTAAAGCCACTGACGAATACGAAAACGTTAGGCAAAAAGTTGCCAAATTAGTAAACGCAAAGACTAAAAATGAAGTTGTGTTTACCACTGGAACTACGCATAGCATTAATTTGATTGCTTTTGGCTATTGTAATAAATGGGGTAAAAACGACACGGTTATTGTCCCAGAGAGCGAGCACCATGCCAACTTGCTACCATGGGTAAAGGCAAGCGAGTTATTTGGCTTTCAGTTCCAAACAGTTAACGTAATTAAAGATGGTAGTTTAGATTTAGGCCATCTACACGATTTACTAGAAGAAAGTAAGGGCAAAGTATTGTTCAGTATGGCTCATATTAACAATACTATTGGGCATGTACAACCAATCAAAGAAATATTTGAAATGGTCAAGAGCTTTGACGGAATAACAGTTTTAGACTGTGCCCAAAGCATAGCCAAAGAAAATATTGATATGAACAGAGATCGTATTGATATGTTGGCATTTAGTGCCCACAAATTATACGGACCAACTGGTGTTGGCGTGTTGGTTGGACGCATAAAATATTTAGATAAAATAAATCCGTTACTATGGGGCGGTGACATGGTATCTAGCGTACATTGGGGACAAATTACTGAAAACGTTGTCCCTTACAAACTTGAAGCAGGAACACCTAATATTGGCGGGGTCATTGCTATGGGTGCAGCCATTGATTGGTTCAATAGCTACGATATTGATTCCTTTAAGTCTCACAACTTGCTAATGAACGCAACAATTCAAACAGCATTTGAAGAAATGGACTTTATTGAAGTTTTCCATCCAGGATATTATAAGGGCGGACTGATAAGTTTCAATGTTAAAAATTGTTATCACAGCGATGTTGCCCAACTACTAAACACACAAAAAATTGCAGTACGAAGTGGGTTCCTGTGTGCTCAACCTATTGTAGAAGAAAAGTTTCCAAACGGCTTGTTAAGGGCCAGTTGGGCTTGCTACAATTCCAAAGAAGACATCGACAACCTAGTAACTGCTTTAAATAAAGCACATGACATACTTGACAATAAAACAAGAAATAGAACAGTTGTCGCAGTTACTGAATGAGTTTGAAGATAACTTAGACAAATATCAGTTCATAATGGATTTTGGGGACGATTTAAAAGAGCTGTCCTCAGAATTTCGCACGGATTCTAATCGTGTTTTAGGTTGTCAAAGTAGCCTTTGGGTACACAATTTTGGCAATGATAATATGAAATTAGAAGCATATAGCGATGCTCTCATTGTGCGTGGACTTGTTGGAATGGTGCTAAAAATATACAACAATAAATCCAAACAAGAGATACTTGACAGTGACCCAAATCTATTGAATAATTTAGGAATTTCTGGAATACTTACTCCTGGAAGACAAAATGGAGTGGGAAATCTAATCAATAAGGTGTATGACTATGCTAGACAATGACAGTATAGTTAACGCTATAAAGACAGTATTTGACCCTGAAATTTACGTAAACATTTACGATTTAGGGCTAATTTACAACATAAAAATAGAAGAAAACAATGTCACAGTAACTATGACGCTGACTAGTGCATTTTGTCCAGAAGCTGAAGCACTTCCTGAAATGGTTAAAAAAGCCGTTTTAGGTGTTGATAATGTAGCACAAGTTGATGTAATTGTTACAATGGATCCGCCATGGACTCCGGAGCGAATTAGTGACGAAGCCAAATTAGAACTTGGAATATACTAAGATATTCAATCTTGGTAAATAACAGTATGAGTACTGTTACAATAACTGAAGAAGCGGCTGATTTTATCAAATCTAGTTGCGACAAACATCAAACAAAGGGTATGAGACTCTCCGTTAAATCAAGTGGATGCAACGGGTTTAAATACTTGTGGGAAGCGACTTCCGAACAAAATTTAGATGATGAAATTATAAATGTTGATGGTGCATTTTTATTAATAGATGCAACAACAGCAGAACTATTAGAAAATTCTACGATAGAGCTAGAAAAGGATTTGTTTAGCTCTACATTAAAAATTAATAACCCGCTAGTCACTAATACTTGTGGCTGTGGTCAATCATTCTCGATAGGGTCATAAAATGGCAAGACAAGACGTTAATATTGGTTTAACTGGAAACGACGGTACTGGTGATAGTATCCGTGATGCGTTTAATAAAGTTAATGAAAACTTTCAAGAGCTGTATGCTAGTCAAGGTTTAGAAGGAGGTTTGGCTTTTGAAAGCCTTTCCAACGTTATTAAGCCGCTTGTACCAAATCGAGTACTAAGTTTAGATGCATTAGGCAAAAACGTAGTAGGTAAAGAAATTTATGCGGGTGCTGGTATTTCTATCGCTGTACAAGATGATAGAATTGTTATTAGCACAGGCGCAGTTGATGTTGTACGTGACCCAAATCCAACATTATCAAATCACTTAGATGCGGCATTAAATCGTATCCAACGATTGTCAGCTCCAATTGCTGATCAAGATGCTGTTAATAGAAGATGGATTTATGAAAACTTCTTGAATAGAGATGGTCAAGAAGTATTAGGTGTAAGTGCTACCGCCGCAGGTAGCACAATGCGTCAAAACTTCAAAATTACGCCAACACCAAATAATGGAAACACTAACTTAGGAACGTTAGCTATCAACCTAAAAGGTTCAGATGGTATCACTCCTAAGACAGACGTATTACTCAATCAGCAAGGCACACACCCTGCTCATGCAGTACGTAAAGATTATGCAGATAGCAAATTAAGTTTAGAAGGTACTAACGCTATTGATCCAGAAAGTGGATTAAGAAACGAAGGCTTTGGTACCATGACTGGTCCTCTTATCCTTAATGACCACCCAGGCGACCTTGCAACACTAACATTACGACCAAGTGGTCAACCGTTTGTTAGAGATGACTATCGTGCGGCAACAAAAGGTTATGTTGATGCTAGAACATATGACAGTACAACCAACATATATGTAAGTACTCAAGGTAATGATGACATTTGGGACTTTGTAAACAATCGTCCAAACCCAGCATATGGCTATACTGTAAAAGAAATTGGTCGTAAGTGGGCAACTGCGTTTAGAACAGTACGTGCGGCTTGTGCTTATTCCAAGTTGTACATGGATCAAATTTCATTAACAAACACACCATATGTTGTTCCAGTTGCTAACATTTCACGTTATAATCCAACATTTGCTCCTGCTGGTGCAAGAACTCGTGTTCGTGTAAGTTTACAAGGACACGGCTACAGAGATGGCGATTATGTATTTGTTGCTGGCGCAATTACTGTTGGTAATAACAATACAACAGCATTAAATGGTACACATCGTGTTAATCAAATTGACAACAACAATTTTGAACTTGATTTAAAAGAACCTATTCTTTGGGCGAACCCATTAAGTGCAAACGGTTTTATCAACATTAGTTTAGCCAACGCTAAAGACGGTCCATACAGTAATACAAGTACAGTTGGGTTTGGATCACGTGGATACTATGTACCAAAGTATGAAATTACAATTCATATTGAAACAGGTGTTTACGAAGAACAATTACCAATTGTTGTTCCGCCAAACGTTGCGTTACGTGGTGATGAGTTTAGACGTACAATTATTAAACCAGCACAAGGCCCTGTTCCATCTTCAAACCAAACAATCAAGTATGTTAAAGGAGAAAGATCTCTTAACTACAACTACTGGTACAATAGTCACTACTATCATCAATTAGCACTATCTGTTGGATCAGTTAACATTGTTGGTTCTACAACATTAAGAGTTTACAATGCGGCATACGCACCAAAAGCAGGTATGCGCTTTATTGTTAACAATATAGTATATCGTGTTGGTGCTGAAGTAACTATCAGTTACATTAACCCTGCAGAAGTTCCTGGCACATTGCCTGGCACTTACTCAATGAGCATTGTTGATGAAAATGGTGATCCAAAACCATTACAAAATACAATCTTAGATAGCTCAGGTATTGAATTCCTATTAGACAATGATCATTGCGATATGTTGCTAGTGGGCGATGCTTTCCAAGCACGTAACTTGAGCTTCTATGGTCATAAAGGCTTTATTATGGCCTTTGACCCTGCGGCACAAATTTTAACACGTTCACCATATGCACAGGTTTGCGGTTCATTCTCAAACAAAGGCGGTGGTGGTCAATTAATTGACGGTGCGGCAGGTAACCAAGTTTGTTTTGTACAAGACAACACTTATACAGATCCATTTACTGGTACACAAGGTGCTCGTGGCAGTCGTGTGACAGTTACTGGATTAATTCGTAAAGTACAACTACCAAACACATTCTATTACAATAAGAAAAAGTACGTTATTATTGACGCTACTCAACCTGATTCAAACGGAACTGCTATTTTAACTTTAAGTAGCACAACTCCAATTGAAGACGATGACACATACTTGCCAGCAGGCTTTTTACCAACTGGTACACAGTTGATGATTGAAACAGCTGGTAACCGCTCAATGTTGTCAAACGACTTTACAATGATTAACGATTTGGGCTATGGTTTACTTGCAGAAAATAACGGTGTAGCTGAAGCAGTTTCTCAGTTTACATATTATTGCAAAATTTCTTACGCAAGTAGAAGTGGTGGTCAAATTCGTTCTGTAACAGGTTCAAGCTGTTATGGTCAAATTGGTTTACAATCAGAAGGTAGCGATCCTAACGAAGCACAACAAATTGTTCGTTTCAATACTGACGTTATCAACTTGATGACTCCAGTTATTGATAATCCTACAGCAGATGCTAATATTGGCGCTGTAAGTTTCATCGCAGGTAGCTTTAATTCTAAACCAGTACGTAATGCTACATTTATTCTAAACAAGAATCGTGTTATTATTAACACTATCCAACGTGCAAGATTAAGTGGCGGTACAGTTACAACAGGTCCTTTAAAAGTAACTACAACATCTGTTCACCCATTCTTAACTGGTGAACAAGTACAGATTACTAATATTAAACCAAACAAAGGACTACAACTTAATCCATTAGTTCCTGGCGGAGAGCCACGTGGAACAAACGTTGATGGAACAATTTATACTGTAACAGTAATTGATCAACACAATTTTACACTTGATGGTACAGAAAGCTTAGACTACTACAACGATCTTTTAGCATACACATCAACTGAGTCGCAGCCAATTGCTGTGCAACCACTTGTAGAAGGCGCATTGGAAACTGTATACACTATCAAAGGCGATCCAACAGAGCGCAATTTCTCTGCTAAGGCACGTTTTGATGGCGATGCTGGCGAAAACAGTACTTCAACAGATGTATTGAAAATTTTTGCTTCTGAATATCCTGCTGTAAAAGGCATGAAATTTAGATTAGACGGAACTATCCCAGCGGTAAGTGTAAGCACACAAGTTTATAAAGTATTAGAAGTTGAAAAGAAAGTTGTCACTTTCAAAGCATATCCAGTATCGCCAAGCGATAACATTATTGGTTCTACTAGTTTAATTGTTAAATTCTTAACAGCTGGTTATACTCCAACTGCTGGATGGTCTTTCCAACTAAGAGACACAAACATTGCTAATAGTAACTATCAACGTTATGTAGTAACTGGAACTCCTGCATATGATTCATTAAATGAGACATGGGAACTTCCACTTAATGCGGCATTGACTGTTAACATGGTTAACCAAGTTGCTACTGGAGAAGTTACAGTAGTTGACGGAATTTGGGATTTGACATTGGATAGAAACTTAGGAACAACAATTCCTAATAATGCAACTCCTGTACAATTTAATTTCTTTAATGGCTATTGGTCATTGAACGTTGACCCTGCGTTAAACGTGGCAATGCCTCAGAATAAGCCATTAATGTTGTATCAACAAAAATCTGTTGCTGTTCATCAAGTATTGAACAGACCAACAATTATTAACAGTTCCGCATTGAAATTTGGTAGTTCAAACTTTGACACAACTGTATATCGAATTTTAGGTAAGACTGCTGACGGCGGCTTGAGCACTGATGTTTTCAAACTAGCAGAAACAGCTCAACCATTGGTTGGTGTAAACTTAAATGCCGTAAGCATTTTAAACCAAAACAAGTCATTTATTCAAGCTGAAGTAATTAATTACTTGAGTACAATTTATCCAGACTTTGTATACACACAAGCAACTTGCTATCGTGACGTTGGTTTAATTATTGATGCGGTTGCATATGACTTAACATACGGCGGAAACGTTAGAAGTATTGGTGCTGGTCTATCATACTATCAAGCAAACAATACAAGTGCTGCCACAGTAGTTGCTACACAAAAACCAGAAACAGTTGATGCAATTAACTATGCAACTTCTGTTGCTAAATTAGTGTTGGCAAAAACTGCATTAAGTTATGATGGTGTAAATGAAAATGCTGTACGTTTATTAGAAGATAACAAAGAGTTTATCAAAGCAGAAGTTATTGCATGGTTAAACTTTAACTACTCTACTTTCTCTTATGATCAAGCAAAATGTAAACGTGACGTTGGTTTAATTATTGATGCAGTACTAGCAGACTTAGTATTTGGATCTAATTTCCAATCTACTTTTGCTGGTCTAGCATACCTACGTTCTTATTCAAGCACAGTAACAACTAGTCAAAAGACTCAAACTATTTTAGGTATTAACAAGGCTAGAGATCTAGTAAATGCTTTAATTAATGACCAGGTTGCTGAAGATTTAATCAGTGGATACTTTGGTGTTATTACTGGTATTATCAATAGCGGTGCAGGTAGTGCTCCAGCATTGTTGTATCCAACACCAACAAACACACTAACAGAAACTTTAAATTCTAAAAATCTTGTAATTGCTAACAGAGCGTTCATGATTTCTGAAGTTATTGCATATATTAATGATAACTTAAATCCTGGATCAATTCCTAACTATAGTGCAGAAGCTTGTTCAAGAGACACTGGATATATTATTGATTCAATAACATATGACTTGTTGTATGGTGGTAATACTCAAACTGTTAACGCTGGCAATGCATACTTCAGTGGATTAATACAAATTTTATCTCCTGGAGAAATTGCTCCAACCGTAGCCGCGTTTACAAGACTACAAACTATTATTCAACAGATTGTTGTTAATACAGCAGTTACCAAATCTGCAAGTAATACTGCATCACAAAATAGCTCATTACCAGCAGGTAGTGCAAGTGCAGGTAATACATTATCAACATTAATCAGTTATATTTTAGATATTATACAAAACGGTATAGCAAGCGGTCCTACAGTTGTTCAACCAACATTTACTAATGGTAACACAAGTTATGTTGGCTATAGAACAACTATTAGAGCAAGCAAAACTACAATTGAAGAAGATGTAATTGATTATCTAGATGCAAACTTAGCTGGCTTTGTTTACGATGAAACTATTTGTGCTCGTGACGTTGGCTACATTATTGATGCTGTTGCTTATGATATCAAATATGGCGGAAATGTTAAAACTTTACAAGCCGCTTTAAAATATTATGAACAAGGCAATGCTAGTGCCGCAGTTGTACTAAGTGACCAAAAAGCAGAAACACTAGCCGCATTGGTCAGAGCTAGAGACGTTGCAGTACTCTGTGTAACACAAACATTAGTAACTAAAACTACTGGTAATACATTAAATCAAAATACAGCAGGTAGTGCAGGCGAAGCTGGAACAAACACAACTATTACATCATTGATGAATATGTTAAATGACATTATCACCAATGGTGAAGGTGTTGCTCCGGCAAGAGATTTAGGTGAGCCAAGATTATATCAAAATCCTGCAACGCCTGGTT
>JACCDO010690153.1_pt1 | contig 44599 bp, 46 predicted proteins | sample 7446101 | NCBI WGS metagenome assembly JACCDO01 (sample SAMN15323440, study PRJNA562643) | freshwater metagenome | isolation source: river surface water | place: USA:Blue River Watershed | collected 2017-08-16 | reverse complement strand
TTGCTGCAATTATGGGCTTTCTCTGGCTATCAACAATTCCTTTAACCAATGGAATAGTCGCACAAATATTTGGCGTGAAGTACTTAACTATGCTTTCTGGGCTTGTCTTCTTCTCGCATCAATTAGGAAGTTTCTGTGGTGCTTTTTTTGGTGGATATCTTTTTGATCGTACCGGGTCATATCTTCTCGTTTGGCAAATTGCCATAGCACTGGGCATCTTTGCATTCTTAGTTAACCTGCCCGTGAAGGAGCGTGCCATTCATCGAGTAGCCAATGCGTAAATCAATCTCATTGTCTGCCTGGAAAATCATTGCTTATGGTTTTGCATGCTTTGTATTGATTTTCATTTTTTCTGCATACTATGCACCTGAAATGATGATCGCACTGACCAATCAAGTATGGGCGCTCTGTGGTTGGTAAATCATGTGTTTATTATCTGCATCACAGCATCATTGCAATATATAAATTCTCGCCGTAGCACAATGGATAGTGCACATGCCTCCTAAGCGTGGGATACAGGTTCGATTCCTGTCGGCGGGACCATTTTTAAAGTTATCCACAGATCGTGTGGATAAATACATAAAAACTTCTGTAAGTCGAGGATTTGTATAGTCTGACCTGGCTTGCTTAAATTATCAGCATAGTGCGCAGTGCTGACGAAATCCATTGCCATCAATTAATACATCGTTTTTGTGATAGGCATTTTTATTTTTAGACTTGCCCGAGGGAAGTTCCCTTACACTTCAATTTATGACTTCCCTATCGACCAGCACACTGGCGGCCCTTGAAGAAATGCTCCTTAATGCGGCGCGACCTGCTCCTGCAGATTTCCTGCCGATATATTTTGTCCGTGCTGATGGGGCGCAACAAATCATTGGTCATCTTAATCCTGAATTTGTACCGCACCTCCAAGAGTTCTTAAAAAGTCATCCCCTACCTCTTATCTTTCTAGAAAAAGAGGGTCTCAGGATATTGCAGGGCAAGCCCAAAGATTTATCCGATAACTTAAGTCAAATGGCCAATAGTTTGCGCTTAAATGGTTTTATACCAAGTTGGCGCAATGAAGATTTCGCATGGATTGATCAAAGTGGTCACAAATTATTTCGTCTAGAGCGCGCTGCTTTTCGCACCTTTGGGCTTCGTAGCATGGCAACACACATTAACGGCTACACAAAAAACCATACACTTTGGCTCGGCAGGCGCAGTGAAAATAAACCAACAGACCCAGGCTTACTGGATAACATTGCTGCCGGCGGAATTACGGCTGATGAAACACCTTGGGTAAGCGCACGCAGAGAACTTTGGGAAGAGGCGGGTGTTCCTTTACCCATTGCCGAAAATATTGAGCCTATAGGCTGTATTCACATGCGTCGTCCCATACCCTCGCGCGGGTTTCATGACGAGCAACTATTTATTTATGACTTAGAGCTGACACCAAACTTCATTCCGACCAATCATGATGGTGAAGTAAGTGGTTTTATCGAAGTTTCCTATGCCGAGGCAGCTGCCCGCATCTTGGCTGATGAATTTACTATCGATGCCGCTTTTGTGACAGCAGACTTTATTTTGCGACGCAACAAGTAGACTCTTTGCGCCTACTAATGCCCTATTAAGAGGCATCATGCATCCAAATCCTATTTCGTGGTTAAATTCTCCCTAAGGATGAAACAGGGGTGCCCTTTTTTTGTTTCCAATAAAAGGTGCTGAGAAAGACCCTATAACCCGATCCAGATAATGCTGGCGTGGGGAGTTACATCAGACCGGTACCCGGTTTCGTCCATCGAAAATTATCAGGAGATGGATATGAGCACAAGCAACCCTAAAACCAAACATGAAATCCCAAGCTTAAAAAGTTTGGAGCGTGACTTCGGTCAAAAATTTGCATACCCTGCTTCCACTAAAACGTATCTCCAAGGATCGCGTGCTGACATCAAAGCACCGATTCGCATGATTGAGCAATTACCCACTCGCATTGGTGAAGAGATGGTTCCCAACCCCCCAGTGCCTGTATACGACACCTCTGGACCCTACAGCGATCCCGATGTAGTCATCAATCTGGAAAAGGGATTACCGCGCTTGCGTGATGCATGGATTCAAGAGCGAAATGACACAGAACAACTGGCAGGGCCTAGCTCTGATTATGGCGTGGCACGCGCAAATGATGAGGCAACCAAAAATTTGCGATTTGCGCACATTAGCGCCCCACGGGTAGCGAAGGTTGGACAGAATGTCAGTCAGATGCATTACGCCCGCAAGGGAATCGTTACTCCTGAAATGGAATATGTCGCATTGCGTGAGTCCATGGGCTTAGAACAGCTTCGCAAAGATCCTGCTTATAAACAATTACTCAAACAACACCCTGGAAAAGGGTATGGTGCCAATCTGCCTGAGATCATCACGGGAGAATTTGTCCGCTCCGAAATTGCAGCTGGACGCGCGATCATTCCAGCAAACATCAACCACCCCGAACTAGAACCAATGATTATTGGCCGCAACTTCCGCGTAAAGATCAATGGCAACCTTGGTAACTCTGCTGTCACTTCTTCTATTAATGAAGAGGTTGAAAAGATGGTTTGGTCTATACGCTGGGGTGCAGATACCATTATGGATCTATCAACCGGTAAACACATCCATGAAACCCGTGAGTGGATTATTCGCAACTCACCCGTTCCGATTGGTACCGTTCCCATCTATCAAGCATTAGATAAAACCGGTGGCATTGCAGAAGATTTAACGTGGGAAATGTTCCGTGACACCCTAATTGAACAAGCCGAACAGGGTGTGGATTATTTCACTATTCATGCTGGGGTATTACTGCGTTACGTGCCGCTTACTGCCGATCGTATCACTGGCATCGTATCTCGAGGTGGATCAATTATGGCTAAGTGGTGTCTCGCGCATCACAAAGAAAACTTCCTATACACCAAGTTTGATGAAATTTGTGAAATCATGAAGGCTTACGACGTCTCCTTCAGCTTAGGAGATGGTCTACGCCCTGGTTGCATTGCTGACTCCAATGATGCTGCTCAATTTGGCGAGCTCCATACACTTGGCGAGTTGACCGCAAAAGCATGGAAGCATGATGTTCAAGTCATGATTGAGGGTCCTGGCCACGTTCCGATGCAGCGCATTGAAGAAAATATGACTGAAGAACTAAAGCATTGCTTAGAAGCTCCGTTCTACACACTAGGACCATTGATCACTGATATTGCACCGGGATATGACCACATTACTAGCGGCATTGGTGCAGCGCAAATTGGTTGGTATGGAACCGCAATGCTGTGTTATGTCACCCCTAAAGAGCACTTAGGTTTACCAGATAAAGAGGATGTTCGTGAGGGCATCATTACCTATAAGATTGCCGCTCATGGCGCAGATCTAGCAAAAGGCTTACCAGGAGCACAAGTGCGAGACAATGCTCTTTCTAAAGCTCGATTTGAATTCCGCTGGGAAGATCAATTTAATCTCGGTCTAGACCCTGAGCGTGCACGCGAATATCACGATGCCACTTTGCCAGCAGAAGGCGCCAAAATTGCCCACTTCTGCTCTATGTGTGGACCAAAATTCTGCTCAATGAAGATTACCCAAGAAGTGCGTGACTATGCAGCTAGCTTGGACGCCAAAGTGATCCCTATAGCGCAAGAGAATGATGCAGTTAAAGGCATGCAGGAAATGTCAGCTGAATTTCGTAAGCGTGGCAGCGAAATATATCAGTAAACCTTATGACTCAACCTACTCTTATTCATCGCAAGTTTGCTATCGTCGGCGCCGGCCTCATGGGTCGCCTCTTGGCAATCGCGCTTGCAGAGCGAGGAGCCAAGGTTGACATATTTGATAAAGCAGGTCCTGATGCCGGTGGCGCCGCAGCCCGAATTGCAGCTGCCATGCTGGCTCCTTTAGCGGAATCTGCGATCACTGAAGACTCTGTAGTGCGCATGGGAATTTACAGTCTACCTCGATGGAAAGAGTTAATTCATCAGCTATCTACTCCAGTATTTTTTCAGCAAGAAGGCACGCTGATTGTTTGGCACAGTCAGGATACGAGCGAAGCTGAGCGCTTTACCCAACATCTTGAAAAAAATTGTCGTCATAACTCGCAATTATCTTTACCCCAAAAACTGACAAATAGCGAATTACGTCACATTGAACCCGCTGTAGCCGAGCGCTTTATGCAGGGCTTGTATTTACCCGAAGAGGGTCAGCTTGACAATCGTCAACTATTGGACAGCTTATTAACTGAACTGCATTTGCTTAAAGTAGATTGTCATTGGAATGCTGCAGTCGACCCCAATGTATTGCGGACGCAGAATAACTTTGACTGTGTCATCGATTGCCGTGGTAACGGCGCCAAAGACACTTGGTCCCACTCTGCAAATAACTTGCGCGGCGTACGCGGCGAAGTGTTACGACTCTACGCGCCTGAAGTGAAGTTACGTCGTCCAACACGCTTGATACACCCTCGATATCCCATCTATATTGCCCCCAAAGAAAATGATGTCTATGTGGTAGGCGCCACAGAGATAGAGTCTGAGGATCTTTCGGATATGAGCGTTCGCTCTGCTCTAGAGCTGCTCAGTGCCGTTTACACTGTTCATAGTGGTTTTGCAGAGGCGCGCATCCTAGAGATGGCCACACAGTGCCGCCCTACTTTGAAAAATAATTTACCTGAAATCCGAATTCAGAAAAATAAAGGGGTAGCAGATTTGATTATGATCAATGGCCTCTATCGACATGGATTTATGATTTCACCTGCTGTAATGGATTCCGCTTTAGAGCTTGTAGAGAATGGGCAAAGTAATACCGCCCTGGATCTCGGATTGTCCATTACTAGCAATATCAGTACAAATGAGCCTAGTCTATGCGCATAATTGTTAATCAAGTTGAGTATGAGATTTCTAATCAGAGTGTCATTGCTGATGCGCTGTCCTTAATCAATGCGCAACCTCCATTTGCCGTAGCTGTAAATCTAAATTTTGTGCCGAAAACCCAATATCACCAATTTGCCTTAAATGAAAATGACCATATTGAGGTGATTGCCCCGGTAACCGGTGGCTAGGCGAGCCGACTTTTTATGACTGCACCATTACCAAACAATCTCAATAGCGTCGATGCTCTAGTGTTATACGGCGAAAGCTTTTCAAGTCGCTTGTTACTGGGGACATCTCGCTACCCTTCTCCACAAATTTTAGAAGATGCGGTTTCTACCTCTCATCCTGCCTTTATTACGGTTAGCTTGCGTAGACAAGGGACAAGTACTACTGAGGCTCACAGTGGGTTTTGGGATTTACTCAAGAAAATGGCAGTTCCTGTCCTACCCAACACTGCAGGATGTCATAGTCCACAAGAAGTTATCACAACTGCGCAGATGGCCCGAGAGGTATTTGAAACCGATTGGATTAAATTAGAACTGATTGGGGACGATTACACTTTACAACCCGATACTTTGCGACTTGTGCAAACTGCAGAGACTCTCATCAAAGCGGGTTTTAAAGTACTCCCTTATTGCACTGAAGATTTAATTTTGTGTCAGCGCTTAGTTGATGTGGGCTGCCAAGCAATTATGCCCTGGGCTGCACCGATTGGCACTGGGAAAGGGCCGCTCAATCCTTACGCCATGAAACTACTGAGAGATCGCATTAAAGTTCCACTCATTGTAGACGCAGGTCTTGGATTGCCCTCCCATGCTTGCACGGTGATGGAATGGGGATTTGATGGCGTTTTACTCAATACTGCAGTAGCGCTGTCAAATGATCCTGTGGCTATGGCTAAAGCATTTGCAATGGCTGTGACAGCAGGACGTACCGCCTTTCTATCTGGCGCCATGCAACCACAAGAGTCAGCGCAGGCAAGTACTCCCCTTGTGGGTACTCCATTTTGGCATCAGGCTTAAGGATCTAGATATGAGCCTCATTCGCGACCTTGCTGATCAAATTATTCAAGCTCATCGTCAAGATGACTTGTGTATTCCTATTCCCAAGTTTTCCATCAACTCACCACCGCCGCGTATTGATAATGAATCCGCTGCGGATCATTACGAACTGGCTGGCGCACTTGCCGCTGTTCAAATGGGTTTTATTGAGGAAGATGCCAAAATTTTAGGTAAAGCTTGGTCACGTATGACTTTGCAAGATGGAGGCTTTAATCCTTTCAAATGGCCAAGCAGACCCGAGCATTTTGATTTGCTCCCATGGACACGCAATATGAATCCCAACGCCTTTAAAGAGTGCCCAAAGCGTTTAGGCTTATATGGTGTGATGCCAGATGCTGATTGGGTGAAGCGTATGGTTGACGCAGAGATACCTACAGTGCAGTTACGCTTTAAATCGGACGACCGTTTCAGAATTCGTAAACAAATTAAAGAGGCTATACAAGCCACCGAAGGTAGCAAAACACTGCTGTTTATCAATGACTATTGGGAAGAAGCCATTGATGCGCAAGCCTATGGCGTTCATTTGGGGCAAGAAGATCTTGAATCAGCGAATTTAGAACAAATTCGTACAGCAGGATTGCGTCTGGGGATCAGCACACATGGTTATGCTGAGCTCGCCCATGCTGATCGGTTTTGCCCCAGCTATATTGCGATGGGCGCTGTTTTTGCGACCAACCTTAAAAAGATGCCAACTGCCCCGCAAGGCTTAGGAAGACTTTATCAATACGCCAAACTCATGAGCCACTATCCATTAGTAGCCATTGGCGGCATAGATCAAGATAGCATTCATGCGGTTGCAAAGAGTGGCGTCGGATCTGTTGCAGTTGTCAGAGCAATTACTCAAGCAAAAAACCCAAAAGCTGCTGTTAAACATCTACAGGAATTGATGCAGTCATAAAAGTCACTTTGCGGATGAATTAGAGGATATCTTTTTCGTCGCGCAAAGCTGTTGGGTAAAAATCATGCATATGCCACAAGGGTCCGGGCCCCTCACCAATGCTTAAGAATTTACCCGCTTCTAAACCTGCCTCTACATAGGCGATTGCTTTAGCCACAGCGTGCTCTAGATCATGTCTACCGGCTAAATAGGTTGCAATGGCAGTTGCTAATGAACATCCGGTTCCATGAGTGTTTGCCGTATGCACACGATAGTGTTTGAACAATTTAGATTGCACTACTTCCAAATTACCTTCCATAGAGTGCCACATTAAGTAATCCGTAATTTGGGTATGAGTTGCATCAAGATGTCCGCCTTTAATCAATACTGCCTGAGGTCCTAGGTCAAGCAATTCTTGAGCAGCTGCATTGAAATCATTGGGCTCAACAATATCTCGCCCCAACAATAAGGATGCCTCATCTAAGTTGGGTGTAATCAGTGATGCCATAGGAAATAAAACATCTATCATGGCTTGCGCTGTATCATCGCCACCCAGACTGGCACCAGAAGTGGCTCGCAAAACTGGATCTAGCACAATCCTTTTAACCCCATGCTTACGCAGTCCTTTTGCCACAACATGAACAATTTCAGGGCTCGCTAACATGCCAATCTTGACAATATCTACCTCAATATCAGTCATCACCGCATCTAACTGAGCCTCTACCACCTCTAGAGAAATATCTTGTATGCGCGAGACGCCAAGGGTATTTTGGGCGGTAATCGCTGTAATAACCGTCATCCCATAGCCGCCCAATGCGGTGATGACTTTGAGGTCAGCCTGGATCCCAGCCCCTCCACCGCTATCGGAACCAGCAATGGTCAACACTTTGGGGATCTGAACAGAAGTAGGAAGGAGCGCTTTCATCTTGCTATAATATCGGCTTATTCCTCGATAGCTCAGTCGGTAGAGCGCCGGACTGTTAATCCGTAGGTCCCTGGTTCGAGCCCAGGTCGAGGAGCCAAATAAGTAAAGGGTCTAGAGATATCTAGGCCCTTTTTCATTGCGAGCCTCCATCTCATTGCTATTAACCGAAAATTCACCAGCAAACCGAGATAAGGCCGGCAAAATGCCTTAGCCAGCATTAAAATACTCACATTATGAAAATACCGGAACTCCTTGCTCCTGCTGGCAGTCTACAGATGCTCGAAACCGCTTTTGATTTTGGAGCGGATGCCATCTATGCCGGTCAGCCACGCTACTCGCTAAGAGTCCGAAATAATGACTTTGGCAAGATCGAAGTGCTCAAGCAAGGCATCGATACTGCCCATGATTTAGGCAAGAAGTTTTATTTGGTTTCCAACCTACTTCCCCATGGTGCAAAAACACGCACTTATATTCGGGATATGTCTCCAGTCGTTGCATTAAAACCAGATGCTCTCATCATGTCAGACCCTGGTCTCATCATGATGGCTAGAGAAGCGTGGCCCGATATGCCGATACACCTGTCCGTCCAAGCCAATACTGTGAATGGGGCTTCGGCAAAATTTTGGCGCTCAGTAGGCATTAGTCGCGTCATCCTCTCTCGTGAACTGTCTTTTGATGAGATTGAAGAAGTACGTCAAGATTGTCCAGAAATGGAATTAGAGGTATTTGTGCATGGCGCCTTGTGCATAGCTTACTCTGGACGCTGCCTTCTTTCAGGATACATGTCTCATCGCGACTCGAATCAAGGTGCTTGTACCAATGCCTGCCGGTGGGACTACAAAGTCAAGCCCGGCCAACAAAACCAAAGTGGCGACGTCGTATTGCTTCAAGAATCTCGACGTCCTGATGACTTGATGCCCATGGAAGAAGACGAACATGGCACATACATCATGAACTCCAAAGATTTACGTGCCATTGAACATATAGAACGCCTCACTAAGATGGGCGTGGATTCATTCAAGATTGAGGGACGTACTAAATCACCCTATTATGTCGCACGCACTTGCCAAGCATATCGAGCAGCGATCAATGATGCTGTAGTTGGAAAACCATTTAACACTACCTTACTCGGTAATTTAGAGGGCTTAGCTAATCGAGGCTATACCGATGGTTTTTATGAGCGTCACCATGATAAAGAGTATCAGCTTTATATGCGAGGTCACTCTCTATCAGGAAGAAGTCTTTATGTTGGCGAAACACTCGCTATTGATGAGTCCTTAGGTCGCGTGAAGATTGATGTAAAAAATCGCTTCTCAGTTGGTGACAAGCTCGAAATTATTGAACCAAACGGTAACCAAGATGTCGTACTAGAATCTATGTGGAATATGCAGGGTGAGCCAATTACTGTTGCGCCTGGATCAGGCCACTTCGTTTGGATTAATCTTCAATTACAGGGTAAAAAGGCTTATCTGGCCCGCTACACTAATGATCCTGCCCCAGTAGAAAATACTTCCTCCTGCGCTAGCGGTGAATCGTGTTGTAACGCATAAGCTTCACCAGTCAATATGGCGCAAACTCCTATAAGCAGTAGTAAGCACAACATAAAACAAGCCATTGTTGAGGAGGCCCAAAAAGCCTTTGCCCTCTCGATCTATTTTGGAATATGGTTTTGTGCCCTCGCATTTTTAGCCGCGACTGCACTTGATGAACGGCCTATTCCTTTATCGATTTTTGGTTTTGCGATCGTTAAGGCAGCAATCACAGCAAAATTTATGTTGATTGGACAAGCTATTGTGCCCATTAAAGTTAGCAAACATCACGGCATTGTCAGATCTCTTCTGATGGAATCATTTATCTATCTCGCTATTGTTCTAGCCCTTAATTACGTAGAGGCTGGTATTGATGGACTCATCCATGGGAAAGCATTTTTTCAATCATTAGCCGCTTTTGGTCGGGCCGATCCATTAAGAATATTGGCTCTGTCTATTGTTTACTGGCTGATCGTACTTCCCTATCTGGTTTACACAAGCACCCTTTTACTCATGGGCAAGAATAATTTCCTTGCCTTGCTATTTGGCAATAGAAGTACTGCTGATCAATAGACTGATCATGGATCAGCCGATTTTTCGCCCATGGATTAGGTTGGCCCGAATGCCTCTGCTGATCATTGCAATGATTATTTTTGTAATTTGCAGAAATGCATTTGCCCAAGAAATTGAGGCTCGCGCATACTCCAATGCTCCTATTGGCATGAACTTCATCACGGGCGGACTTGCCCAAGCCAAAAGTGGTACATATACCCTTAATACACAAGCGCTAAGTTTGACGCATGTCTTTGATGTAGGGGGTCAATCAAGTCGCCTTACATTTCTTCTACCGTACTCGGAACTTACCGGCACAGGACAACTAGGTGGTCAATCCATCAATGCTTCTGCTGAGGGTCTCTCAGACCCTATGATTAAGGCCTCATTCAATTTATATGGAGCACCAGCACTAAACAATAGTGAATTTAAAAAATATCAGCAAGATTTGATCATCGGCGCCAGCATAGCCGCAACCATCCCCTGGGGACAATACAACAGCAACCAAATGATCAATGTAGGAGCAAATCGCTCCTTAATTCAGCCTGCTGTAGGATTTTCACAAGCACTTGGACCATGGCGACTTGAACTAGCAGGCATGGCAACCCTATATACCAGTAATAATAACTTCATGGGTAACAACACCCTATCTCAAAACCCCATCTATTCGGGGGAGACTCATGCAATTTACTATTTCCCAAATACAGCTTGGATCTCGGCAGATCTTACTTATTTCACAGGCGGTCAAACTTATGTCAACGGACTAGCTGTTAATGGCATTCAGGAGAATTGGCGCTTTGGCGCCACCCTCTCATACCCCATCGATAGACAAAACGCTATTCGCATCAGTGGTGGGAAAGGAGTCTACTCCAAGACGGATACTAGCTATAACGCAATTGCTGTTTCATGGCAGTATCGCTGGGGTGGCACCCCCTAACTACCCTAGCACTTCAATACAATCAGCTTAAAGATAAATACTATTATTCGAGACAATCATGGCTAAGACACAAAAGGATAAAAACCAAGCTGAGCAAGGCCTTCGCAAAGGCTTAACCAGCTATGGTGACAAAGGTTTCTCGCTGTTTCTACGTAAGGCTTTCATTAAGGGTGCCGGCTACACTAATAGCGCCTTAGATCGTCCTGTGATTGGGATTATTAATACGGGTAGTGCATACAATCCCTGTCACGGCAATATGCCGCAATTAATTGACGCGGTAAAACGCGGCATCATGCTTGCTGGTGGCCTGCCAATGGATTTTCCAACCATCTCCATTCATGAGAGTTTTTCCTCTCCTACATCGATGTACTTGCGTAACTTGATGTCGATGGATACCGAAGAAATGATTCGAGCGCAACCCATGGATGCGGTGGTCATGATTGGTGGTTGCGATAAAACAGTCCCTGCACAAATGATGGGTGCAGCGTCTGCAGGATTGCCTGCTATTCAACTCATTACTGGTTCCATGCTTACCGGCTCACACCGCGGTGAGCGTGTTGGCGCTTGCACCGATTGCCGACGATACTGGGGCAAGTTCCGTGCCGGTGAAATTGATGAAGTCGAAAAAGATGAAGTAAATGATCAATTGGTAGCGAGCGTTGGTACTTGTTCAGTAATGGGAACGGCCAGCACCATGGCTTGTATTTCTGAAGCTTTAGGTATGACTGTCCCAGGTGGAGCATCGCCGCCTGCAGTCACAGCCGACCGCATCCGAATTGCTGAAGAAACAGGTTCACGAGCCGTGCAAATAGCCAAAGATGGTTTAACTATCGATAAGATTCTGACAGCCGACGCTTTTGAAAATGCGATGCGCGTTTTGCTCGCCATTGGTGGCTCAACCAACGGCATCGTTCATCTAGCCGCCATTGCTGGTCGCATGGGCATGGAGATTGATCTGGATGCCCTAGACAAGATGGGCAATGAAACTCCAGTCTTGCTAGATCTCAAACCATCAGGCGACCATTACATGGAGAACTTTCATGATGCAGGTGGTATGACTACCTTGCTACGAGAGCTCAAACCACTTCTCAAACTCGATGCGATGACCGTTACAGGCAGAACCTTGGGTGAAGAGATTGATGCAGGGGCGCCTAGCTTTAAACAAGATGTCGTACGCAAATTTAATGATCCTATTTACCCAAGGGGGAGTATTGCCGTCCTGCGTGGCAACCTCGCTCCTGGCGGCGCCATCATTAAGCAATCGGCTGCCAATGAGAAACTGATGGAACATGAAGGCCGTGCTGTGGTTTTTGAGAATGCAGAAGACTTGGCTAACCGTATTGATAGTCCAGATCTGGATGTCACTGCTGATGACATTCTGGTACTCAAGAATATTGGACCCAAGGGTGCTCCGGGTATGCCTGAAGCTGGCTATATTCCCATTCCGATGAAATTGGCTCGTGCCGGCGTAAAAGATATTGTGCGGGTTTCGGATGGACGCATGAGTGGTACGGCATTTGGCACGATTGTGTTACATATCACCCCAGAGTCAGCGATTGGCGGTCCATTAGCGTTTGTGCGCAATGGTGATCGCATTCGTTTATCAGTTAGAAATCGTGAGATTAGCCTACTCATTAGCGAAGAAGAATTAGCTAAGCGCACTAAAGAAAATCCAGTGGTAGAGCCATCAGCTGAACGCGGCTACAAGAAGCTATTCCTTGATACCGTTACGCAAGCAGATAAAGGCGTGGACTTTGATTTTTTAAGAGCCCCCGTCATGAATGGAAAAATCCCTGGTAAGAAATAGATCGTTTAATCAGTGAAAGCAAGCTTACTTAAACATGGTATGAACCTATGGCCTCCATTTTGGGGGGCCGGCATCCATGTCGAAGAGATTGGCGCCGATTACCGAAGTGCAAAAGTAACCCTCAAGTTCCGCCTCCTCAATAGAAATATTGTTGGAGTCCATTTTGGAGGCAGCCTCTTTGCTATGACCGACCCCTTTTTTATGCTGATGTTCTCTCAGAATCTTGGCAAAGAATATGTAGTTTGGGATAGAGCAGCAAAAATTGAATTTTTAAAGCCAGGCAAGACGAATGTTCATGCGCAATTTCATATTACCCAAGAGCAAATTGACGAAATTCGTGATGAAGCAAAGTCCGGGGGAAAAATATTGAAGGACTATTCAGTCGATATTCTCAGTACCAGTGGCGAAGTCATCGCGCGCGTTACTAAAACGCTTTACATACGCAGAAAAGAAACTTAAATCACTATTGTTGATCTGCAATCATCAGATCGACTGCCTTTTCAGCAATCGCAATCACTGGCGCATTGGTATTGCCACCGATTAATGTAGGCATGATGGATGCATCTACGACTCTAAGACCCTTTAATCCCTTTACGCGAAGTTGAGCATCGACCACCGCCGTTGAATCATTTCCCATCTTACACGTTCCAACTGGGTGATATACAGTATCCGCCCTTTGGCGAATGAGATTTTTGATGTCATTATCTGTGTGGATATTTTCTGTAAATATCTCGTGGCTACGAATTTTTTGAAATACCGGAGCTTCTAAAAATTTCCTAGTTAATTTAAATCCCTCAACCATCGTACTCATGTCTCGTTCATCGGTCAGAAATCCAGGATCTATTAATGGCGAAGCGCTTGGATCCGAACTCGCTAATTGAATTTGCCCCCTACTATGAGGCCTTAATACACAGACATGACAAGAATAGCCATGTCCCATGCGTAGTTGTCTAGCATGGTCATCTACCAAGGCCAGCACAAAATGTAGCTGTATATCTGGTACAGCTAGACTAGGATCCGTTTTTAGAAATCCGCCCGCTTCTGCAAAATTACTAGCAAATGTGCCTCTGCGGTACTTTATGTAGCGAACCAATTCTTTTGCCAAGTTGAAGGCGCCAGCACCTGAAATACCAATAAGACGAGGATCTTTCGCTTCATAACCAAATATGAAGTCAGGATGATCTTGCAGATTTTGGCCCACTCCAGGAAGATCAATTACTAAGGGAATTTTGAAATCCTGTAAGTGCTTTTTGGGCCCAATACCAGAGAGCATAAGCAGCTGGGGGGACTGGATTGCACCGGCACATAAGATGACCTCCCTATTAGCAAGGGCATACTTTTGCACTCCTTCTTGCTTATACAGAATTCCAGTAGCGCGACCTGATGCAACTACTATTTTCTCAACCAGAATATTTGTGTGAACCTGTAAGTTACGGCGTTTACCTAGAAAGGGAAATAAATACGCTCTGGCAGCACTGCACCGCTCACCATTGATGTGAGTCACTTGATAAATGCCCAAGCCCTCTTGCGACCCCCCATTGAAATCGTTGCAAATAGGAAAACCCATTTGCTGTGCTGCAGTCAAAAAAATGTGTTGATAAGGATGATCAGATTGCAAATGGGAGACCTTCAGTGGTCCATTATTCCCATGAAAAGAATCTTTAAAGTTAGCATTGCATTCACTTTTAATGAAATATGGCAACATGTCTTGATATGACCAACCGTTGTTGCCAAGCGCAGCCCAATGGTCATAGTCTGATGGATGACCCCGTGTGTAGATCATGGCGTTAATTGCTGATGAACCCCCTAAACACTTGCCACGGGGCTGATATCCTTTACGACCATTTAAACCTTGCTGGGGAATAGTTTCAAAGGCATAGTTATTGAACTTCGTTGGCAACATTGCTACAGCAGCCATGGGTGTATTCACAATTACACCATCACCCTGGCCTCCAGCTTCAAATAAACCTACGGTGTTGTGACCTGATTCACTCAATCTAGAGGCAACTACTGAACCTGCAGAACCTCCACCAATCACAATGTAATCAAATTCAAGTGCAGGGGACATACGGACTTTATTGACGAAAACTAATGTTGATAAGCTGAGGGGTCAAGGCGCCGCATCTCTCCCTCAACCCAGCTTTCTACTTCATCCTGAATCTGCTCTTCTGTTTTTCCGGCCACTGTAATAACAGGCCCAATAGATACGGTAATCAATCCAGGCTTTTTTACAAATGTATTGCGGGGCCATAGGAGACCAGAGTTTTGAGCAATTGGCAATAAATTGGTTGAAGTACTGATCGCTAAACGCGCACCGCCACGACGATAGGGCTTTAACGAGCCCCTTGGCGTCCTTGTACCTTCAGGGAAAATCGTGATCCATTTACCCTCTTTTAAACAATGCCTGCCTTGCTCGGCTACAGCATCTCGCGCCTTTTCACGATCGCCGCGATTGATGTGAATCATACCTAGCGAACCAAGAGCCCATCCAAAGAATGGCAAGAGCAATAATTCACGCTTAAATACAAAACAAAGCTCATTTGGCAAAATTGCAGGATAAGCGATAGTTTCCCATGCAGATTGGTGTTTGCCTAAAACAATTAAGGGAGTTTGAATATGATGAGGAATATTCTCCAAACCCTCAACTCGATACCGAACTCCGCATAATTTGGAAAGCACCCAAAGGGTCATCTTGCACCAAATGACTCCAACTTGATATCGCGTATTCGATCGAGTAAATGGAATCAATAGCAATATTACTGAAGCAAAAACAATGACTGTAATAACGCCATACAAATAAAACAGGAATGCGCCAAGCCACAACATCACAATTTCCTTAAAAGGTGTTTATGGGTTTGCTAGCTCAGCAGACTCTTTTTAGCATCTCGATATTCTTGCTCTAAGGTATCTACAATTTGAGCTACGGTAGGTATATTATCTATGAGCCCAACACCTTGGCCGGCACCCCAAATGTCTTTCCATGCCTTACTACTGCCACCATCCTTATTTTCTTGTGAGAGCTTGGCAAACGCTTCAGGATCTCCGGCTGGTAGGTGAAGCGGATCTAAACCTGCATTCTCAATACTTTTCTTGATGTAATTACCCAATATTCCAGTGAAATAATCGGTGTACACAATGTCTGAAGCGCTTGCATCCACAATAGCCTGCTTATAAGTCTCAGTAGCGTGTGCCTCTTGGCTTGCAATAAATCGGGTGCCCATATAAGCAAAATCTGCCCCCAAAGCATTGGCTGCCAATATCGCAGAGCCTGTACTTATTGCCCCTGAAAGCACAACAGGACCCGAAAATATTTTTCTCACTTCTCCAACGAGGGCAAATGGCGACAATCCACCCGCATGCCCGCCAGCTCCAGCAGCTACCAGAATAAGGCCATCAACGCCAGCCTCCAATGCCTTTTCAGCATGACGCAAGCTAATGACATCATGCAATACGATGCCACCATAGGCATGAACTGCGTCAATCATTTCTTTGATAGGCGCGCGCAGACTAGTGATGTAAATAGGAACTTGATGCTTTACACAAATTTGCATATCCTGCTCAAGACGTGCATTAGAGATATGTACGATTTGATTTACCGCCAAAGGTCCAACTTTATTTGCAGGATGTTGTAATTGGTAGGCTTGCAACTCCTCCCTTATCTGAGCTAACCAATCATCTAAGAGCTCCGCAGGGCGGGCATTTAATGCTGGGAAAGAGCCCACAATGCCAGCCTGGCATTGTGCTTTAACTAACTCTGGATAACTTACCGTAAACATCGGTGCAGCAATCACGGGTAAGCGCAATCCCTGCAGAACCGGGGGAAGATGTGCTGCCCTCATAGATTGCGTAACTCTCTACGCAAAATCTTTCCTACATTAGTCTTGGGCAAATCATTACGGAAGACAATATGTTTTGGTCGCTTGTAATTAGTAAGCTGCTCTTTACAAAATTCAAGCACCATCTCCGCTGTTAAAGCATCGTTTGCTTTAACAATGAAAGCTTTTACAGCCTCACCTGAATCATCATCGGGTACACCAATCACGGCGCATTCTAGAACACCAGGAACTAAAGCAATAATCTCTTCAACCTCATTTGGATACACATTAAAGCCAGATACCAGAATCATATCTTTTTTGCGATCAACAATTTTGGTGAACCCATCCTCATTCATGATGCCAATATCACCAGATTTAAAGAAGCCATCCGCTGTCATGACATTTTTTGTTTCCTCAGGCTTATTCCAATATCCAGCCATCACCTGTGGACCCCTAATACAAATCTCCCCTGGAGTGCCAAATGGCACTTCGATTCCATCATCATTCAGAATAAGCACTTCAGTGCTGGGCACTGGTAAACCGATATAACCCGTAAACCTTTCAATTAGCGGAGAATTCACGCATGCGACAGGTGAGGTTTCTGATAAGCCATATCCTTCTGCAATAGGTGCTCCGGTGACTTCTTGCCAGTGATCGGCGACTACTTTCTGCATAGCCATACCACCACCAATTGTGGCGAGCAAATTGGGTAACTTTACAGAGGCAAATTCAGGTTTGTGCAACAGAGCATTAAACAGTGTGTTGACCCCTGGAAAAATATTAATATCAGGATGATTCTTTAAAAGCTTAATAAAGCTATCAAAATCGCGTGGATTTGGCACCAGTACCAATAAACCACCCTTGCGCATTCCCAATACAGAGCATGCTGTTAATGCAAAGATATGGTACAGAGGTAACGCACATAAAAAAACAAGCTGGCCAACAGGTTTACGCTTTAATGCAGGCTCTAACCACAACTCCGTCTGCAGAACATTCGCCAGGATATTTCGATGAAGCAATATAGCCCCTTTTGACACACCGGTAGTGCCACCGGTGTACTGCAGAAAAGCAATATCATCTTGAGACTTATTTGGCCTGGTCCAGTGATGTCGCACTCCTTCATTCAGCGCATCAGTAAATTTATGGTGATGAGGTACATCCCATTTTGGAACGGCTTTTTTAACATTACGCACTACAAAATTAACAATAGCACCCTTTAGCCCAATCATTTCACCGATAGATGTCACAACGACATGCTTGACGGGCACGCTTTTCATGATGTCCTGATAAACGTGGGCAAAGTTTTCCAAAATAATCAGAGCACTTGCACCACTATCTTTTAACTGATACTCGAGCTCTCGTGCCGTATAGAGTGGATTCACATTCACCACAACAAGACCTGCCCTTAAAACCCCCAACATTGCCACTTGAAATTGCAATACATTAGGCAACATAATGGCCACACGCGCGCCAGATTCAAGGCCAAGTGACTGAAGATAGGATGCAAAATGCTTTGAGTGGCTATCAAGTTGTCGATAGCTCATTCGCTTTCCTAAAAACTCGCAAGCATCTCGCTCAGGGTATCGAGAAAAAGCCTCCTCAAACATTTCTAGTAAAGAGGCGTATCCCGAGTAATCCACCTCTTCAGGCACTCCTTGAGGATAATTTTTTAACCAAGGTTTAGAGGGATTGACCATGTTAGATGCCTTGTCTCTGAATATTTATATAAATTTATTATGAGTGCAAAAAATACTGCGTCATCCTACCGAATCATTTTAATCACTTTGTAAATCAAATTAACAGTAATGCAATAAAAAAGCCCTCATTAAAGAGGGCTTAAATTTACAGTCAACGCAAATTAAAAACGATATCCAACACCTACTAAGATATCAGTGCCTGTACCACCGATACCAACGTTGTTGAATCGAACGCCATTAGTTGAAGTGGTAGAAGTTGTTGTTTTGCCGTAAGAAGCGTAGTTCACTTCACCGAATGCATACAGTGAAGAAGTGACCATCTGTTTATAGCCTAAACCAAGTGAAACGCCCGTGAGGTTGTTTTCAGCATATGGCAATACCGGGGATGACAAGCCAATCGTAGCTCCGGTGTAACCTACTTTAGCGTACGCTAATCTATTTTTATCAATAGCATAACCAGGCGTTAACACAATGCTATAGAGATTCTTCACGTTGTAAGTAGCTTGAGTTGAGCTATTGAGCGCGTTATATCTACTACTACCAGTAGTCTGATTAACACTCAAAGTACCTGTTGCTGACGAGCTTGCGCCTGGGTAATAGGTTGCTCCAATGCCAAGTACAAATTTATCATTGATACCCCAGTTATAGCCTGCAGCCAGATTAACGAGCCCAGTATTGACACTATTGATACTAGAAGTCGACATTGCTGCAGGTATCGCAGAATAAGGCGCAGGATAGGTTGGCGTGCCATTGCTGATCGATGGATTAAAGACCCCAAATCCAACACCAACTTGTCCATACGCACCTTCCCACGCATTTGCTTTAACAGACTGCGCCACCGCCGAACCTGCTGCAGTTGCAGTAAATGCGATTAGCACTGCGGTCATTTTTAATTGCTTCATGTCTCTTCCTTTTAGTTAATTGTGTTTAGGTAGATGAAATACCTTGAATGTCAATGTAATGAAATTGCGATGATTGTGATGCTCGGGTTTTCCCGATGTTTAATGTTGTGCTGCACAAAATTTGCGACGGGGTTTTACAAGATGCCACCAATCTTGCTAATGAGCGCTGATCCTAAAGCCTGTAGGGTCATTCTTGTCGGATTTACTTGCTGTTAATTTAGGTTAATATAAACGAACGATCGTATTATTTTTGCAACATATTTAAACAACGAAGATAAAAACATGATTCAAACAAGGGTTAATTTGGAGCCTCATGAAGGACAACTACCCAAGAAAGGTTCCATAACAAAATCACTAATTCTTGAAGCCGCATTAGATATGGCCAGCAAATCAGGTCTTGAGGGAATTACTATCGGCGCATTAGCTGATAAAGTTAACATGAGTAAAAGCGGTGTTTTTGCTCACTTTGGATCGCGCGAAGAATTACAGGTTGAAGTGGTACGCGCCTACCACCACTCCTTTCAAGAGTTGGTTTTTCATTCGGCATTACTAAAGCCAAAAGGTTTGCCACGCTTAAACCATATGATTAGCTCATGGTTGCGGATGAGTGTTGGAGAAAACACCTCAAGCTGCTTTTTTATAGCCGGTGCAGCAGAATTTGATGATCGCCCTGGAATTGTGCGCGACGAACTCGTTAAAAGCGTCCAACAATGGCGCTTTGCCCTATTGCGCGCCATCAAAGAATCTATCGCTATTGGTCATTTACAAAAGAAAGTGGATACACAGGCACTGCTATTTCAGATCTACAGCATTGTGCTTGGAGCACATCACGACTCTCGTTTTTTAGATAACCCAAAAAGTTTAGTTATTGCCAATAAATTGATTAAACAAATATTAACGACCTGCAAAGAAGCTAAGTGAGTCATTTTTTTCATGTAATTTTACTCATTTAAGGCCTTTGATTACTAATCCATCACCATTTAAAAAGTCATCGGAACAAATATGCCAACATACACACCACCTATTCGAGATATGCAATTTGTTATTCATGAATTGCTCGCTGCTGATAAAACGTTTTCACAACTTCCTCCCCATAAAGAGATTGATCAAGACACAATGAATCAAATTATTGAGGAAGCGGGTAAATTTGCTAGCGAAGTCGTTTTTCCACTCAATCAAGTAGGCGATCGCGAGGGCTGTACCCTCCGTGACGACGGCTCAGTATCCACGCCCAATGGATTTAAAGCCGCATACCAACAATACATCGAGGGTGGCTGGCCAGCACTATCATGCGATCCGCAATATGGGGGGCAAGGATTGCCTCAGCTCATCAACACCGTCCTGTATGAAACATTAAATTCTGCCAATCAGGCGTGGACAATGTATCCAGGGCTATCACACGGTGCATATGAATGTTTACATGCCCATGGTACAGACGAGCAAAAAAAGGTCTATCTTGAAAAATTAGTTTCCGGGCAATGGACAGGCACTATGTGCCTTACGGAACCTCAATGTGGCACAGATTTAGGCATATTAAAAACCAAGGCTGAGCCCCAATCTAATGGTACTTATGCAATCACCGGGACAAAAATATTTATCTCTAGTGGTGAGCATGATTTAGCTCAGAATATTGTGCATCTTGTCCTTGCTCGTCTACCCGATGCACCAAAAGGCACAAAAGGAATATCGCTTTTTGCAGTACCCAAATGGAATATTCAAGCTGATGGATCGATCGGTAGCCGCAATGCCGTTAGCTGTGGTTCGCTGGAACACAAAATGGGCATCCACGGAAATGCCACTTGTGTGATGAACTTTGATGGTGCGATAGGTACATTGGTGGGAGAACCTAACAAAGGTTTAAATGCGATGTTCGTCATGATGAATGCTGCACGTCTGGGCGTAGGTATGCAAAGTTTAGGGTTAACTGAGGTTGCCTATCAGAACTCGGTGATATATGCCAAAGAACGACTGCAAATGCGTAGCCTAAAAGGCGCAGCAGAACCAGATAAGGTTGCCGACCCCATTATTGTGCATCCTGATGTGCGGCGCATGCTGCTGACACAACGCGCCTATGCAGAGGGTGCACGCGCTTTTGCATACTGGGTGGCGTTGATGATTGATACAGAGCTTTCGCATCCCGATGAATCCGTCCGCTCCGAGACCAATGAGATGGTCTCCCTCTTAACCCCTATCGTAAAAGCGTTTCTTACAGACAACGCCTTTATCGCCACCAATGAGGGTTTACAAGTCTTTGGTGGACATGGATACATTGCCGAATGGGGAATGGAGCAATATGTTCGTGATGCTCGCATCAATATGATTTACGAAGGCACCAATACGATTCAATCATTAGACTTATTGGGACGCAAGGTACTCGGTGATATGGGTAAAAAGCTGACTAAATTTGGCAAGATCATCGAGCAATTTATTGAAGACGAAGGCGTGCGAAAAAATATGCAGGAATTCATTGATCCTTTGGCCGATATTGCCGTTAAAGTTGAAAAGCTCACCAAAGAGATCGGCATCAAAGCCATGCTCGATCATGAAGAGGTTGGCGCTGCTGCTGTGCCCTATTTGCGTGTGGTTGGACATCTTATTTATGCCTATCTTTTTGCGCGCATGGCCAAGATTGCACTGGATAAAGAATCCTCAGGCGACCCCTTCTATAAAGCAAAATTGGCAACGGCGCGTTTTTACTTTGCTAAGTTGCTACCTGAAACTGCAGCATTAATCAGACAAGCTCGCGCTGGATCCAAGCCCCTGATGACAATGCCTGTTGAATTGTTTTAAAGGAAACAAAATGAATGCAAATAAAAATATTAAAAAGATTGCCGTATTAGGCGCAGGCGTCATGGGGGCGCAAATTGCAGCACATTGCGTTAATGTTGGCATACCAGTGATCTTATTTGATTTACCCACTAGCAGCAACGATGGAAAACCGGTCAATAAAAATGCAATAGCCCTTAAAGCAATAGATAATCTCAAGAAGCTCAAGCCCTCCCCTCTTGGATTGTCCGGCTGCGCAGATCTCATTACCCCAGCCAACTACGAAGATCACCTACAGCAACTTGGGAGCTGTGACCTCATTATTGAAGCTATTGCTGAACGTATGGATTGGAAGCATGCTCTTTACGAAAAGGTGGCGCCCTTTATACCAGCACATGCAATTTTCGCTACTAATACATCAGGCTTATCGATTGGCGATTTAAGCAAAGGCTTTTCAGGCGACCTCAAGAAGCGTTTTTGTGGGGTCCACTTCTTTAATCCTCCTCGTTATATGCATTTACTGGAATTAATTCCTACTGACGAAACCTCACCAGAAGTATTGGATGCAATTGAAACTTTTATGACCACCTCCATGGGTAAAGGCGTGGTGAGAGCAAAAGATACGCCCAACTTCATTGGCAATCGGGTCGGCGTCTTTTCTATATTGGCGGTTTTTGAGGAAGCCAAAAAATATGGTTTAGGCTTTGATTCGGTTGATGCCATCACTGGCAGCAAATTAGGACGCGCCAAATCTGCCACCTTTAGAACAAGTGATGTTGTTGGCCTTGATACGATGGCGCATGTCATTAAAACAATGGAAGATTCGTTGCAGTCAGACCCATTTGCCACTCTCTTTAAAGTGCCTGAGGTTGTGCAACAACTCATATCTAAGGGTGCTTTAGGCCAAAAAACGAAAGCAGGTTTTTATCGTAAAGATGGTAAAAATGTACTCGTACTTGATGCTCAATCAGGGGAATACACACCGTCTACAGCAAGCATCAATCCTTTGGTAGATCGCATCCTTAAAAAGCCGATTGCGGAACGACTTAGTCTTCTGCGTGAAACTGATGACCCGCAAGCTCAATTTTTATGGTCAATTTATCGGGATATCTTTCATTACTGCGCGATTCAATTGGAGAATATTGCTCAATCCGCACGAGAGATTGATTTTGCAATGCGCTGGGGCTATGGATGGCATCAAGGGCCATTTGAAGATTGGCAATCTGCGGGCCTAACTCAAGTAGCTAATTGGATTGCAGCAGATATTGCTCAAGGCAAAACTTTAAGCAAGGAACCTCTACCTGATTGGATATTTCATGGTCCAGTTGCTGAGCGCCAAGCATTTCATACTCCAGAAGGATCATGGTCGGCATCTGAAATGCGTTACATACCTCGCTCCTCTCTGCCAGTATATGAACGACAACGTTTTAGAGCGCCTTTAGTTGGTGATGGTTCGCCAGATCCAAAAACAGCAGGTACAACTATCTATGAAAATCCCGATCTTCGCGCTTGGGTAATACAGGAAGAGCCAAATATATTAATTGCTTCATTTAAATCTAAGATGAATATTGTCAGCCCTGATGTTCTAAATGGCCTACAGAAAGCCGTAGAAATTGCTGAGGCAAACTGTGCAGGATTGATTATTTGGCAGCCCTCTTCCCTAAAACTTGGCACTCCTGGTGGCCCATTTTCTGCTGGTGCTAACTTAGAAGCGGCATTACCAATGGTGATGAAAGGTGGTCCAGCTGGCGTAGAGCCATTTGTAAAATTATTTCAAGACACTATGATGCGCGTGAAATACTCTCAAGTGCCTGTAGTGAGCGCTGTTTCTGGAATTGCCCTTGGTGGTGGATGTGAATTAGTGATGCAATCTGCACGCCGTGTTGCTGCCATTGAAAGTTACATCGGTTTGGTTGAAGTAGGTGTAGGTTTATTGCCTGCTGGTGGGGGCCTAAAAGAGGCCGCTATTCGTGCAGCTGAAGGAACTCAACTATCAGGCAGTTCAAATTATCTCGATTTCACTAAATCATCATTTGAAAATGCGGCAATGGCCAAGGTTTCTTCTTCAGCACAAGAGGCACTGAAGATGGCCTATCTCCAAAAGGGAGACATTCTGGTTCCCAACGTGTATGAGCTTCTCGCGGTTGCTCAAAATGAAGTCAAAGCAATGCACTACTCCGGATACAGGCCCCCCATTCCAAGACTAATCCCTGTTGGCGGACGCTCCCTAGCTGCGACTGTAATGGGGCAGGTTGTCAATCTTCGTGATGGCGGATTCATATCTGAACATGACGCTCACATAGCCCAAAAGATCATTGAGATTATTTCCGGGGGCGATGTTGATGCGGGCACGCTAGTGACAGAAGAATGGCTACTGAAACTAGAGCGTCAAGCATTTATTGAGTTAATCGCAAATCCCAAGACAATGGAACGCATTATGGGTTTCCTACAAAACGGCAAACCTGTTCGCAATTAATAGAAAGCATAACAAATGAAACCTATTCAAGACGCATACATTGTTGCAGCCACACGCAGCGCAGTTGGTAAAGCTGGACGTGGGTCTTTAAAAAATACAAGACCCGATGATCTTTTAGGCAATGCATTACAGCATGTGTTAAAGCAAGCACCGACACTAGATCCTGCTGCAATTGAAGATGCCATTATCGGCTGTGCTATGCCAGAAGCACAGCAAGGACTCAATATTGCTCGTATAGGCCTTCTTTTAGGCGGCCTACCCAATACCGTAGGTGGGGTAACAATTAATCGCTTTTGCTCATCCGGCCTTAATGCAATCGCCATGGCTGCCGATCGCATTCGAGTGGGCGAAGCGGATGTAATGATTGCTGGCGGCATAGAATCCATGAGTATGGTTCCTATGGGTGGTAATACGCCCTCTCTTTCTCCAGAGATTTTTATGGGTGATGAGAATATTGGTATTGCCTATGGCATGGGTCTTACGGCAGAAAAAGTTGCCCAACAGTGGAAAATTTCACGAGAAGATCAGGATGTATTTGCGTTAGCCTCTCATCAAAAGGCAATTGCAGCTCAAGCAGCTGGTGAATTTAATTCAGAAATATTTCCAGTAAACATTGCTCAGCGTCAGATGGATATCGAGAATGGCAAAGTAGATATTCAGTGGAATACTTTCAATAAAGATGAAGGACCTAGAATAGATACATCCTTAGAAAGTCTAGCAAAACTCAAATCTCCGTTTGCAGTGAAAGGCACAGTAACTGCTGGAAATAGCTCCCAAACTTCTGATGGCGTTGGCGCACTCATTCTTGCAAGTGAAAAGGCAATGAAAATCTTTGGTCTCACCCCGTTGGCTCGCTTTGTCAGCTTTGCGGTAAAAGGGGTCCCCCCTGAAATCATGGGTATTGGGCCAAAAGAAGCCATTCCAGCGGCCCTTAAGCTAGCTGGCCTATCCCAGGATGCAATAGATTGGATAGAGCTAAATGAAGCATTTGCTGCCCAATCCCTCGCAGTGATACGAGATTTGAATTTAGACCCCGCGAAAGTAAATCCATTAGGTAGTGCGATTGCTTTAGGGCATCCTTTGGGTGCAACAGGAGCTATTCGTGCGGCTACCGCGATTCACGCACTCAAGAGAAGAAATTTAAAGCACGCTATGGTTACTATGTGCGTTGGTACTGGCATGGGTGCAGCCGGAATTTTTGCTGCTTGTTAACAAATTCACCGCTATAGATACTTGAGGTCCATATGAATGCAACTCTAAAACTGTACAGCCTAGGTTTCGCCCTTACTTTCTTAGCAAGTGCAAGCGTTAGCGCACAAAGTACTGATCCAGCCATTGGGATTTGGAAAACTATTGACGATAAAACCAATCAACCTGCCTCACTCATTAAGATTGAAGAGGTAAATGGCAGTTTAGAGGGAATCATCATTAAAACCTTTCCGCGGCCTAATGAAACCCCATTAGTTAGCTGCAATCTATGTAAGGATGAACTAAAAGACAAGCCCATTATTGGCCTCAAAATTATGAGCGGGCTCAAGCAAGAAAAGCCAGGAGTCTGGGCTGGCGGGAAAATATTAGATCCTAAAGAAGGTGAATATTACAAAGTCAAACTCAGCACCGAAGATGGCAAAAAGATGGATGTCAGAGGTTATATCGGTGTGCCCATGCTGGGAAGAACGCAGGTTTGGTACAAAGCTGAACAATAAGTTTTGCTAAATTAATTTCTTGAGATTTTTAAGGATCTTGACGCCGCCCCAACCCATCGCTAAAACCTTGCTCGCTAACTTTGGTTTGTAATGTGCTAGCGCTGCAAATGCACTAGTCCACAGCAGAGGATTATCTTTAATAAAGTGAAAGGCATCAATGCCTTTGTCTGCCCAAGATAGCGGCTTTTCCCAAGGGGCCATGTGTGCAGCGAGCTCGCGACGCTCATGACCACATCTTTCTTGAAGTATGCGACGACGCTTTTCAAGCGCTTCTAAAGAGCTCTTCATTAATGGGATAACTCTTCTTTATCTTTTGCCAGCTCAGCAATAGAGGCCTCAAATAATCTTGGCATCGTGCGAATCGATTGCCTAATCATCAGCACAAGAATCAGCCCTATACCTATAAATGCGGCGGTTAACAAACTCAAGGCGAATATTCGATCCGTCTCCCAACTATAAATAACGATCAGTAAGGCAAGCATTACTAAGCCAAAAAATAGAAAGAATAATGCGCTAATGATCATTACCAAAAGGCTGATCAACTTACTTCTAGCAATTTGCGCATCAACTGAGAGAAGCTCTAAACGGGTTTGGGCAATCGACACCCCAGTGGTAGCTAAGCCTTTAATTGAGGCCAGTAAATTTTCTTGTGACATAAGTACCTAGTGACGGCGAATCAATAACCCAATGAGAATGCCTAACCCTGCGGCTATACCTACCGCCTCCCATGGATTGCGGTGCACGAAGTCGTCAGCGCCTTCTGCAACTACCTTAGCCTTTTCGGTCAAATTTCCATCGAGCTTTGAAATACTTTCCTTGGCGCCAGAGAGGGTCTCAAGGGCTTTATTTCTGATTGAACCTATAGTTTCACTGGGATGATCTTCAGTGGCCTTAATTAGAGCCTCAGCATCGGCCATTAGCGCTTTAAATTCTCCAATGAGTTGGTCGGCACTAGATGCCATATGCTCTTTGCCAAGAAGTTGATCTGATTTTTTGTTAGTCATATAAGCGTTTCCCAGTTTTCTAGCTATTCTAAGCACTTCTTGATTCAGACCCCAACAAAAGGACCGTGATCCCCGCATTTCCAGTCTTAAAGTGCCTTAAATATTGCTTTAAACCAGGTCTTTGCTTTAGCAAATTGCTACATGCTTGAGTTCCATACACCACTTGCTCACCAAAATAATAATCATCTACGCGATCTGCGTAACGATTACTTTCTAGCGCCGTATGAACCCCTCTTTTGATAAGTCCACCCTCTCCTGATGAACCATATCCATGTATAAGAATGACGTTCTTGACCCCCAGCGACTGAAGCATCCTAATCTTCTGAGTTAAGTGATCAAGCGCATCTTCAACACTAGGATTTCCTACTTTGATATTCAGTTCAATGGTATCTGTTGTTAAATGGGGTGGTGCTCCCGCTCCACAATAGGGACATTCATGAAACACACCCCTAGAATTGCCACACTCAGGGCACAACGCTATCTGATTCATGCACCCTGATTCTCATCTTAAGAGCAATACTTCACTTCTAAAGCACCAGCGTCTGTCGATTTATCGTCAACCATAAGATTAAGTTTTTTATGAGCAAGCTCTCTATTTTCCGGAGTTTTGAGATGTCGGTCGATTAAGCCTGCCACATCTTTACGGATAGAGGTATTGCCGTATTGCAATGTTTTTAATGTAGAGACTGCCTCTGCAGTGATCTTGCACTGTTGGCTAACCAACGCTGATGAATCTGAATTGGAATTGGCGTAAGCAAATGCTGCGACACCGATAGTCGCTACTGCTAATAGAGTCTTTTTCATTTTAGTTCCTTATCTTATGACCACATGTTGGACAGCAACCCATATCCCGCGCCCTAGTTTTACGAAGAGCGGCATACACACTGGATTCTGAAATCTCCATCTTTCTAGCAGCTTGCGCTGCACTCATGCCCTTTCCTATCCACTCCAAGGCTTGATGTGTTTTCGGTACTTGTCTCTTCATTTCATCTCCCAGTCACAACACTATATCACAACTTCACAACATGTGAAGTTGTGAACTTTAGTATTTTTACTATGACAAACCCTAGGTAGCAACGCTATTACTGACTTAAAAAAATTGGAGGGGAAAGCCTTATGCGGCTACAAAGATGGGGTGTTTCTGAGGAAATAGTATGATTTGTCAATTAAAGGAGCTCTTATGCATCGACTCACCCTATCTCTAGCAGTATGTTTGGCACTAATTGGCTGCGCAAATAATGATAAAAAAATTAGCTCATGGGAGGTAAATGATGTCTATCACTCCACTATCGTTACGACAAATTCTGCTGGTGGAAAGTCTTATCTTGGACCTTCCATTAACTCCATGGATGAAGACAACACATATGAGATGTTTAGTTTGCGCACTGAGCAATCGGCCCAAGGAGAGAAGACCTATGAGCTGCAGATACATCTGACTTACTTTAAACAAGTCCGTAATTATGATTCCGCCTCTTTACTCAATGGCCCTGTGGCTACTTTCAAAGTAATTTCAAAAGAGTCTGGGCTATGCGAAGCAAGGGGCTGCGTGTTTAAAGAATTGCTCTCCGTTAAATTAAGCGATGCTTTTCTAAAACAAAATATGAAAGAAGGCTTCCAGCTTACTCTTTCATCAAAAGCTGGAGTGAGCACAGTCGTCTTTGTACCGCCCCAATACCTTAAAGGGTATCTCAAGGCCGTGGACGGTACAAACTACTGAGGTGTGAGAGTAAAAAGACAATAAAAAAACCGCCCGAAGGCGGTTTTTTTATAAATCAAATCTTGCTAATTAAGCTGCTTTACGGCTTTTAGCTGCTGGCTTAGCTACAGCGTATTGACCTTGAATGTTTGCCAATGCAGCGTCAACATTCTTTTCAAAAGTTGCGAATGCATCAGTTGCAGTTGCGCGAACTTGGTCAAACTGTTGCAAAGAAGCTTCGAATGCAGTTTTGAAAGCAGATACAAATGCTTCAGAACCAGCAGGAGCAGTTTTAGTAGCTTCTTTAACAAACTTAACTAAGTCATCACGTGCGTCATCGATAGAAGCGTCAACTACTTGAGCAACTTCTTTGTTACCGTTGCGAACAACTTTGTTTACTTTAGCTTGGTAAGCAGCAGCATACTTAGCAGCTTCTTGAGCAGCTTCTGGTTGAGCCAATTTAGCCAATTGCTGTGGATCCTTGATTGCCAACAATTGTGAGCTAGCATCTTGTGCAGCAGCCAATGCATCTTTAGCAGCAGCTTGGTTGATTTCTGCCAACTCTTGTGCACTTTCAACTGCTACTTGTGCTAAATGTTTTGCATTTTCAACAGCTTTAGCTTGAGCTTGAGCGATTTGATCGTTTAATTGAGTTTGAAACATGATGATTCCTTTATGAAATTAGTTAACGTTTTTTTGTTGCGATGCACCATTGTTACAGAGTTTTTGCTGTATTGCAACAATTATTTGCTGCTAAGCAACAAAATAAGAGTCATAAAGTAATTTATCTTTTAAAAACAGTGGCTTACAAAAATAAAAGTCGATAAAAAACCCAGCTATTATGAAAATAAGCTGGGTTGTATGAGAAAAGTACTGGCGGAGACGAGAGGATTCGAACCTCCGATCAGAGTTTTAGCCCCGATGCTCCCTTAGCAGGGGAGTGCCTTCGACCAGCTCGGCCACGTCTCCGTACTTTTTGCTACCCTTTTACCGCCTTAAAACTGCCCTTTTACTACTGTAATGCCCCTCAGTTTAACGGATAACCGTATTTGAAGGGATTTAAGCATTACTTCTGATCAAGCTCAAAAGCTTTATGAAGAGCACGCACCGCTAACTCCATATATTTCTCATCGATCACTACTGAAATCTTAATTTCACTAGTAGAGATCATCAGAATGTTAATACCCTCTTCGGATAAGGTACGAAACATCTTGCTAGCAATGCCAACGTGTGAACGCATACCAACACCAACAACGGAAACTTTAGATACCTTGGGGTCGCCTGAAATCTCTTTCGCTTCAATATGCGCCTGGACGGTACCTTTCAAAATATCCATTGCCTTTTGATAATCAGCACGTGGTACGGTAAAAGTAAAGTCCGTTTTGCCATCTACTGATTGATTCTGAATGATGATATCAACGTCTATATTGGCATCAGCAATAGGGCCTAAAATTTGATAGGCAATACCTGGACGATCAGGAACTCCCAGAACGGTAATTTTTGCTTCATCACGCGCAAAGGCGATGCCGGAAATAACTGCGGCTTCCATAGTGCTATCCTCTTCAAATGTAATCAAAGTGCCTGACTTCATCTCTTGATCTAAAGGCATCAATGGGTCTGTCAATGATGACAAAACACGGGTTTTTACTTTGTACTTACCTGCAAATTCCACCGAACGAATTTGCAATACCTTTGAACCCAAGCTGGCCATTTCCAGCATCTCTTCAAAGGTAATTTTGTCTAAGCGACGCGCGTCTTCGCATACGCGGGGATCGGTGGTGTAAACGCCATCCACATCGGTATAAATTAAACACTCGTCAGCTTTTAATGCGGCAGCCATTGCTACTGCAGAGGTATCTGAGCCACCTCGACCCAATGTAGTGATATTGCCTTCTGGATCTACGCCTTGAAAACCAGTAACAACCACAGCACGGCCATTATTCAGATCATTCAAAATTTTCTGATCATCAATACTTTTGATACGCGCCTTTGTAAATGAAGAGTCTGTATGAACAGTAACTTGCCATCCAGCGTAACTCACTGCATCAATACCTTCTCGCATAAGCGCCAAGGCAAGTAAACCCGAACTGACCTGCTCACCAGTAGATGCTATTTGATCCAACTCACGTGGATGAGCATCTGGATTAATCTCTTTGGCCAATCCCAGTAAGCGATTGGTTTCACCTGACATAGCCGAGGGTACTACGACGACCTGATGGCCGGCTCGCATCCACTTGGCAACGCGTTTAGCAACATTCGCAATACGCTCAACCGAGCCCATTGAAGTGCCGCCATATTTATGAACGATAAGTGCCATAAAAACTGTCTATTAGTCGTTATATGGGCAATAAACCCATTGGTCTAAAAAGGGCTTATTTTACAGGGTTTTATTCTCGCTAAGACTCTTGGGTCCACTCGGGCAAAACTCTAGCTCCCTGTTGCACCAGATGCGGGTAACTAGTGCCTATTCCCGCAACAGCAACCAGCTGGTTATCAATAAATAATAAAGATGCACTTCTTTGCCACGGCGGAATATCCGCTTCTTGAAAGAGATTTTTAAGGGTTTTACGTGGCGAATTGCGATGAATCTGTAATTTTTCAGAACCAGATCGGGTTCTGTATTCAATAAGGCCCTCACGTTGTGCTTTTTTAACCCAAGCTGTGGGCAACCCGAGCTTATTGCTGGTTGCCTTAACAGACTTAAAGACCCATCGTCCCCCAGCCTCAGGAACTAAATACAATTGACTACGCCACAGGCGAATTTCTTGCCCATCATGAGTCCACATAAGTTGAGCGTCTGGTCTGGTCGTGTTGAGATCACGCCACCAAGCATCTAATCGCTCTTGTGATGGCATGGCTAAATGATGTTGTTTGAGCCAATATCGCAAAATATTGTTTGCGGCAGGTAAATCAGACTGCGCTTTAGCTAGCAATGGCTTCACCCATAAAGACTCCTTCTGCAAAATATCTTTACCATCCTCAATAGCTAAACGATCGAGCAATCCCTGCGCCTCACTTAACAAGCTGGCACTTCGCGCAATATTGGCTACCGCCTGAGGCTGAATTTTTTCTAGCTTCGGAATAATGTCTTTGCGAATAGCATTGCGACGATATTTTCTATCGCGGTTGCTGGGGTCTTCAATCCATTGAAGGTGATGCTCTTTGGCATAAGCCTCGAGCTCCCCCCGGCTTTGATTGAGCAGGGGTCGCCAAAGGGTTATTGGCTTGGAGGAACCAGCAATGCGACGAAGCTCAGGCATCCCCGCAAGTCCAGCAACCCCAGCACCACGTAAAAGTTGCAGCAGAACTGTTTCTGCTTGATCGTTTTGATGATGGGCAAGCAACAAATCCTCTACACCATAATCCTCACAAAGGTTTGCCAAGGCTTCATAGCGACCTACTCTTGCTCTTGCCTCAATATTGCCTTGACTCTGATCAAGGTGCAGTAAGCGAAAATCAAATTGAACTTGATAATGCTTGGCCAGTCCCTCACAAAAAACCAACCACTTATCCGCCGACTTTTGTAAACCATGGTGAACATGAAATACAAAAACCTCTGTTTGCTTATGATGCTTAACTGCTTTACAAACAGTATCGAGCAGAACAACCGAATCGAGGCCGCCACTTAAGGCAACAGCAATTCGCTTTCCAATATTAGGACTTAGCTGAGATTTCCTTGAACTTGCCATAACTCATTAGACGCTCATGACGACGCTCAAGTAATGCCTCAGTTTTCATGCCATCAAAGGTTTTAAGAGATTCAGCAAGTGCTTTACGCATGTTGGCCATCATGGCGTCATAATCACGATGTGCGCCACCAACAGGCTCAGCAACAATTTTGTCAATTAAGCCTAAGGCCTTTAAACGCTGCGCTGTTAGCCCCAATTGCTCTGCTGCTTCAGGAGCTTTGTCGGCTGTTTTCCATAAGATAGATGCGCAACCTTCAGGGGAAATCACTGAATAAGTCGAGTTTTGCAGCATCAAGACTACATCGCCCATAGCAATTGCTAAAGCCCCGCCTGAGCCACCCTCTCCGATAATCGTAGCGATGATCGGCACCTCGAGCTCCGCTTGAACGTAAAGGTTGCGTCCAATCGCTTCGGATTGATTTCGCTCTTCAGCATCAATACCTGGAAATGCGCCTGGCGTATCTACAAAAGTAAACACCGGCAGTCCAAACTTTTCTGCAAGTCGCATAAGGCGCATTGCTTTGCGATACCCTTCAGGACGACTCATACCAAAGTTACGTAATGCGCGCTCCTTTGTATCGCGCCCTTTTTGATGCCCAATAACCATGCATGGCTGATTATCAAAACGTGCAAGACCGCCGATGATAGATTGGTCATCAGCGAACGTGCGATCGCCATGTAACTCATGAAAGTCAGTAAATAAGGCACCAACATAATCTAATGTGTAAGGTCGTTGTGGATGACGAGCTACTTGAGATACTTGCCATGGAGTTAAATTGGCATAAACATCTTTTGTCAGTTGCAGACTCTTTTCAGAAAGCGTCTTGATCTCATCGGAGATATCTACCGATGATTCATCTTGCACAAAACGCAACTCTTCAATCTTTGACTCTAATTCAGCGATTTGTTGCTCAAAATCCAGGAAAGTCGTTTTCATAGTCTGATTTTAATATTCAACCGGGATGGGGTCGATACTTCTCCACATATACCAGGTCGCCACCGTACGCCAAGGGGCCCAATTTGCAGCCACTTCCCTCGCCTCATGCCTGCTAACAGGCTCCCCGCTGAAGTAATTTAGAGAAATAGCCTTTAAAAGGCCGACGTCATCCAAAGGGAGGATATTTGGGCGTACCAGGTTAAATATGAGGAACATTTCTGCTGTCCAACGCCCAATCCCTCGAATTGAGCTTAATTCCAAAATAACGCTTTCGTCATCCATATCTTGCCACTGATTAGCGTGCAAGCGCCCAGAATGAAAGTGATCTGCCAAATCCCGGATATATTCCACTTTGCGCCCAGATAGTCCTGCACCTCTTAATTCTTCGGTCGTGAGCACCAATATATTTTTCGGGGTGATCTTTTTTTTGCTAGCAAGCAAAACTCTATCCCAAACAGCTTGTGCTGCAGCCACAGAAATTTGCTGCCCCACAATTGCTCTTGCTAATGTGATGAATGCATCACCACGGGTTACTAAAAAACCAGATCCATATTTTGGTATCAGTTTTTTTAAAATTCGATCTTGCTTCATGAGTTCACGACAAGCCTGCTCCCAATACACAGGCGCAGACTTAGCAAGCAAATTATTATCTGCAACCGTTGGCACTATGCTCTACGCCACTCTGTAATGCCGCCAGCTTTGTCTTCTAAAACTACACCTTGATCTAGCAAAGATTGTCTAATGGCATCAGCCTTTGCAAAGTCTTTCGCTTGTTTTGCGGCAATGCGTGCAGCAATTTGATCCTCAATCACATCCGCGCTCAACGAAGATTCATCCTTTGATCCCGATTGCAAGAATGCAACAGGCTCACGTATTAAAAAATTCAAAGTATTTGCTAATGATTTAAGAGTGCCTGCTAAAACTACTTTTTCAGAATCTTGTGCACGGTTGACTTCACTCGCCAATTCAAAAAGCACAGCAATGGCTTCAGGCGTATTGAAATCGTCGTTCATCGCCTCCCTAAAACTCTTAACCCAATCACTATTGGAATCCAGAGATGCGCTTGAAAGATCGGGTACTTGCGAAAGTGCAGTGTAGAGCCTAACCAGTCCGGCACGGGCCTCCTCAAGTTGGGCATCACTGTAGTTAATAGGGCTGCGGTAATGAGCCTTCAACATGAAAAATCGCAAGACCTCGGGATCGAAACGCTGCAATACATCGCGAATTAGAAAGAAGTTTCCAAGCGATTTAGACATCTTTTCTTCATTGACGCGAATATGTCCGTTATGCATCCAATAGTTTACGAACGGAGCGTCATTAGCTTGACGACCTTGTCCATATAAAGCGCCTTCACTTTGGGCAATTTCATTCTCGTGGTGAGGAAACTGTAAATCCGCACCCCCGCCATGAATATCAAAATGTTTACCTAACAGTTCACATGACATAGCGGAACACTCAATATGCCAGCCAGGGCGACCCTCGCCCCAAGGAGAACTCCAGCGCGTATCTGCAGGCTCCTCTGGTTTCGCGCTCTTCCAAAGAACAAAATCAAGAGGGTCGCGCTTGCCACTACCAATAGCAACGCGCTCACCCGCATTAAGTTCATCAAGTGTTTTGCCAGAGAGTTGTCCATAGCGCGGCAACAAACGGACAGCGAAATTGACATCGCCATCTTCAGCTTGATAGGCCAAGCCATTTTCCAATAGCGCCCCGATCATCCCCTGCATTTGTTTGATGAAGTCCGTTGCTCGAGGCTCTTGATCTGGATGCATCAAACCCAACTCATCAGAATCGGCATGCATAGCGTCAATAAATCGATTAGTAAGCGCAGCAATAGACTCGCCGTTCTCTATTGCGCGGTTAATGATTTTGTCATCAATATCCGTAATATTGCGCACATAAAGAACCTCATAGCCACTCGCCCTCAACCACCGCACCACCATGTCAAATACAATCATCACTCTGGCATGACCAATATGGCAAAAGTCGTAAACTGTCATCCCGCAGACGTAAATCTTGACCTTACCTGGCTCAATCGGCTTAAAAACCTGCTTGGAACGGCTCAGAGTGTTATAGATTTGCAGCATAAGACTGTATAAATACGAAGAAAGTGGCACTAATTTGTTAGACTGAGCGATGAGTATATCGAATGAGCCAGTTTTTCACCCCCACCCCTATGTTTGCGTCCATTAAAGCTTTTAAACCCTCGCCAGTTGGTATCTTTGCTATTGCCTTTAGCGTGGTACTCATTAGCGGCTGCAGTAGCCCAGCACAACAGCGCACAGTGGCGGAAATGGCGGCTTTAAATAAGCAGGACACTAAAGTTGAACCCTATTTAGGTGGTTACAGTCCAAGTGAACCCCCCAGACTCTCGGCAGACAGCGGCTACGACCCACTTAATCCAGAACTCTCTGACACGGTTGCCATCCCCTTTCTGTCCTTTTTGATTATTGAACCCGATCCTATCGCCAAAAATTCGGTACCCACGGATGTTGAAAGATTAATTAAAGCGCGCCAATATAAAGATGCAGTGATCTTAATTAATACCAAAATCAAAGAAAATCCTCGAAATGTACAGATCCGCTTTGTAAAAGCGCGACTAGAGATTGAGATGCGTCAGTTTGGCGAGGCTAAAAAATCTTTGATTGAAATTACCCAACAATTTCCTGAGTTGCCTGAACCCTACAATAATTTGGCCGCCATCGCAGCTAATCAAGGCAATTGGATTGAAGCACGAGATTATTTAGAGCTCGCATTAAAACTTCGCCCTACTTATGTCATTGCCTCAGCAAACCTTGGCGAAATTTATATTCGTCTCGGCGCACAAGCATATGAGAATGCCGCCAAAGGAGCACTCACGAATCAGCGTCAATACACTAACAGAGCCAAGGCTTTATTGGACGTTCTCAAGCCACCCCCAAAAAGAGCTCTGCCCCCAACCAAACAAACAACTAGCAATGAATCACCTATCAACTTAACTACTCCATTAGAAGGCAAACAAAGTAATGAGCAAAGTACTATTAAAAACCAATAAGGGTGATATCACCTTAACTCTGGATGCTGCAAAAGCCCCTAAAAGCGTAGCTAACTTTTTGCAATATGTAAAAAGTGGACATTACGATGGCACCATCTTTCACCGCGTGATTGATAACTTAATGATTCAAGGTGGTGGCATGACTGCAGGCATGAAACAAAAGCCAACGGGCGATCAAATTGAAAACGAAGCCAATAATGGACTCAAAAATGAACGGGGCACGATAGCCATGGCTCGTACCAGCGATCCACATTCCGCAACTGCCCAATTTTTTATCAATGTCAATGACAATGATTTTTTAAATCACACTGCACCGAATGCGCAAGGTTGGGGTTATGCTGTATTTGGCAAAGTAACCGATGGCATGGATGTTGTTGATGCCATTCGCAAAGTAAAAACAGGTAATGCTGGCTTTCATCAAGACGTTCCAACAGAAGATGTAGTCATTGAAAAGGCCACTGTTCTCGAGGAATGATTCCTCAGCACAAGAGCGCCCTGCTCATCTCAGACTTACACTTGACGCCGTCAATGCCCTTGACGGCGCAGCGTTTTTTTGACTTCTGTGAAAAAGAGGCTCCCCATGTTGAGGCTGTATTTATATTGGGGGATCTGTTTGAATACTGGCTTGGTGATGATGCCGCTTCACACTCTCCATTCCTGAGGGAAGTCAAAAACGCGCTAGCCAATCTGTCTACCAAAACAAAAACGTATTACATGCATGGCAATCGTGATTTTCTAGTCGGGCCTTCCTTTATTAAGAAGACAGGTTTAACGCTGTTACCAGACCCCTCCTTGGCTGATATTGCTGGTCAGCAATATCTCCTGGCCCATGGTGATGCTCTTTGTACTGCAGATCTTGGATATCAGGCCTTTCGGCAGTGGACAAGAAAACCGTGGTTACAAAAACTCTTCCTCTGTCTGCCGTTGACTTGGCGACGATCTATTGCCAACCAATTGCGAAGCAATAGTCACGCTCAATACGAGCGTCACGTCAAATCCCTGTCGGCTCAGCAACAATCCAAGACAGATGTCACTCAAGAAGCTTGTGCTGCCATCCTGCATTCGCACGAGTGCAATTTACTCATTCATGGTCACACTCATCTTCCGGGTCATCATCATGAACAAAGGGATGCACTAGCGTGGCAACGCTGGGTTTTATCTGACTGGGATTTAGATCGTCCAACAGGCACTCACCCAAGAGCAAACGCACTCTTGATCAACGCTCAAGGAGTGCAAGCATTAAACCTAGTTAAAAACTGAGATGCTTGCTGAAGTTTAAGCAGCAGAATATTTTGAAAGGCATTGCACCATCTGCGCATAAATGCGTGGATTTGCGGCCATTACCTCGCCGCTTTTTAAAAATCCCTCTTCACCGCGATAGTTGCCAATCAAACCCCCAGCCTCAGTGATGAGTAAGGCACCAGCGGCCATATCCCATGGCTTTAAATCACTCTCAAAAAAGCCATCATAGCGACCAGCAGCCACATAAGCGAGATCTAAGGACGCTGCACCAGGACGGCGGAGTCCGGCACACTGACGCGACATTTCTGCAAAGATCTTCAAATATTTTTCCAAATCTTGATCCTCGCGATAAGGAAAGCCTGTACCAATCAAAGCATTGGCTAAGCGATCCTGATTGCCTACACGTAAACGTCGACGATCTAAATAAGCACCTGCTCCACGTGTTGCAGTAAATAGTTCGTCACGAGTTGGGTCATATACGACCGCCTGTTGCGTCACACCATTCACCGACAAGGCAATTGAGACAGCATATTGCGGAAACCCATGAATGAAGTTAGTTGTGCCGTCTAAGGGATCAATGATCCATATGTTTTCAGCATTGGAATTATGTTCACCAGTTTCCTCAGCTAAAAATCCATGCGTGGGATAAGCCTCACTAAGAGTTTCAATAATCGCCGCTTCTGCAGCTTTGTCCACCTCAGTCACAAAATCATTGTGCTGTTTGCGATCAATCTGGAGTCGCTCTAAATTTAATGAAGCACGGTTGATAACCGTTCCAGCACGACGGGCGGCCTTTACGGCCACATTTAACATGGGATGCATAGTTTTGATGGACAAATTCAATAAGAACAAACCTGAAAGTGGCGCAAACACAAGTATTTGCATGACAATATCAAGCTAATACACTGATTCTAAACGATTTGCGTCCTTTCTCATTAAACAGGCGGCTAGAACCACATGAATATCGACCATCCCCACTTGTTACGCTGGGTTCTTGTAGAGACAAGCCACCCCGGTAATGTGGGGTCTGCAGCCCGGGCCTTAAAAACGATGGGCTACCGAGACCTACGCTTGGTAAACCCAAAAGTGGCTAGCATCGCCAACCAGTCGGATGCGATTGCTCTTGCAAGTGGAGCTTATGACATTTTGCAGTCTTCTATAGAGTCAGACTCCCTTGAGTCCGCAATTAAAGATTGTGCTTTAGTAATTGGGCTCAGCAGTCGGGAAAGGGAATTTGGGCCACCTCCCATGGATTGGCGTGATGCTCGTAAACTCATCGCTAGCACCTATGAAAAACAAGGGCAAATCGCACTCCTATTCGGGCCAGAGAGGACAGGTCTCGAGAACCATCATTTGTCTTTGTGCACGCATCGAGTGTGGTTAGATGCCAACCCAGAATATCCCTCTTTAAATCTCGCTCAAGCCATTATGGTTTGCGCCTTTTCCCTTAGAGAAACCCTTTTAGAGGGTCTTCCACCAGCTTGTGACGATACCCAGGATATATCCGCCCTAGCAGACCCTGGAGCTGTTGCAGCCATGTTGGCACACTGGAAGGATGGTCTAGAGGCTATTGGCTACCTAGATCCAGCAAATCCGAAAAAACTCATGCCCAGACTTGAGGCGCTGTTTACTCGTAGCCGCCTACGCAAGGAGGAAATTGATTTGCTCCGAGGCATTGCCAAACAGATGATCCTGAGAAAATAAACTAGCACCGTTAGAATCTAGTTATGTTTAATTCCTTATTTGACCAAGTCGACTCCATCATCGTGCGCGACCCCGCCGCAAGAAATCGCCTCGAGGTGATTACCTGCTATCAGGGCTTGCATGCCGTTTGGTTTCATCGCATCTCACACTTTTTGTGGAATTTGGGGCTGAAATGGATAGCGCGTTTACTTTCGATGGTTGCGCGCTTTATCACCGGAATTGAAATTCATCCTGGTGCAAAAATTGGCCGTAGAGTATTTTTAGATCACGGCCTTGGTATTGTGATTGGGGAAACCACAGAAATTGGCGACGATTGCACAATTTACCAAGGTGTCACATTAGGCGGCACTTCACTCTACAAAGGTGTTAAACGTCATCCTACCTTAGGTAAAGGTGTGGTTGTTAGCGCCGGGGCAAAAGTACTTGGCGGATTTACAGTTGGTGATGGCGCCCGTGTTGGATCGAATGCCGTTGTTCTAAAAGAAATACCACCTGGTGCTACCGCCGTAGGTATCCCTGCGCGCATTTTACACCCTGACTTACCGCAAAGCGCTGACAGCAAAACAAAAGAATACTTTTCTGCCTATGGAGTTACACCTAATGTGGATGATCCGGTATCGATGGCTTTGAAAGGTTTAATTGATGCCACGATCGAGCAAGAAGCTAAGATTGCTCAGCTAGAAAAGGCACTTGCCAAGCTAAGCAACACCCCTCAAGAAGCAGTAATGAGTGATACCAAACGTGATCTAGGCGCAATTAAGGAATGGCTCAAGGAATAATTAAGCCTTAGTGCAATGTCCGCGGCGTTTGACTAGATGCACCAAGGGCCTTTTCAAGAAAATCTTCTTCATCAGCATCGTCATTTGGCATGCCAAATGTAAAATTTTCAGCTCCCTCAGGATGGCGATTTTCAATCTCTTCATCGGTCGCGGCCCGCACGTCTTCAACCTGCACCCAGAAACGAAGAGCCATTCCTGCTAGAGGATGATTGCCATCTAACACTACTTGGTTGTCTGCCACATCGGTCACGGTATAAATCAGTGGCTCATCGTCATCATCTGTGGCAGCGTTTAGTTGGTCAGCCTCATCTTCTGCATCAGCGTCTGGCACCCCCTCAAACTGCATGCCTACTTCTAGCGGCTCTGGAAAACGGGTGCGCGGCTCGATCTTCAGTAATTCAGGGTCATATTCACCAAATGCTTCATTTGGCTCTAACTGAATGGTCGTTTCGTACCCAATATCCTGGCCATCCAATAAAGATTCAATTTTTGGGAAAGTACCCTCATAACCGCCATGCAGATATACCATCGGCGTATCAGGCTCCTCGATAATATTGTTTTGGGCGTCTGTTAATTTATATCTTAGAGATACGATGGTATTTTTTTCGATCTTCATGCGTAATTTGTCGTACATTCGTTTTAATAGCTTATTGAGTCAGCATTTGTGTTGATGAATGCTCACCACTTACCTTAGGAGTCATTTTACTTGAGCCAGCCTTATCAACCGCCCCACGCACCCCAAAAGCTGCCGCTAGAGCATCCCTGGGCATTATTTGGCGATATTAGTCCTGAGACGTTTATGAAACGCTATTGGCACAAGAAGCCGCTCTTAGTTCGTGGCGCCATTCCCGCCTTCCAGCTTCATGCACAAAATGACGAGGTGCTAGATAGCCCAATTTCGTACACAGAGTTGGTGCAACTTGCAGGCCAGGAGCATGTGGAATCTAGACTCATTCAATCTAAACCGTGGCGTTTTAAGCATGGTCCGTTCAATAAAAAATCGATCCCCAAAATCCAACAACCCGATTGGACTTTATTGCTACAAGGAATGGAAGTCCATCACCCTGCTGCAGCGAATATTTTGTCTTGGTTTCGCTTTATTCCGGATGCAAGATTAGATGATTTGATGATCAGTATTGCTGGGATTGGTGGAGGCGTGGGACCCCACTTTGACTCTTATGATGTATTCCTTATTCAGATGTCAGGCAGAAGACGCTGGCGGATTTCTCAACAAACCGATTTGAGTTTGCATTCAAATCTGCCATTAAAAATTTTGAAAAAATTTTCATGCGAAGAGGAATGGGTTTTGGAGCCTGGGGATATGCTGTATCTGCCTCCCCATGTTGCTCATGATGGCATAGCTCTAGACGCAGGCTGTCAAACTTGGTCAGTCGGATTTCGCTCTCCTAGTTTTAAAGAATTACTTCAAGAAGGTTTGTGGCGTCTTGCTGAATCGCTAGAAGATTTTCCTGAGCTTGATAAAAAGTTCGCCGATCCCAAGCAAAATGCAACACAACATCCACAGCAAATACCGAATGAACTCATTTTGCAGATACAAAATCAATTGAACCGCCTTCAGTTAAATGATGTCGATCAATTTTTACCAGGTATTGCTACTTATCTTTCCGAACCAAAACAACAAGCATTGTTTATCGGACCTGAAAATGCGCTTTCTGCCAATGCATTTGCACAAAAGCTAGCAAAAGCCAATCTGATACCTAATCCTCAAACCCGCATTTTGCAATTAGGTAAACGTGTTTTTTGTAATGGCGAAGAGGTGAGCAAGAATCAATCGGCGGGGATTAGATCTGCCTGGCAAACGCTGGCTGCCGATAAAAGACTTAATTTGAGGGGTCTAAAAAGTATTGATAAATCAAGCCTCTATGAAGCCTACCTAGCTGGTTGGCTACGTTTTGAGCATTAAGTTATTTGTATAGATATAATGACTAAAGGTAAATACTTAGGGGCTTACCCTAGTCTTAACCTGCACAATTTTTAATAAATAGTGTTCAATTTTTAAAAGGAAATTACACATGAAGAAGTCACTCGTATTCGCTGCAATGTTGGCCATCGCTTTAGCTGCTTGCGGCAAGAAAGAAGAAGCAAAACCTGCTGAAGCTCCTGCTGCTGCTCCTGCTGCTCCAGCTGCAGATGCTGCTAAAGACGCTGCTCCTGCTGCACCAGCTGCTCCTGCCGCTCCAGCTGCTGACGCGAAGAAGTAATTTTCTTTATAAAGAAAAAGCCGCTGAAAAGCGGCTTTTTTTATTGGCTTACATTGGTGTTATTTAGTTAGCTGATCATTCAGGATGGTTAATAACTGAATACCGGCTGGTGTATTTTCTGGTTTACCTTCTGCATCTTGTACAAACACATTCACAGAATTATCACCCATACTCTTGAGCACTACACGATACTTCTTGGCCTGCATTTTTGAATCATCTTTGCCGCCAAATAAGTTAGAGAAGAATCCTTTGGAGTCTCCGACATCTTTCGCATTTACGTAACGCACAAAATAAACACCTTCTGAACGATTGCGATCTTCAACAGTAAAGTTAGAGCGATCAAGCGCTAAACCGACATCACGCCAAGAACGGTCAAAGCCTGAGCCAAGCTCAATAAAGCCTTTGTTGTTACCCTCTTGGACTAATTTAGCTTTTGGTGTTTTTGGTCCCAGCGGTGTCGCAATCATTGCCTTAGCTTGCTCTTGCGTCATACCTAAGCGCTCCATCAAGCGAGCCAGGAAAACCGCTTCTAACTCAGGGTCATTAGGCCGAGGAGTCCAAATCGTAGAAATACATGCGCCACTATTGTCTGAGACGCACTTTTCAATAGCGCCACGCTGGGTAATATAGATTTCAGTTTCGCCAGGCTTGACTACCTCTAAGCGTGTTTTATATTTGTCACGCTCACCCGTGTCATAGATAGAGTCAGAAAAAACACCGAGCACATTTTTACGAATCCAGTCTTGTGCAATTTTGGCGCGATTTTCCGCCCAATCGGTCTCCATAATGCCAGTTGAAGGCGAATCCACAACTAATAAGAAGCCGTTTTCCTGCCAAAAATCTTTTACCTGAGGGTAAAGCTCGGAGGCGGGTTTTTCAACAACTAACCATCTACGCTCACCATCTTTGGCAATACGCATTCCGGGAATACCGGTCATGACATTGCTTCGCAACTGCGCAGATTTTTTAACGGCTGCGTTGTACTCTGACATGGTCGCCGTTCCATCCTGCACGATATACCGACGATCGGCCTGGGCGGTAATCAAATCAGGTGGGTACGATAAGTTAGGACCTCTAACGGCACCAGAGCTTTTGTAATCAACGGTGTCATTACTGGTAACCGATTTACATGAAGTCAATCCTAGAGAAGCGACCATAAGCGCAACAAGAGCCAGGAAACGCTGTAATTGCGAGAATCTATTCATCATAATAAATTGGCCTGCTTTAATGCTGCTTTTAAAGACTCTCTTAATGCAGGGCTAAGAGGTGTCAAAGGCAGACGAATGCCCGCTGTAATCTTGCCCATCTCATGTAGTGCCCATTTCACAGGAATAGGATTTGCTTCGGTAAACATCGCCTTATGCACGGCAATCAATTGATATTGAATTTCTCTGGTGCGCTTGACATCATCAGACATTGCGGCCACACAGAGTTCATGCATGAGTCGCGGAGCAACATTGGCAGTAACTGAAATATTACCTTTACCACCCATCAACATTAACATTGCTGCAGTTAAATCATCGCCAGAAAATACGGAGAATTCAGAATGCCCTGCACGTTTGAGGTCGTTGAGTAATAAAGTGCCGCGCTCTAAACTGCCAGTCGCATCTTTAATACCGATAATGCCAGGCACGCTAGCTAATCGGACTACCGTTTCCCCTGCTAGGTCAGCGACAGTTCGTCCAGGTACGTTGTAGAGGATGACAGGTAGGTCGACAGACTCAGCGATTTTCTTAAAATGCGCAAACATACCCTCTTGGGTCGGCTTGTTGTAATAAGGAACCACTTGAAGACTAGCATCTGCACCAACCTTCTTGGCAAATTCAGTCAACTCAATCGCCTCCGCAGTGGAATTACCACCTGTTCCAGCAATCACTGGTATGCGTCCTGCGATGTGATCAACCGTCACCCGAATGAGTTCACAATGCTCTTCCACGGAAACTGTTGGTGATTCACCGCTGGTACCGACAATCACAATGCCATCGGTACCTTCGGCAACATGCCAATCCAACAAAGACTTCAGTCCAGCAAAATCTAGACTGCCGTCTTCAAACATCGGAGTAACAATTGCCGGCATGCTACCGGCGATGGTCTTTTTGCTTCCTTTGGAATGGGTCGTATTTGTCACCGAATTTTTACCAATTTTTAAGCTGTCTTAACCCTGAAATTGTAACGGAATACGCCCTTTTTACCCCTCTTTTAAGGCGCAAAGGCGCTGAACCATGGCTGGCTTTGGTTCGTCGGTATAAATATCCTCATAAGCTATGACCTTCAGGGCATGGCGTGCTGCTAAAGCCAGCAATTCCCCAGAATTCAGTAGGAAATTTGGGCTTGAAGGCTTACCAAATTGCGCATTTCCATGAGCAAAGGTTTC
>JACCDO011563900.1_pt1 | contig 44607 bp, 48 predicted proteins | sample 7446101 | NCBI WGS metagenome assembly JACCDO01 (sample SAMN15323440, study PRJNA562643) | freshwater metagenome | isolation source: river surface water | place: USA:Blue River Watershed | collected 2017-08-16 | reverse complement strand
TAAAGAAGGCGCAAACCCCGCCAAGATTCGTCAGCAGCTAACTGAGTTCAACCTAGTTGCCGAAGAATACGGCGGCGATGTCATGTTCGTCGATGTTTCTGCTCTAACCGGCAAGGGCATTAAAGACCTTCTAGACGCAGTGCTGCTAACCGCAGATGCCGCACTAGACATGCGTGCCAACCCAGACAAGGATGCCCGCGGTGTAGCCATCGAAGCCAACCTTGACAAGGGTCGCGGTTCAGTTGCAACTGTCTTGATTCAGTCAGGAATCCTTGAGGTCGGAGACTCAATCGTGGCTGGTTCAGCACACGGCCGCGTTCGTGCGATGTTCGACGAGAACGGTAACGCGGTCACCGCGGCCGGTCCGAGCCGCCCTGTTCAGGTTCTTGGTTTGCAGTCTGTTCCTCGTGCGGGTGACACTTTCGTGGTCACCGAAGACGAGCGTCAGGCACGCCAGATCGCTGAAAAGCGCGAAGCTGCTGACCGCAACGCATTGCTAGCCAAGACTCGCAAGCGTGTTAGCCTCGAAGACTTCACCAAGGCACTCGAAGACGGCAAGGTTGAGTCACTCAACTTGGTCATCAAGGGTGACGTTTCTGGTGCGGTTGAGGCACTTGAAGACTCATTGCTCAAGATCGAAGTTGATGACAGCGTCCAGCTACGCATCATCCACCGCGGTGTTGGTGCGATTACCGAGTCAGACGTCAACCTGGCAACTGTCGACAACGCAATCATCATCGGATTCAACGTCAAGCCAGACAACAAGGCTCGCGAACGCGCCGACCGCGAGGGCGTCGACATCCGTCAATACAGCGTTATCTATGCTGCGCTTGAAGACATTGAAAAGGCTCTTAAGGGCATGCTCAAGCCAGAATTCGAAGAAGTTCAGCTTGGCACCGCAGAGGTACGCGAACTGTTCAAGTCTTCAAAGGTTGGCACCATTGCCGGTTCGATCGTTCGTTCAGGTTCGATCCGTCGCAACTCTTCAGCCCGCGTGCTTCGCGACGGCAAGGTCATTGCCGACAACCTCAAGGTTGACTCGCTCAAGCGCTTCAAAGACGACGCCACCGAAGTCAAGACCGACTTCGAGTGTGGTATCGGCCTTGGCGGTTTCAACGAGCTGCAGCTTGAAGACATCATTGAGACCTTCGAAATGCGCGAAAAGCCTCGCGTCTAAATCGAGAAGAGAAATAAATCATGGTTGATCACGCGCGTGCTCGAAAGCTAGCCGAACGCATCAAGGTGCTGGTTGCAGAAGCACTCGAGCGCGCCGTGAAAGATCCTGATCTTGGTTTCGTCACTATCACTGAAGTCAAAGTCACCCCAGATCTTCAGCACTCTACGATTTTTTATACCGTTTGGGGTTCAGCCGAAGACAAAGCGCGCAGTGCCGAAATCATCGAGCGCAACCGCGGCAAGATTCGCAGCGAAGTTGGTCGTCAGTTGTCTATTCGCCTGACCCCGACCGTTGAATTTGTCATGGATGAAGTGCCAGAGATGGCGGCACACATGAACGACTTGCTGTCAGAGGCCAAGGCTCGCGACGCAGAGGTGGCCAGAATTGCGGCCGAGGCTCACTATGCGGGTGAAGAAAACCCATACAAAGAGCCAAAGTCTCACGAAGACGAAGAAGACGAGTAGAAATTGGCTTCTGGCCTAGTTCTTATCGACAAGCCTGAAGGCTGGACTAGCCACGACGTGGTTGCCAAAATTCGACGCCTGGCTGGCACTCGCAAAGTTGGGCATGCCGGAACGCTAGACCCGATGGCCACCGGCCTTCTAATTCTCGGCGTTGAATCTGCTACCAAGCTCCTCACCTTCATCGTGGGCGATGACAAGACCTATCGCACCACCATTCGCTTAGGCGCAGCCACGATTACCGATGACCGTGAGTCAGAGGTTATCGAGCAGGCATCGTCTGATCAGGTATTGGCAATCGAACTCAGCCAGATTAAAGCCGAAATTCAAAAACTAACCGGTGATATCGAACAGGTGCCGAGCTCAGTCTCGGCCATCAAGGTTGACGGCAAGCGCGCATATTCAATGGTGCGCTCTGGCCAAGAAGTTGTTTTAAAGTCTCGCCCAGTCACAGTCTCAAGGTTCGAATTAATCGGTGAACCCCGCTTCATGGTCGAGGGTGACCAGACTTATCTCGACTTAGATGCCGAAATTGACTGCAGTTCAGGAACCTACATACGAGCACTGGCGCGAGACCTTGGGCGCGCACTTGGCGTTGGAGGTCACTTGACGGCACTTCGCCGCACTCGCATTGGCGACTATTCAGTCGATTCGGCGCAGTCGATCGCCCACCTGGTTCGCGAGAGCGAGCCCGAAACCCTAAAACTGATGCCGCTGGCCGATGCGGCAAAAGAGCAGTTTGAAGGCCGAATTCTTAGTGACCAGGATGTCATCGACCTTCGTCACGGCAAGCGACTGGCGCACAACAACGAAGGCTCTGAAGAATTCGCCGGATTCGATCAAGCCGGAAACCTGATTGCCATTTTGGAGCGTTCAGGAAGCCAGGTGAAGTCGGTGGTTGTATTCTCTGAAGCCGACTCAACTAAAAAGCAGACCAAGGAATCAAACGTGTGATTGAACTCGCTTATCAAATCCAGGTTATTTTCGCTTTTGCTGCATCGGCGCTGCTATTTATTTTTGGCGTTGCTCGTCGCAAACCGAGCCTGATTAGCCTCGGTGCGCTAGCCGTCAGCGAGCTTGGTCTGCTGGTCCAGCTAGTGATTTCGATCGTGTTGGTGGCCGGGGGAGCTCGAGCCAAAACCGATACGGTCGAGTTTTTTGCCTACTTGATTGTTGCCCTAATTGTTCCGCTGGGTGCCGGCTTCTGGGCGCTAATTGAACGCACAAGGTGGTCAACTTTTGTGCTCTCGGTGGGCGCGTTCACGGTCGCCGTGATGCTGGCTAGAATGAGCCAAATTTGGTTTGGAGTGTCTTAAGTCGCAACCGATTTGATCGGTTTGTTCATCTGCCGTTCACCGGCTGACAAGAATAACTTCACGTGTGGCGATGATGATTTAGTTCATGACCGCAGAAGCGCCATATCAAGCCACGCCAAGACGCAAATTGGTCGTTAAGCCATCGACAGTTCCTGACAAGGTTTTCTTTGGTATTGCTACCGCTGCTGCCTATTCAGCAATCGTTATTACTAGCGCAATTCTGATCTTTTTGGTTTTGCGTGCTTGGCCGGCTTTTGAATCTCAGGGTTTGCTCAACTTCATCTTCGGTAGCGGATGGGACACCTCGCTAGACCCAATCGTTCTGCACATTGGACCAATGCTTTGGGGTTCTTTCCTCGTGGCAACCATCGGCGTAATTTTTGCAGTTCCAATGGCGATCTCGATTGCATACTTCATCGAGTTCATCGCCCCAAAGGCGCTAGCCAAAAGCGCCACTATTTTGGTTGACCTTCTCGCGGCTATTCCTTCTGTGGTTATAGGCCTTTGGGGCGTCAGTTTGTTCTCGACCGTGGCCGCGGGCTGGGCCCAAGAGCTCAATTCAGTTCTTGGCTGGTTGCCTCTCTTCTCAAACAACGCTGGCAACTTTTTGCGATCACCATTTATCGCCGGACTCGTAGTTGCGGTGATGATCGTGCCGATTATCGCGTCTATTACTCGCGAAATCTTTAGTCAAATGGATCAAGAGATCATCAAGGCATCGCTCGCCCTTGGTGGCAACAGGGAGTCAACGTTCCGCAAAGTGATTTTGCCAACCGCTGCCGGTGGTGTGGTTGGTGGAGTGCTTCTAGGCCTAGGTCGAGCTCTAGGTGAAACCGTCGCCATCTTCTTCGTGCTGAACCTGGTCTACGACGACTTCAACTTCTACCAAATCCTTGAGCCAAAGGGTGGCGCAGTCGCATCACTAATCTTGGCTAAGTTTGGCGAAGCCACCTCGGCCGAAATTGCCGGACTCATGGCTGCCGGCGTAGTTCTGTTCGTAGCCACCCTGATCATCAACGCCATCGCCTCCTACATCGTTGCAAAGGCACAACCATGGAGAAACTAATCGACCTGTCGCCAGTTGAGCGCCCTGCAAACGCTCAGCCTTGGGCCAAAATTCAGCCGCGACTAAAGGGTGTCATCGCACTTAGCAGTGTTTTGCCGGCCGTTATCGCGCTTGCCTTCTTGCTGATTTCTGGTAATGAGTTCATGAGCGTTCTTTTCACCGTATTTTTGCCGCTACAAATTCTTGCTGGTGGATTTGCCGGTTTCTATGGGTTCGGTCGCCGAGGCATCCTTGACGGTCTGCTTTTGGTCGTCACATATTTCTTCGCAACCTTTGTTTTGGTGTTGCTGGTTTCAGTGCTTTGGTCGGTCATCGAAAATGGCGGCAAGGCAATCAGCCCGCATTTCTTCTATCAAAACAACGTCTATGTTGACCCGACCGCACCTCTTGAAATTGGTGGAGTAGGGCACGCAATTATCGGCTCTTTCCTAATCGTCGGCCTCGCCACCGTGATTACTGTGCCATTAGGTATCGCAACCGCGGTTTACATCACTGAGACACAAGGCAAGAGCCGCGGGCTGATTCGCTCGCTGCTTCAGGCAATGTCAGGCTTGCCATCGGTGGTAGCCGGTCTATTTATCTACGCCCTGCTCATCGCCAGTGGAATTACTCAATACGCCGGATTCGCTGGCTCACTCGCCTTGATCCCGCTTATGTTGCCGACCGTTTCTCGCGTTGCCGAAGAAGCGCTGCGCTTGGTGCCTAAAGAGCTTAGAAACGGTGCGCTCGCACTGGGTGCGCCTGCATGGCGCGCCTTCTTGCAGGTCACTTTGCCAGCTGCGTCTTCAGGCATCGTCACTGCCGTGTTGCTTGGTGTCGCTCGTGTTATCGGTGAAACTGCTCCGTTGATCCTGACCACATTCTCAGCTAACAACACCAACCTAAACATTTTCGAAGGCGGCATGTCCACACTGCCTACCTATCTCTACAACTACGTCACTATGGGATTCGACACTTCACTGCAGCGCGCGTGGGGTGCAGCCTTAGTGATTCTGATTCTTGTTGGCGTTCTTTTCGCCGCTGCCCGCTTTGCTACCCGTTCAACCCCAGCGCCAAAAGCCAAGAAGAGAAAGTAAGGCTCATGTCGGCTCAATTCCACCTAAGCTCTGAGAACGTCAACGTCTGGTTCGGTGAACGTCACGTCCTCAAGGATGTCTCGCTGCAGTTCCCAACCAATCAGGTGACCGCACTCATCGGGCCATCGGGATGCGGAAAATCAACATTCATTCGCACCCTAAACCGTATGCACGAATTAATCCCAGGTGCAGGTTTCGGCGGCAAAGTGCTACTAGATGGGCAAGACATCTATGAAGAGTCGGTCGACCCAGTAAACGTCCGAATCAAAATCGGAATGGTTTTCCAGAAGCCAAATCCGTTCCCAACAATGTCGATTAAAGAGAACGTACTCTCGGGCTTGAAGCTTTCAGGTCGCAAGAATGACAACCCAGCCGAACTAGTTGAAACCTCACTGCGCCGCGCATCAATCTGGAACGAAGTTAAGGATCGACTAAACGAGCCAGCTCTTTCACTTTCAGGTGGTCAGCAGCAGCGTCTTTGTATCGCTCGCGGATTGGCGATGGACCCAGAGGTATTGCTAATGGATGAGCCATGTTCAGCGCTTGACCCAGGTTCAACCCGTCGCATCGAAGAGACCATTCTTGAGCTAAAAGACTCGATGACAATCGTGATTGTGACTCACAACATGCAACAGGCTCAGCGAGTTGCAGATCAGACCGCATTCTTCTTGTCAGAAGACGGCAACCCTGGTCACGTGGTCGAGTTCGGCCCAACCGATGACGTTTTCAATAAGCCAATCGACTCTCGTACCAACGACTACGTCAACGGTCACTTCGGTTAGCCAATTGTTCACCTTGGGTTCTTCGCCAGTTATCAAACTCTAGAACCTGAGTTAACTTCGTAAACATTGAATTGGGTTGTCTGAAAAAGACCACACATTACAAGGAGAAATACATGCGCAAAGTTAGTGGCGTTCTAGCCGCAACTGCTCTAATCGCAACCGTTGCACTAACCGGCCCAGCAGCTAGTGCTGCCGAGTCAGTAACCGGAAAAGGCGCTGGCTACCCGGCACTTCTAGTAGAGGCTTGCCGCTCGGCTTACACCGAAGCAAACGTTTCATACACCAACACCGGTTCAGGAACCGGAAAGTCAGAGTTCACCAAGGGCAACGTTGACTTTGCAGCTTCAGACTCAACCTACTCAGCTGGCACCGCACCTACTTCAAAGTTCACCTATGTTCCACTAGTCGGTGGCCCGATCGCACTAACTTTCAACGTAGCTGGCCTAAAGTCTCTAAAGCTAACTCCTCAGCTAGTCAGCGACATCTTCCTTGGTGACATCACCATGTGGAACGACGCCAAGATCGCCAAGGTTAACAAGGGCGCAAAGCTTCCTGCTCAGAAGATCCAGACCGTTTACCGTTCTGACAACTCAGGAACCTCAAACAATTTCACCAACTTCTTGGCTCAGACCGTAGGTTCTGACTGGAAGCAGAATGACTCATTCGTGACCGGCGCAGGCAAGACCTATGGCATCGGTGGAGCAAAGAGCACCGGTGTTCTATCGGCAATCAAGAGCACCGCTTACTCAATCGGCTACCTTGACCTATCTGACGCTGCAACTTCAGGCCTGCCTTCAGCTGCACTGCTAAACGGCGCTGGTCAGTACCAGCTTCCAACCGTTCGCTCATCAGCTCTGTTCCTAGCTAAGCAGCAGATGAACTCTCAGGGTGTTGTGAAGTTCGACTACGAAGCATCTGTCAAAGGTGGCTACAACCTTTCAGTGGTTTCATACGGAATTGCACCAATCGCTAAGGGCACCGCTAAGGCAGCAGCTGTGAAGGGCTTCTTCACCTACTTCCTGAGCAAGTGTGCACCAGCTAAGGCTGCTGGTCTACAGTACGTAGCTCTAAGCGGCGCTTTCCAGAAGCAGGCCCTGAAGCTTGCGGCGAAGATTGGCTAATTGAACAGGTACTAAACAAGGAATGGAGCGCGGTCAATTGTGATCGCGCTCCATTCTTTGATTCAAAATACGAGCAGTAAAAACGAAGGACACATCTTGCGCAAACTCAAAGCAGTGGCACTAGCCGCAGGTATCGCTCTATCTCTAGCTGCGTGTGACCCTCCGATGCCAGCATCGCTGCTGGTGGAGCTGGCTGAAAAAAATGTGCAGTGTGAATCTGGTTCAGCATCGCTGGCAATACCAAGCGCTTCGGCAGACCTAGGCGCCACCTGGGCAGATGCTATGGCTGCAGCCTGCGGTGACATGAGCTTTGATCAAGTGGCTGAGGGAGAATCTGCTGAGATTGAGATCTCAGCCCAGACCAGTGATTCTTGCAAGCCGTTCGCTAGAGCTCCATTTTCAATCGATGCCGGTGTCTTCGCTTTCAACTCTCTCGATATTTCTTCGCTAAACCTCGACGGCAAAACCATTGCCGGCATTCTCTCGGGTCAGATCACCCAGTGGGACGACCCCGCTCTTGTGGCTATCAACCCAGACAACGCAATGCCAGCGACTGAGATCATCCTGATCAAGGATTCAACCCAGCCGGCTATCGATGCACTCGGCGCTTGGGTCAAGACTCTTGGGGCAGACGGTGCAGGCTCGAAGCTAACCCCAACCGCAGCCGATTTTCAATCGCTGCTAGCAGAACTCCCAGAAGGTGCAATTGCACTGGTTCCTTATTCAGAGGCGCTACTTGCCGGCAGCATGCTGGCAAATGTGCTGAATGGCCCAGATGCCTACGAGAACGTTGTAGTGCCGGGGCTAGACACGATTGCTTCAGCTGCCACCCAGTGGAATGTAAAGTCGACCGAGAGTGCCGTTGAGGTCAGCTTGGATCCAACCCAAAAGCCAGTTCCACCAAAAGGAAGCGACGAAGCGCCACTTCCATACCAGGCAATTTATCCTGTGAACATTGCTCTGTGTGGTTCAGACAGCACCTTGACCAGGACCATCGCACGCTTCTTCTTACGCCAAGATCAACAGGGTGTTTTGGCTACCAGCACAATGGTTCCGTTGAATGAAAACGCGCGAATCGCGGGAGCTCAGCTGATTGCAGCCGGTTTGCCGACTCCAGCTCCTACTGATTCTCAGACCCCAGCCGAATAGTCAATTAGACGCGGGGCGCCATTTGGGCTTGGCTAGAATTTAGCCATGACAACCCCCAAAGCCCAGCTCGGTATCGGCCGATTGCTAGTGGCTGCTTATGCGATTTTGGCTTTGGCAGCAACCGGCCGCGCCTCATACGAGTTGATCGCAAAGTTTGATCAGGCGCCTTTGCCTTACTCGCTGTCGGCGTTCTCAGCGGCGGTATACATAGTCGCAACGATTGCGCTCGCTCGCTCGGGCAGCACAGCCAGAAAAATAGCGTGGATTGCCGTTTCGATCGAATTGGTCGGCGTTGTCATCATCGGTTTGGCCAGCTTTGTTCTGCCAGAAGTTTTTAATTACGAAGGTGTTCAGGTTCGCACTGTTTGGTCTTACTTCGGCATTGCCTACGGCTGCGTGCCACTTGTTCTGCCAGTTCTTGGCTTGATGTGGCTAAAGCGAGCGAACCACAGCTAATGCAAATCTGGACCTCCCCGAATCAGGTGCCGGCTGATTTCGCGCCTACAGCCGTCACAATCGGAAAATTTGATGGCATCCACCTAGGTCACAAAAAACTAATTGCCGAGCTTTGCGAAGTAGCCGATAACCACATGCTCGCGCCGGTAGTAATCACCTTCGATCGTCATCCAGATGCCGTTCTAAACCCAGGGCAGGTCAAACTGCCCATTGTCGGCCCCGAGCAAAAGAAGCAATTGCTGGCCGAGTTGGGCGTTAGTTCACTTTTGAATTTGACCTTTGATCGCGAGTTGGCCGATCTAACTCCTGAAGAGTTTGTGAAAATGATCGTCGTCGACGCCCTCAAGGCTCAGGTGGTCTTGGTTGGTGAATCGTTCAGGTTTGGCAAGCGTGGTGCCGGTGACGTCAACACCCTGCGCGAACTTGGTGCCGAACACGGATTTGTGGTCAAGGTTGTCACGCACGCAACGGCTAATGGCCAAAAGGTTTCTTCGACTTTGATCCGCGAAAAGCTGGATGCTGGTGATGTTGCCGGGGCAGCCAAGCTTTTGGGTCGAAACCATCGAACCACTGGCGAGATCGAGCACGGGTTAAAAATCGGTCGAACCATCGGATTTCCAACCGCCAACATGTCACGCGATGCCGAAGGTTATTTGCCACTAGACGGCGTCTATTCCGGTTGGCTCTATGCCGATAGCCGCCGCTACCCGGCCGCCCTTTCTGTTGGCATCAACGAGACTTTTCAGGCTGTTCCTCGCCTGGTCGAAGGTTATGTTCTAGATCAAACCGACCTCGACCTTTACGGCAAAATCGTCGATTTTGAATACGTGGATTTTGTTCGAGCTACCGAGAAATTTGACGGTGTTGAATCGCTGATTGAGGCAATCAATCGCGATGTAGATGTAGTTCGAAACCAACTCGGCCTCTGCTGGCCGGCCTAGTCTTTCACAGGCAACACCCAGCTACATCACGGGAAACGTCCAAACTCGACTGACAATCTCAAACCTGTCAGCCGAAGAAAGGAAACCAAAATGGCTAAAGACGCACAGGATTCAACTCAGTCACTCGACGCGACCAACAGCGATGCAGTTTCAGAAGCAAACCCGTATCTAAACGACGATGCCAATGCCGGCAGTCGTTTTGCGTGGATTAAGGGCAAGCCTGCCAAGATCACTGCGATTGCAGTAGGTGGTGCGCTTGCACTGGGTGCTGTATTTGCCGGTGGGGTAGTAGCCGGCCAGATCTCAAGCCACGACGACAAGACAACTTTTGGCGAGCAGTTTGATGGAGATCGTCCGGATGGCGACGATTTCGGCAAGCCCGGCAAGTTCGGTCCAGACGGTGATGGCGATTTCGAAAACCACCCACCTCGACCACCACACGACTTTGATGGCCAACGGCCACAAGATGGAGACCGTCCAGCAGCTCCCGACGACTCGATTTCGGGAATTGCTCCTGATGAAAGCACTCAGTCAAACTAGCAATTCAGAGATCCCGGCCCACGCAAGTGGGTCGGGATTTTTCTTGCGCTAGATATCGGCCAATTTGTCTACTAAGCTGTTCAGGTTGCCGTGTATCGGCCGCGGATCAAGAGAGCAGAAACATCCCGTTTCATGCGCCGCGCAGCAATCTGAACAGAGGAAACAATGGCTCTAGCAGCAGCAGTCAAGACTGCAATCATCAACGAGTACGCAACTCACCCAGGCGACACTGGTTCTCCAGAGGTTCAGATTGCGGTTCTAACCAAGCGCATCAGCGACCTAACCGAGCACCTAAAAGAGCACAAGCACGACCACCACAGCCGTCGTGGCCTACTTATCTTGGTAGGTCAGCGTCGTCGTCTACTTGGCTACCTACAGGGTGTCGACATTGCACGCTACCGCTCGCTAATCGAGCGCCTAGGTTTGCGCCGATAAATCGACGCAAACAAACGGGCAGCTTTACTAAGTTTGCCTACGGCAAATGTCGATAAATAAGCTTTTTCAAAAGACTCTGCTTCGGCAGGGTCTTTTGTTTTAAGTTTGTTCACCGCGAACCCTAGGTGATTCAGGCACCCTCTGGTAGTCTGACCAAGAACAAAGTGGCTGGGCTTGCTGGTCTTCGGTTGTGGATCTTGATCAGAGAATCAAGGTTTATTACTGCAGACCAGGGCATCCCTAAAAAAAATAGGCAAGTTTTGCCGTCTTTGTTCGCGCGCTTCGAATAATCGAGGTGCATCGAGGATAAAGAGGAGGGCCCAGAGTGGCTCACGAAATTGAAACCATGAGCGGAACTCAGTATGAGACCGCAGTTATCGACAACGGAAAATTCGGCAAGCGCACCATTCGCTTCGAAACCGGTCGTCTAGCAAAGCAGGCACAGGGTGCCGCAGCTGTTTACATCGACGAAGAGACCATGCTGTTCTCGGCTACCACTGCAAGCAAGCAGCCAAAAGACCAGTTCGACTTCTTCCCACTGACCATCGACGTTGAAGAGCGCATGTATGCCGCCGGAAAGATTCCAGGAAGCTTCTTCCGTCGCGAAGGCCGCCCATCAACCGAGGCGATTCTTACCTGTCGTCTAATCGACCGACCACTTCGTCCATCATTCGTTGATGGCCTGCGCAATGAGATTCAGATCGTTGTCAGCGTTTTGGCTATCGAGCCAGACGAGCTATACGACGTAGTGGCAATCAACGCAGCTTCAATGTCAACCCAGCTTGCCGGCTTGCCATTCTCAGGTCCAATCGGAGGTGTCCGTGTTGCACTTATCGATGGTCAGTGGGTTGCATTCCCTAAGCACTCACAGCTTGAGCGTTCAGTGTTCGACATGGTGGTTGCCGGTCGCGTCATTGTTGAGAACGGCGTCGAAGACGTTGCAATCATGATGGTTGAGGCTGAGGCTTCAGAGAACGTAATCGACCTAATCGCCGACGGCGCTAAGGCTCCTTCAGAAGACGTTGTTGCTGAGGGTCTAGTCGCTGCCAAGCCATTCATCAAGGCATTGGTTGAGGCACAGGCTCGCCTAGCTGCCAAGGCTGCTAAAGAAACCGCAGAATACCCGGTCTTCTTGCCTTACACCGATGAGGTTTATGCCGCAGTCGAGTCTGCAGCAGCAGCTCAGCTTGCCGAGGTCTACAAGATTGCCGACAAGGTCGAGCGTCAGAATGCTGACGACGAGCTAAAGGCTGCAACCAAGGCCAAGCTTGAAGAGTCACTAACCGAAGAGCAGCTAGCTCAGTTCTCAGCCGCCTACAAGTCAGTGACCAAAAAGATTGTTCGCACCCGCGTTCTAAAAGAGGGCATCCGCATCGACGGTCGCGGCAAGCGCGACATCCGTGCGATCAGTGCCGAGATTCACGTAGTTCCTCGCGTTCACGGTTCAGCAATCTTCGAGCGCGGCGAGACTCAGATCATGGGTATCACCACCTTGAACATGCTGAAGATGGAGCAGCAGATTGACGCACTGACCCCAGTGACTTCAAAGCGCGACATGCACAACTACAACTTCCCTCCTTACTCAACCGGTGAGGTTGGTCGTGTTGGCACTCCAAAGCGCCGCGAAATCGGTCACGGTGCATTGGCTGAGCGTGCTCTGGTTCCAGTTCTTCCAAAGCGCGAAGACTTCCCATACGCAATCCGTCAGGTATCAGAGGCTCTTGGCTCAAACGGTTCAACCTCAATGGGTTCAGTTTGTGCTTCGACCTTGGCTCTTTTGAGCGCCGGTGTTCCACTGCGCGCACCGGTTGCCGGTATCGCCATGGGTCTTATTTCAGATGAGATCAACGGCAAGACCGAATACGCTGCGATCACCGACATCCTTGGTGCCGAAGACGCACTTGGCGACATGGACTTCAAGGTTGCCGGAACCCGCGACTTCGTGACTGCTATTCAGCTAGACACCAAGCTCGATGGAATTCCATCAGATGTCCTAAAGGGCGCGTTGACTCAGGCTAAAGAGGCCCGTCTGCACATCCTTGACATCATGGCTCAGGCAATCAGCGAGCCAGACGAGATGGCACCAACCGCTCCGCGCGTAATCGCAGTCAAGATTCCAGTTGACAAGATCGGTGAGGTCATTGGTCCAAAGGGCAAGATGATCAACCAGATCCAAGAAGACACCGGTGCCGACATCTCAATCGAAGATGACGGAACCGTCTACATCGGCGCAACCGATGGCCCATCAGCAGAGGCAGCGAAGGCTGCGGTTAACGCAATCGCAAACCCTCACGTCCCTGAGATTGGCGAGCGCTTCTTGGGCACCGTTGTGAAGCTAGCCACCTTTGGTGCTTTCGTTTCGCTAGTTCCTGGCAAAGACGGACTACTTCACATTTCAGAGCTAAAGAAGCTTGCTGGCAAGCGCGTTGAGAACGTTGAAGACGTTCTTGAGGTCGGCCAGAAGCTACAGGTTGAAATCACCAAGATTGACGACCGCGGCAAGCTTTCACTTGCTCCAGTTGTTGAGGGTGACTCAGCTGCCGACGATTCAGACGAAGAGTAAGTGTCTGAAATAGTCTTTCCGCTCGATCAGAGCGAACTCTCGTTCACCGCTTCGGGAGGTAGTGTGGTTCGCCGCACTATCCTTCCGAGCGGTGTTCGCGTTTTAACTGAGCATGTTCCAGGCGCCGCCAGCGCTTCGGTTTCATTTTCAGTGGCGGTTGGCTCTCGCGACGAAACCAACGGTCACTATGGTTCAACTCACTTTCTAGAGCACCTACTTTTCAAGGGCACTAAGCGCCGCAGCGCGCTTGACATCGCAATCGCTTTCGACTCGGTGGGTGGTTCCTCAAATGCCTCTACCGGCAAGGAACACACCAGCTATTACGCCCGCGTTCAAGACAAGGCGCTGCCGGTCGCGGTAGATGTGATCGCAGACATGCTCACCTCGTCACTGATTGATCCGGTTGAATTCGAAAACGAACGCCCAGTTATTCTCGAAGAGCTGGCGATGAATGATGACGACCCACAAGATGTCGTTCACGAAATTTTTTCAGAGGCTGTTTTGGGCGATCATGCCCTAGGTCGCCCGATTGGCGGCACCAAAGAGACCATTTCTGCGGTCACTCGCGAAGCGGTTTGGCAGCACTACAAAGAGAACTATCGCCCACAGGATCTGGTTGTAGTTGCAGCCGGTGGCGTTGACCACAATCAACTAATTGAACTTGTTGAAACCGGCCTCACCACCGCTGGCTGGGATCTAAGCCTCTCGGCAGCTCCGGTTGAACGTCGACTGCTCAACCAGGCTGAAATTAATCGAGGCACCGCGTTGAAAGTAATTCACCGCCCGATTCAGCAAGCCAATGTCATTGTCGGAACTCAAGGCCTGATTGCCGACGACCCAAGGCGCTATGCCATGGGCGTTCTTAACACCGTTCTAGGTGGCGGCATGAGTTCGAGGCTATTTCAAGAAATTCGAGAGAAGCGCGGTTTGGCCTATTCGGTTTATTCGTTCAATCAGGGCTATTCAGACGGCGCATATTTTGGCCTGTATGCCGGTTGCTCTCCGGCGAAAACTGCCGAAGTAACCCGACTGATGATCGCCGAATTTGAGAAGATTGCCGCCGATGGCATCACCGAAGCCGAGCTTGAACTGGCAAAGGGAAACATCAGCGGTTCTCTAGCCCTAAAGTTCGAGAGCAGTCAGTCGCGCATGAGCCGTTTGGCAAGCGCCGAAATTGTTCAGGGGCAGTTCATCGACCTTGACCAAACATTCGCTTCATTCGACGCGGTCACTAACGAACAGGTGATGGCTTTGGCTAAAGATCTGCTTTCTAAAGAGCGTTCGATTGTTGCCGTGGGTGATGTTAAGTCGAACCTATTCGACGAGTTCATCTAACCTAGACCTGTGACTATCAAAATTGCCGTAGTTGGCGCCACCGGAAGAATGGGCAAGCTTGCCCTCGATCTAATCGACGCTGCTCAGGATCTGACCCTGCACGCCGCGCTCGACTCAAAGTCTGAATTGACCGACGCAATTGGCGCGGACGTCATCTTTGAAGTGACCAAGCTCGAAGTCAGCGAAAGCGTTGTCAATTTTGCCATCACCCACGGTATGAAAATCGTGGTTGGCACCAGCGGTTGGTCATCAGCAAAGCTTGCAGTGCTCGAGCAAGACCTTAAGGGCACCGGTGCTGGCGTAGTGGTTATCCCTAATTTTTCAATTGGCTCAATGCTGGCCTCGTCATTTGCAGCTCAGGCGGCAAAGTTCTTCAATTCGATTGAAATCGTCGAGGCTCACCACGCTGGCAAAATCGATTCACCTTCCGGAACCGCGGTCCGCACCGCCGAGATGATTGCTGAAGCAAGAAAAGAACTAACTCAGCATTTGATTCCAGGGGTTGGTCAACAGGCTCGTGGCGAGGTCGTGGCCGGCGTTCCAATTCACTCTCTGCGCCTAGCCGGAGTCTCGGCCAAGCAAGATGTCTTCTTCGGTGGCAACAGCGAGCTGCTTACTATCTCGCACGAAACCTCATCGGTTCAGGCTTACTCTTACGGCATTTTGCTCAGCTTGCGCACCGCCTTCAAGTCAACCGGCCTTTTGGTCGGATTGCAGTCGGTTGTTGACGCAAATCAAGATGCTTAAATTCGCCGCCGGCGCCAAGCTAGGCGCATTCGCCACCACCGGCCTAGTTCTGGTTTATGTTGCCATTTTGGGCCAGCACGGATTGCTTCTGGTCAGCTCGGGCGATCCACTTCAGATTGTTTTCGGGGCGCTAATCCTGGTGTTTCCGGTAATCGCAATTTTCTCTATCTATCGCGAATTCAAATTTGGAATCGCAGTCGAGAAGCTAGCGAAGTCACTTGAGACAAAAAACGAATGGCCGATGTTCAGCTTTGAGCTCAGACCAAGCGGGCGCCCAACCAAAGAGTCTGCTCGCCTCGAATTCGAGCGCGTTCGCAAACTGACCGAGGCAGACCCTGACAACTGGAAAAGCTGGTTTGCCTTAGGGCTCACCTACGACGCTGCCGGTGACCGCCCACGTGCGCGCGCCGCAATGCGCGAGGCGATCCGCCGATCTAGTGGCGAATAATTCCGATTCGCTGCAGTCCTAGATAAATCTGGCAGCCCAGGCAATAGGCAAAAACCGCGTTCAAAAATGCCGCCACAAACGCAGCTGCGGCAGCAATTGCAAGCCCGTATGGCACGCCAAATAAACCCAGGATCAATCCTGTTCCAGCCACAATCAACCCAACGGTCTGCGCAAAACGTGGTGGGCGCGGGTCTTCAAGTTCGGTTGGTGGCTGCAGACGCGGGCGCACAAACTTCTTGAACAGCCAGCCGTAAGGGTGCTTTGCGGTGCCATACAGCGCGCCAATGGCAAACAAGAAGGTGATTACACCGAGCAGGGCATAGGCAGACTTGAAGGTGAGTGGGTCAATTGCCAGGAACACCGTGATTAGCAGCAATACTGACGTGATTGAAGCCCCAAAACGAGGACCTCTCGGGTCAATGCCGGCCGGAGTCTTTTCAGTTGCTGTGCTGCTCATTTGATATCCAGTTTCTCTAGTTCTTGACTAATGACATTTGGTCTAGGGGTTCCACCGATTCGAGCTTTAACGATTCCGTTGGCATCCAAAATCAGCGTCGTTGGAGTCTGAAAGACGTTGAAGTGAGCGGCAAGATCCATGCGGTGAGTCACGTCAACATCGATGTGCAGAAGGTCTTTTTTCGCGCCTTCAAGCTGCCCAAAATAGCGAGCGGTCTGAGCGCATTGACTGCATACTTCACTTGAGAACTGAAGCAGGGTGGCTTTCTTGCCAAATTTGGTCACCGGTTGGCTGTTTTTGGTGGCTCCGAGGCGGGCAAGATCAACTTGTTTTCCTGATTTGATGCGCTTGGCTCGGCCAACGCTCGCTCTCCAATAAATACCAAGCAGCGTGCTCAGCACCAGCAGTGCGGCAATCAAGGCGAGCTTGGTTTCAAAGGCCATAACCACAAGGATAATTTGCTATCCGTGCCGGTGCGGTTCTCTTACGTTTTTTTACTTCGAAACTCGCTATCCGCCTAAATAAACGCGACTGCCTTCGCGCGCCATTAGGCTGTTCTGGTGTCTGAAATAATTTTTCGCAGCGACGTCACCGTCGAACTAGTTCGTGGCCACGCGGCCGACTCCGATGTGCTTTTTGCAGCCCGTGTTTCAACTCAGGGTGAGCAAACTCTTGAGAGCGCAGCCGCCAACACCGATGCCTCAGAAGACGAAAAGCGCAGCAAGGGTCTAATCAACTACCTAATGCGCGATCGCCACGGCTCGCCATTTGAGCACAACTCACTAACTTTCTATGTGCAAGCGCCGATCTTCGTGTTCCGCGAATTCATGCGCCACCGCATTGCTAGCTACAACGAAGAATCAGGTCGATACAAAGAGCTAGCACCGGTTTTCTATGTTCCAGCTCCAGAGCGCAACCTAGTTCAGGTCGGCAAAACCGGTCACTACGAGTTCTTGCCAGGCACTGCCGAGCAGGTTGCTTTGGTTGAGCAAGAGTCACGCACCGCCAGCATTCACGCCTACGAGTCATACAAGCGCATGCTTGAGGCTGGCGTTGCTCGCGAGGTTGCGCGAATCGTGCTTCCGCTGAACACCTACTCGAGCATGTATGTCACCATGAATGCCCGCGCTCTGATGAACTTCTTGAGCTTGCGCACCAAGCGTGAGGGCACTCACTTCCCTTCATTCCCTCAGCGTGAAATCGAAATGTGCGCTGAGAAGATGGAGGCCGAGTGGGCCAAGCTAATGCCTTATACCTATGAGGCATTCAATGCGAATGGTCGCGTAGCGCCATAAGCAGCAAGCACTAAGAACTTCAGCGGGTGACGCCTTTTGGCTCACCCGCTAGTCTTTATCTATGCCACACAACGCAAAAGACATTTTTGGCCAGACTCTGGTTGCTCTGGTTACTCCGATGACCGATGACGGTGAAGTCGATTGGGCGTCAACCGAGAAGCTAATCGACTATGTGATCTCTAATGGTGCCGACGGTGTCGTTGTCACCGGAACCACTGGCGAGACCAGCACCCTGACCGACGCCGAGAAGCTCAAGTTGGTAGAGGTTGGCAAGTCAGTTGCTAGTGGCCGTGCCAAGATCATCACCGGCGGTGGCTCAAACGAGACCGCGCACGCAATGCAGCTATACAAGGCAAGCGAAAAGGCCGGCGCAGACGGCGTTATGGTGGTCACCCCTTACTACAACAAGCCAACTCAGGCTGGTGTGCTAACTCACTTCCGCTTGATCGCTGACGCAACCGACCTCCCAGTCATCCTCTATGACATCCCAGGTCGCGCCGGAATCGCTATTTCTCACGACACTTTCTTGCGTGCCGCCAAGCACCCAAACATCATCGCGGTCAAAGACGCCAAGGGTGACTTGGCTCAGGCTTCGCGCATCATGAACGAAACCGACCTGATTTATTTCTCAGGTGATGACGCAAACGTCTTGCCGCACGTATCAATCGGCGCAACCGGCATGATCAGCGTCACTGCAAACATTGCACCGGCCGCATACCGCGAAATGATGGATGCGACCAACCGCAACGATTTCCACCACGCACTAAAGGTGCACAACTCACTTGAGCCGCTTCAGCGTGCAGCCATGACTCACGTTCCAGGAACCGTGGCCGCAAAGTACATCCTTCACGGACTTGGAATTATCAGCAGCCCACGCGTGCGTTTGCCGCTGGTTGGCCCAGAGGATGCCGAAGCGGCCCGCATTGAAAGCGATATCGAGAAGGTCGGCAAAGTCACCGGCCTAAACTTCGACAACTTCCGACCAGACCGCAACGCAGCTGCCGGTGGTGCACTGCCTAAGGTGGCCGGCACGACCAGATAGTCGTTAGCGCGACTAATAGTAAGGAACCCAATGGTTCAAACTTTGCCTAACCCGGCACCACTTCGCCCAGGCGTTTTGCGCATTGTTCCGCTCGGCGGAATCGGTGAAATCGGCCGCAACATGACCGTCTTCGAAATTGATGGCAAGCTGCTTATCGTCGACGTGGGTGTGTTGTTTCCTGAAGAGCACCAGCCTGGCGTCGATGTGATTTTGCCTGACTTTGGCTATATCGAAAACCGCCTGGCAGACGTAGTCGGTATCGTGCTCACTCATGGTCACGAAGACCACATCGGCGGTGTGCCATATCTTCTGCGCCTTCGCGAAGACATCCCGATTATTGGTTCAGCGCTGACCCTTGCATTCGTCGAGGCAAAGCTAAAAGAGCACCGCATCGAGCCTTACACCCTCACTGTGAGTGAGGGGCAGCGAGAGCAGTTGGCGGGCTTCAACCTAGAGTTCATCGCGGTAAACCACTCGATCCCAGACGCGCTCGCCGTGGTCATTCGCACCAAGGGCGGCAGCGTTCTTCATACCGGTGACTTCAAAATGGATCAGCTACCACTTGATGGCCGATTGACCGATCTTCGCTCATTTGCACGCGTTGGCGAAGAGGGCCTAGATCTGTTCTTGTGTGATTCGACCAACGCTGACGTGCCGGGCTTCACCCCGCTAGAAAAAGACATCGGCCCTGTTATCGAATCGGTGATGGCTAAGTCTCGTCGACGAGTTATCGTCGCTTCGTTCTCATCGCACGTGCACCGCGTGCAGCAGGTTATCGATGCCGCAGTGGCTAATAATCGCAAGGTTGCTCTTGTCGGTCGTTCAATGGTGCGCAACATGCAGATTGCCACCGAGCTCGGCTACCTAAAGGTGCCAGACGGCATCCTGATTGACAGCAAGCACGCCAATGACATCCCAGAAAACGAACTGGTATACATGTCAACTGGTTCACAAGGTGAGCCGATGGCAGCTCTCGCCCGAATGGCAAATCTCGAACACGAGATCGCCGTTGGCGAGGGCGACACCGTGATCCTGGCCAGCTCATTGATTCCAGGCAATGAGAACGCCGTATACCGCGTTATCGACAGTCTGACCAAGCTTGGTGCCAACGTCGTGCACAAGGGCAATGCCAAAGTTCACGTATCGGGTCACGCTGCCGCAGGCGAACTGCTCTACTGCTACAACATTTTGAAGCCAAAGAACGTCATGCCGGTTCATGGCGAATATCGCCACCTGATTGCTAACGGTCGCCTAGCTGAACAGACTGGCGTTCCTCACGAGCGTATTCTGATCACCGAGGATGGCTGGGTAGTTGACCTCGAAAACGGCATCGCCGAAGTGGTCGGAGCGGTCGAGTGCGGCCTGCTTTATGTTGACGGCAAAACCGTCGGCAAAATCACCGAAGACGACCTCAAAGATCGCCGAGTTTTGGCCCAAGAGGGCTTTATCTCGATCTTCTGCGTGGTTGACGCGAATGGTCGCGTAATTGTCGGTCCTGAAATTCGAGCCCGTGCATTTGCCGAAGAAGACCACGTATTCGATGATGTGCGCCCAATGATCGAAAGCGCACTCGCCGAAGCCGCCGGAGAGGGCGTTCGCGATACTCACGCACTTCAGCAGGTCATTCGCCGCACTATCGGAACCTGGGTCAACAGACGGCACCGTCGTCGCCCGATGATTATCCCGGTTGTTGTAAGGCACGATTAGTCGACCCGAGTCACTGCTTTATCGGGGTGCCTACAGGGCTTTAGGCCTGCTCGCTGTTAGTTTTGAGACATGTCAGCGCGCCGCCCAACCTCACCGAGACCCGCTCCAAAGCGAGGCAATTCGGCGAGCCCTGCGCGCAAGCCAAAACCTGCACCGCGCTCAGCTAAGCCTGCGGCTACGGCGTCAATTCGACCAGCCAAGCCAGGCAGTCAAACTACGCGTCAAGATTTTCAGAACCCAGGCGGTTTTTGGGGTGCCCTGGCGAGCGTCTACATGTTTTTTGCTAACGCAACCGGCCAGGCTGCCAGAGCGCTAAGCCCGGACAAAATCTCTCGAGAAGAGCGTCGCGACGGGCTGCCATTTTTGCTGTTTTTACTGTCAATTGCCGGTGCGATTTTCACCTGGTTCTTGGTCAACGAAAAGTGGGCGCAAAATCTAAACGCCTTCACTTTTGGGTTGCTTTTCGGCAAGGTTGCCTTCGCGTTGCCGCTGGTCCTGTTCGTATTTTCGATTTACCTAATGCGACACCCGTCAAGCATCAAAGACAACGGGCGTATCGGCATCGGACTCTTCTTGTTCGTGGTTTCAATCTCAGGCCTGTTCCACATTTTCGGTACTCAGCCATCACCTTCTTCAGGTGCAGTTGAGCTGGCTGCCAGTGGTGGCTTGTTTGGCTGGCTAGTCTCGGTGCCTTTCTTGAGCACCATCACCATTTGGGGTGCCACGCCGATCGTGATTGCTTTTGCATTCGGCTCGCTGTTGATCATGTCGAAAACCCCACCGAACCAGATTGGCCAGCGCCTACGCGACCTGCCTGGTTATCTCTTTGGCGAATCATCTGAGCCTGCGTTTACCGAAGAATTCGAAGAAGACGAAGTTGCCGACGCTTTTGATGGCACACGTGTTCCTTGGTGGCGCAAAGCTAAAAACTCGGATGAGCCCGCTTTCGACAACGCCTTAGTCGAAGCCAACACTCCACCGCTTGAAGGCGATGGCGATGACTTTGATGCACTGTTTGCAACCAGCTCACTTGACCAGGCACCGCTTGATTCAGCAGAGACTGCTCCCGTAAACATCCCGGTTGCTGCGCCTGTCGAGGCTTCAGCAGTTGCAGCTGCACCTGCGGCAGTACAGGCATCATCAGGCGCCCAAACCGAGCCTGACCAGGTTCGTCCGGCAAAGCCTTACGTGATGCCATCTTTGTCGCTTCTGGCACCGGGCACTCCGCCAAAAGCCAAGTCGGCCGCCAATGAGCAAATCGTTGCCGCAATCACCAGTGTTTTCAAAGAGTTCAGCGTCGATGCCGCAGTTGTTGGTTTCTCTCGTGGCCCAACAGTCACGCGCTATGAAGTTGAGTTGGCTCCCGGCGTCAAGGTCGAAGCCGTAACCCGCCTTTCAAGCAACATCTCTTATGCGGTTGCCAGCAACGAGGTTCGAATTCTTGCGCCAATTCCTGGCAAGTCGCTCATCGGTATCGAAATTCCTAACACCGACCGCGAGACCGTATCTTTGGGCGATGTGCTGCGTTCTGAATTGGCCGCCAAGAGCCTGCACCCGCTAACCATCGGAATTGGAAAAGACGTCGAAGGCGGTTTCGTAATTGCGAACCTGGCCAAGATGCCGCACCTTTTGGTTGCTGGTGCCACCGGTGCCGGAAAATCCAGCTTCGTAAACTCGATGATCACCTCGATTTTGATGCGCGCCAAGCCGGCCGAGGTTCGCATGGTGCTGATCGACCCTAAGCGCGTTGAGCTAGCTGCCTATCAGGGTGTTCCGCACCTAATCACCCCAATCATTACCAATGCCAAGAAGGCCGCCGAAGCCCTGCAGTGGGTCGTCAAAGAAATGGACATGCGCTACGACGACCTGGCCTCGTTCGGTTTCAAGCACATCGATGACTTCAACCGCGCAATTGTTGCCGGCGAGGTAAAAGTGCCCGAGGGTAGCCAGCGCAAACTGCAGCCTTACCCATACTTGCTAGTGGTCGTAGATGAGCTCGCCGACCTAATGATCGTTGCCCCACGCGATGTCGAAGACTCAATCGTCCGCATTACTCAGTTGGCGCGTGCTTCCGGAATCCACCTCGTGCTTGCCACTCAGCGACCATCGGTTGACGTGGTCACCGGCTTGATCAAGGCAAACGTTCCTAGTCGCCTTGCTTTCTCGGTCACCTCTGTTACTGACTCTCGCGTTATTCTCGACCAACCGGGCGCCGAAAAGCTTATCGGGCAAGGTGACGCACTATTTTCTCCGATGGGCACCAACAAGCCGATCCGCGTTCAGGGTGCCTGGCTTGCCGAGAGTGAACTCCACAAAATCGTCGAGCATGTCAAAGCTCAAATGCAGCCTGAATATCGACAAGATGTCGACGAGCCAGTGGTATCAAAGGTCGTTGATGCTGACATCGGCGACGACCTAGAGGTTCTGCTGCAGGCGGCCGAGTTGATCATCAACTCTCAGTTTGGTTCGACCTCGATGCTGCAGCGCAAGTTGCGCGTGGGCTTTGCCAAGGCGGGGCGTCTAATGGATCTTTTGGAATCGCGCAACATTGTTGGCCCAAGTGAGGGCTCAAAGGCCCGCGATGTAATGGTCAAACCAGAGGACTTGCCGATGGTATTGGCTCAGCTGCGCGGAGAACCAGGTGCAACTGCCACACCTTCGGTCCAGGCAGCAGCCTCAACAATTGATGAAGAACCTGGGCTAGATACAAATCTTGCCGCTGGCAGTTTCGAAGACTTTATTCCTAGAGAAAATCGCGACCACTCAATCATTCGTGGCGACGAAGAAGATGGCGACGAAGACGCCTGGTCACTAACGGGGCGCAACTAATGAGCACTGCCTCTAGCAACCCCTGGAACTTGCCTAACGCAATTACGACCGCCCGCATTTTGCTGGTGCCTTATTTCATATGGCTCCTGTTTCAACCACTCGGTGACTTTGAACTCATGCGTTGGTTTGCAACATTCATCTTTGTATTGGGCATTTCTACCGACGGCATTGACGGTGCTATCGCCCGCAAAAAAGGGCTTATCACTAACCTCGGCAAGATACTTGACCCAATCGCCGATAAGGCGCTAATCGGTGGCGCACTTGTCGCGCTCTCGATTCTTAACGAGGTGCCGATATGGGCCACTGTTGCCATATTGATTCGTGAACTCGGAATCACCGCCTATCGTTTCATCGTGATTCGAAAGCGTGTGGTTGCTGCATCGGGTGGCGGAAAACTCAAGACCGTTTCACAAAGTATTGTTGTCGGCTTGATCATGTCACCGATTGCCGGATTGCTGCCGGGTTGGTTTGGCATGGTCGAGCTCGCCCTATTGTCGTTCGTCGTGGTTTTGACTGTTTATACCGGTCTGCAATATATGGTTGCCGCTTGGCGCGGACGCAATAATGAATGATGAACTTGCCGGTCAAATCATCGATCGGCTTAGATCTCAGGGCTTATTTTTAGCAGTTGCCGAGTCACTAACCGGTGGTGATTTAAGTTCTCGATTCGTGTCTATTCCAGGAGCCTCGGATGTGTTTCTCGGGGGAGTAGTTGCCTATCAAACCGAGCTTAAAAACAAGTGGCTGGGTGTTGACTCTGAATTGCTAGAAAGGCGTGGCGCGGTCGACCCGGATGTCGCCAAGCAGATGGCTGCCGGGGTAGCAAAAAAAACCGCAGATGCGCTTGGTATAGACCGCGAGCGAATCTACGCATTAGCCACAACCGGAGTGGCCGGGCCCACTGAACAGGATGGTCAACCGGTTGGAAAAGTATTTGTCGCAATCGTTCGAGGTGACCTATCTACAGTTGTTGAGCTGGATCACACAGGAAATCGCACCGAGATTAGGGCCCAGGCCGCACTTGCCGCACTTGCCGCATTGTGGGAACAAATCGCCCAATAGTTATGTTCGAATGTTGCGAAGACCAGCCAAAACGAGCCATCAGAAAATTCGCAGCATTTATTCAGCTGACTCGATTTAGGTTTGTCACAGCTAGCCGGTAAGTTACCTGTATCGGCAATGACGAAAGGAGTGTCACATGGTTTTGGTCCGACAAGAACTTGGCGATGTACTACGCGACTTCCGTCAGCAGCGTGGCCGCACACTTCGTCAGGTTGCCAGCCGCGCTAGCGTGGCGCTTGGCTACCTAAGCGAAGTAGAACGAGGCCAAAAAGAGGCATCGTCAGAGATCCTCGCCTCGGTTGCCGACGCACTCGATGTTCCGGTCTCGCTAATTCTTCGCGAGGTTAGCTACCGCCTAGAAATGCTTGAGCTAAGCGCTGAGCCGACACACACCGACATCCGCGAAGACGTCATGTATGTGCCAGACACTGTGCCAGACGAGTTCATGGCTACTTTCAAAAACTCACTTGAATCAGTTGGTCGCTAGTTAGCCTCAGTCGCTGATTCGCTCAACCCAACCGGCTCACCATGAGATTAAGCAAATTTCGGCAGCTTATGAATGATGAGTTCGGCCCGGCTTACGCGGCTGTTGTGCAAACCGACCTCGTGCTTTCAGAATTCAATGACCGCACGGCAGCCCAGCTCATTGCAGCCGGAGAAGACCTGCGAGCTGTCTGGTTTGCAATCTGCCGAGCGAATAATGTGCCGCAGGCTCGCTGGAATGGCATCGACAAGCCAAAGCGCACTGAACAAAACCACGAATAAAAGACACGCCGATAAATCTAACTATCGAAATCTTGTTCGAATAGTGCTAACCTCAAGCTAACTGAAATTCAGGGGCAGTTTTCCACAGTTTCAGCCAGCCAACGACTGAATGTCAGAGGTGAAACCTAGAGTCAAAACATACAGAAAATGACTCGGCTCAGGCCAGAAGAAGAGGATCAAAATGCCATCACCGTCAGATCGCGAGAAAGCGCTTGACACCGCTCTAGCTCAGATTGACCGCCAGTTCGGCAAAGGCTCAGTAATGCGCCTTGGTTCAGATGATCGTGCCCCAGTGGAGGTCATCCCTACCGGCTCTATCGCTCTTGATGTGGCGTTGGGCACGGGTGGTCTGCCAAAGGGTCGAATCATTGAGGTCTACGGCCCAGAATCTTCAGGAAAGACCACGATTGCTCTTCACGCAATCGCAAACGCACAGCGCAACGGCGGAATTGCCGCCTTTATCGACGCTGAGCACGCCCTTGACCCAGAATATGCAAAAGCCCTTGGTGTCGACATTGACGCCCTGCTGGTTAGCCAGCCAGACACCGGTGAGCAGGCACTAGAGATCGCCGACATGTTGATTCGCTCAGGCTCAATCGACATCATCGTTATCGACTCGGTTGCTGCACTGGTGCCGCGCGCTGAAATTGAAGGCGAAATGGGTGACTCACACGTTGGATTGCAGGCTCGCCTTATGTCTCAGGCGCTTCGCAAGCTGACCGGTGCGCTGAACTCAACCGGAACCACCATGATTTTCATCAACCAGCTTCGCGAAAAGATCGGCGTCTTCTTCGGCAGCCCTGAGACCACTGCCGGTGGAAAGGCTTTGAAGTTCTACGCTTCGGTTCGCCTAGACATCCGCCGCATTGAGACCCTAAAAGATGGTCAAGACGCAGTCGGAAACCGCACTCGCGTCAAGGTTGTTAAGAACAAGATGGCTGCGCCATTCAAGCAGGCTGAATTCGACATCATTTATGGTGTCGGAATCTCTCGCGAGGGCAGCTTGATTGACTTTGGCGTCGAGAAAGAAATCGTTAAGAAGTCAGGTGCCTGGTATACCTACGAAGGCGAGCAGCTAGGTCAAGGCAAAGAGAATGCCAGAAACTTCTTGCTCGAAAACCCAAAGATTGCCGACGAGATCGAAAAGAAAATCAAGGCAAAGCTGGGCATTGGCGTTCCACGTGCGGTAGCCGACCTTCCGGTCGAAGAAGAGCCGGCTGCCAAGGCCGCTAGCGCCAGCTAATGAGCTTCAGCCCAAAGGGGTCTTCAGGTCGAAAGCGACAGGAGGGCCCCTTTGACTTAGAAGGTAAACCCGAGAAGAAAGAACTCTCCCCAGAAAAGCAAGAGCAGCGCGCTCGAAACGTTTTACTTCACCAGTTAGCGCGCAGTTCAAAATCCACCCAACAACTGCGGTTGATCCTCGAAAAACGCGAAATCGAATCATCAATCGCCGAAGAGGTCCTAACTCGATTCACTGAGGTTGGGCTAATCGATGACCGTGAGTTCGCTCGTACGCTGGTCAGCAGCCGCCGCAAAATTGCAGGAAAGTCCGCATCGGTCATTCGTCGAGAACTGAGCCAAAAGGGTATTTCGATCGAATTAGCCGACGAGGTGCTTGCTGACATCACGCAAGAAGACGAGTCGGCACTTGCATCATCGCTAGCGCTTCGCCGCATCGCTCAGTTGCAGCGATTCGAACCTGAAGTTCGTCGGCGTCGCCTCATGGGTTATTTGCTCAGAAAAGGCTTTAGTTCTTCAGTGGTCAGTCAGGCTGTTCGGCAAGCCGAAGCCTCGTTGTAAAATCGAAGTCTTATGACCGCAACCCAAACCCGCACCTATGAAGTCCGCACATACGGGTGTCAGATGAACGTTCACGATTCTGAACGTCTCTCTGGGCTAATGGAGGATGCTGGTTATCTAAAGGCAGAATCAGGAACCGCCGACGTGGTTGTTTTCAATACCTGCGCTGTCCGCGAGAACGCCGACAACAAGCTTTACGGCAACCTTGGAGTTCTTTACCCGCGCAAACAAGAAAATCCTGATTTTCAGATTGCTGTTGGTGGTTGCCTGGCTCAAAAAGACCGCGAAACCATCGTGGATCGCGCTCCCTGGGTTGACGTTGTTTTCGGCACTCACAACATCGGCTCATTGCCTGCGTTGTTAGAGCGCGCCCGCCACAACCACGAGGCACAAATCGAGATTGTTGAATCTCTAGAGACATTCCCGTCGAATCTTCCAACTAAGCGCGACTCAACCTACTCTGCTTGGGTCTCTATCTCGGTTGGCTGCAATAACACCTGCACTTTTTGCATCGTGCCAAGCCTACGCGGCAAAGAGCGTGATCGACGCCCGGGCGAGATTCTGGCCGAAATCGAAGCACTAGCCGCTGAGGGTGTCATCGAAGTCACCCTTCTTGGTCAAAACGTAAACACCTATGGCGTTGAATTTGGTGACAAGGGTGCGTTTGCAAAGCTCTTGCGAGCAGCTGGCCAGATCCCGGGCATTGAACGCATCCGATTCACCAGCCCGCACCCTGCTGCCTTCACCGATGATGTGATCGAGGCAATGGCCGAGACGCCAACAGTCATGCCTCAGTTGCACATGCCGCTGCAATCGGGCAGCGATCGAATCTTGAAAGAAATGCGTCGCTCGTATCGCATGCAGAAGTACCTGGGCATTCTCGACCGCGTTCGAGAAGCCATGCCAAATGCTGCAATCAGCACTGACATCATCGTTGGGTTCCCTGGTGAAACCGAAGAAGACTTTCAGGCCACAATGCAGGCCGTTCGCGACGCCAAATTCGCCGTGGCTTACACTTTCCAATACTCAAAGCGACCAGGCACACCGGCTGCCGACTTGCCAGACCAACTTCCTAAAGAGGTTGTCCAAGATCGCTACGAGCGCCTAATTGAACTGGTCAACGACGTAGCCTGGAAAGAAAACCAGAAGCAGATTGGCCTAACTGTTGAAGCTTTGGTGATGAACGAGGGTCGCAAAGACAGCGCTACAAATCGCATGTCTGGGCGCACTCAAGAAAACCGCCTGGTTCATTTCGAGATTCCGGCCGGGGCCCAAATTCCGCGCCCAGGCGACTTGGTCACGGTTAAAGTCACAGATGCTGCTCCGTATCACCTTCTTGCCGACCAAGATAACGACGCAGTGTATTCAGTTCGTCGCACCATCGCCGGCGATGCCTGGGATCGCGCCGAGGCCGAAAGCTGTGCGGTTCCGGCTGCGGGCTCATCGACCGGAAAAGCCTCACTGGGCATACCGTTGATTAGAAAGCCACAGTAGGCACTTTGAGCGAAACCATGCGCCTAGTTGCCGTGGTCGGCCCCACCGGAACGGGCAAGTCAGACTTGGCCCTCAACATCGCCGAAGCAATCATTTCGCGCGGTGGCAAAGCAGAAATAATCAATTGCGACTCGATGCAGTTCTATCGAGGCATGGATATCGGCACAGCAAAATTGCCGATTGAAGACCGTCGCGGAATTTCCCACCACATGCTCGATATTCTCGATATCACATCAGAATCGACCGCTGCTGAATATCAGGCAATAGCCCGGCCACTTGTTGAAAAGCTGCAAGCACAGGGCAAGACTCCAATTGTCGTCGGCGGATCGATGCTTTACGTCGCAGCTCTGCTCAATACCTTTGAGTTTCCTGCTCGCGACGAAAAATTGCGCCAGCAGCTCGAGCTTGAACTCTCTGAGCATGGGCCACACGCGCTGCATCGTCGGCTTGCCGAACTCGATCCCGGTGCTGCGAGCCGCATCATCCCTGAAAATGGGCGTCGAACGGTTCGTGCTCTCGAGGTGGTTCTAATTACCGGTCAACCGTTCGCCGCCGCCCTGCCAGAAAAAACTGAGAGCTGGCAGCCTGTGCTTGAAATCGGCCTGAACAGCGAACGTTCCCACCTCGTAAACCGCCTGCAACAGAGAGTGCAAAAGATGTGGCAGCTTGGATTGGTTTCTGAGACCGAGAGTCTGATTCCACTCGGGATCAGGACGGGCAAAACCTCAAGCCAGGCAATTGGCTATGCCCAGGCTTTGGGGCAACTCGATGGTCGCCTGACTGAGGCCGAAGCCATCGAAGAAACCGCGCGACTCACCTCTCGATATGCAAGGCGCCAAATGTCGTGGTTCAAGCGTGATGAGCGTATTAATTGGCTCGATTACCAAGATCCTGAGTCAACATCCAAAGCCCTTGATCTGGTTTATCGAAACCTCGAACTCTAACTCAGCCTTTAAGCTTTAGGCATGGCAAACCATCTGCAGTTCACCAAGGGTCACGGCACGGGCAATGACTTCGTGCTTTATCTTGACCCGGATGGCGCTCTGGCGCTAACCCCGGGCCAGATTGCCAAGATTTGCGATCGCCACTTCGGCATTGGTGCCGATGGTGTAATCAGGGTTATCAAGAGCCAATCACTTCCAGAAGGCGCAGCTATTCTCGAGGCCGAACCTGAAGCTGAATGGTTCATGGATTATTACAACGCTGACGGCAGCACGGCAGAAATGTGCGGAAACGGCACCCGAGTATTTGCTCGCTACCTAACCGAAAAGGGTTTAGTTGAACTTGGTGACGGTGAGACTCTTTCAATCGGCACTCGCGCCGGAGTCAAAGACATTCAACGCAACCTTGCCGGCTTTGCGGTTGACATGGGTCGCTGGCAACTTGCTTCAGACGCATTGGTGAGCGCCGCAAATTTAAGTGTTGCCCGACCAGGCCTGGGCATCAATGTTGGCAACCCGCACGTGGTTGTTGCGTTGGCCGAGCCAGCCGAACTCGAGCAGCTTGATTTGAACCAGGCACCAACCCTAGATCCGGCCCCGAGCCATGGCGCCAACATTGAATTCGTTGTGCCTGCCGAGCCGATGATTAAAGACGGCACTGGCCACATCAGCATGCGAGTTTTTGAGCGCGGCGTAGGTGAGACCCTTTCCTGCGGAACCGGCATTGTTGCCGCTGCGCTTGCGACTCGTCATTGGGCTGGCGCCAGCGCGCCAAACCAATGGTCAGTAGCTGTTCCGGGCGGCACGCTCGGGGTTCGCATGTTTGCCACCGAAGAGGGCGAGCACGTTGGTCTAAGCGGTGCGGCTGTGCTGGTTTACGACGGCGAATTAGACCTAGGCGCCCTATAGCTTTTTCTTTACGCTCAAGACCCTGAAGCCCTTCGAGCTATCGATTCTTGATATGCCAAATGCTTCGCCAAGCTCATTCTCGAGCCAACGCTGCAGCGAATCGGCGCCAAGGTTCTTTTGAACAACTAGAAGGCTTTCGCCACCTATGGTCAGTCTCGGCAGCCAAGTCTGCAAAATTTCATGCAAAACTGCCTTCCCCACGCGAATAGGCGGGTTAGACCAAATGCCCGTGAACTCGAGATCGCCAGGAACATCTTCTGGTTTAGCAGTTTTGATGTTGGTCAGCCCAAGGCGCTTTGCGTTCATGGCGGTTAGATCTAGTGAGCGTTGGTTCACATCGACAGCCCATACGGTTGACTTTGGCGAAGCTAAAGCTAGCGACAGAGCAATCGGCCCCCAGCCACAGCCAATGTCTAAAAGATTGCCGCCGGGCGGAACCTCATCCAGCTGCGCAAGCAAAACAGCGGTTCCACTATCAACGTGGTCGGGGCTAAAAACGCCACCCGCCGTGGTCACCGCAAAAGAACGCCCAGCTAGCTCTACTTGAATTTCTCGGGGCTTGAATTCGGTGTCTGGGTCTGAAGAAAAATAGTGCTCTTGAGACATAGCCACACACTAACAGATTCGCGAATAGGGTTATAGGCATGTCAAAACAGCCCAACAGCGATGATTTCGAGGCCGATTCCTCGACTAAATCGAGGGGTGATCAGGTGATCGATCGCATTCTGCGCCGAGGCGAAAAAGCTGCCGCACTTGGTGCTGACGAAACCCACGGCCACAGCTTGAGTGACGGTGATCAGTTCGATCGAGAAGACCGTTCGGCACTAAAGCGCGTTGCCGGACTTTCCACCGAGCTTCAAGACATCTCTGATGTCGAGTATCGACAGCTGCGTCTTGAAAAGGTGATTTTGATCGGGCTCTGGGGTGAAAACTCACTGGAGGATGCCGAGAATTCGCTGCGCGAGTTGGCGGCACTGGCCGAAACGGCCGGAGCCACCGTTCTAGATGGCTTGCTACAGCGACGAGCGCATCCTGATCCGGCCACTTATCTTGGCAAGGGCAAGGCGCAAGAGCTGAAGAACCTGGTAGCGGCTGCGGGTGCTGACACCGTCATAGCTGACACCGAGCTTGCACCGTCTCAGCGTCGAGCCCTCGAAGACGTAGTAAACGCGAAAGTAATCGATCGCACGGCAGTCATCCTCGATATTTTTGCCCAGCACGCCAAGAGCCGAGAGGGCAAGGCGCAGGTAGAGCTCGCGCAACTCGAATACCTATTGCCGCGACTTCGAGGCTGGGGAGAGTCAATGTCACGCCAAGCCGGTGGTCAAGCAGCCGGCGGTGTCGGAATGGGTTCTCGTGGCCCCGGCGAGACCAAGATCGAGCTAGACAGACGCAGAATTAATACCCGGATGGCCAAGCTGCGCAAGCAGATTCAGGCGATGAAACCGGCACGCGAGACAAAGCGCGCCAATCGCAAGAAGAACCAAGTTCCGGCAGTTGCAATTGCCGGATATACGAACGCTGGCAAATCTTCGCTGCTCAACAAGATGACTCAGGCTGGCGTGCTGGTCGAGAATGCACTCTTTGCCACACTTGATCCGACCGTTAGAAAAACTGCCACTCCAGATGGTCGCGCCTATACCTTGGCTGACACCGTTGGGTTTGTAAAGAATTTGCCGCACCAGCTCGTTGAGGCGTTCAGGTCGACACTCGAAGAAATTGCCGATAGTGACTTAGTGGTTCACGTGGTCGATGCATCGCACCCCGACCCGGCTGGGCAAATCGCAACCGTCAGAAACGTAATCGGTGAAGTAGGTGCCAGAAATATCACCGAGCTGATTGTCTTCAACAAAATCGATTTGGCTGATGACACTCATCGAATGGCGCTTAGGGGAATGGAACCTGGCTCAATCGGCGTATCGGCCAGAACTGGCGAGGGGATAGATGAGCTTCTTGCTCGAATCGCGAGCCTTTTGCCTGAACCAGACATCGAGGTTGCCGCTGTAATTCCTTATAGCCGCGGAGATTTAGTATCGCGCCTACATCTAAATGGGCGGATTATGGTTCTGGATTATCGCGAGGCGGGAACTTTTGTTCGAGCTATGGTCAACCCTGAATTAGCCGCTGAACTTGCGCCTTTTCAGGTGATTGTTTAGTCGCTTAGACCGAACGCAGAACTGCAACTACCTTGCCGAGGATGACCGCATGGTCGCCAAGGATCGGCTCAAAGCTTGAGTTTCGAGGCAGCAACCAAGTGTGCCCATCTCGCTGCTTGAATGTCTTGACGGTGGCTTCTTCTTCTAGCATCGCAGCAACAATGTCACCGTTCTCGGCGGTTTGCTGCTGTCGCACGACAACCCAGTCGCCATCGCAAATTGCGGCGTCAATCATAGACTCGCCCACAACTTTGAGTAGAAACAAATCTCCCTTGCCAACTAGCTGACGAGGAAGCGGGAAGATCTCTTCTACGTTTTGTTCGGCAGTGATTGGGCCACCGGCTGCAATTCGACCTACAAGCGGCACCATGGCGGCATCGCCAATCGGGGTTGAGTTTTCGCGAACTGTTGAGTCTTGGCCTTGCCAACCATCTGGTTCGATCAGGACTTCGATGGCGCGTGAAAGATTTGCGTCACGACTGATGTAGCCCGCAAGTTCAAGCTGATTGAGCTGGTGACTCACACTGGCAGAAGACTTTAGGCCAACCTCATCGCCGATTTCGCGCATGCTGGGGGTGTATCCGCGGTCAAGTTTGGCACGCATGATTACCTGCAGGATGCGCTCCTGCATCGCGCTGAGGCTAGAAGCCCGTCGGGTTTGGCGTTTTTCTTCCATAGTCGAAACCTTATTCGCATATTTTCGAATAATCAAACACATTTTCGAAAAATATTTGCAAAAACTCTTGACACGATGTCGGAGGGTGCGAATAGTGTTAATTACATAGAACAAATGTTCGAAACAAAAGTACGAACAAAGCGTCTATCACCGAAAGGAATTCGATTCAAATGACACACTTCCAGTCAGCACAGATTGCCAATTCAGGCGCTCGTCAGGTTGGCAACATGAATCGCCCGACTTTGCGCCAGGCGACAGCGGTTGCACCAAACTTTGCACGTCGTCGTTTTGTGGTGGTTGCCACCGCTATTACTGTCGCCACTGTCACGGCACTTTCGGCACTGACCGGTCAATCGGCTACCGCTACATCGCAATCAAGCAAGGCCGAGTTCACCTATGTCACGGTTCTTGCTGGCCAAAGCCTTTGGCAGATCGCAGCCAAGGTTGCTCCAGATCAAGACCCTCGTGATTTCATCGCTTCAGTGGTCAGCCTTAATGGCCTAACTACAGCAGACGTAACTCCAGGTCAGCGCATCGCACTTCCTTAGGGTCTTTGTTCAGCCAGTAACCTTGACCTATGGCTGAACTAGAGAACCTACCGATTCGTGACGACCTCAAGGGGCAAAAGCCCTACGGTGCGCCACAGTTGCAAGTTCCTGTCTCACTAAACGTCAACGAGAACACGCACCGCATCCCAGAAGATGTCGCAGTAGACATTATTGGCCGCCTAGCTGCCGCTGTTCTAGACATTAACCGATATCCCGATCGCGAGTTCATTGAGCTTCGCAAAGCCCTGGCGACCTATCTTGACTTTGATCTAGCTCCAGAAAACATTTGGGCGGCAAACGGTTCCAATGAGGTGCTTCAGCAAATTTTCCAGGCTTTTGGCGGTCCGGGCCGTTCAGCAATGGGTTTCAGTCCCACCTACTCGATGTATTCACTTCTAGCCCAAGGCACCGGCACCAAATTCCTCGATGGTCACCGCGACGAGCGATTTGAACTCAGCCCCGAGACTATTTCCGAGCAAATCAAGGCAGCTAAGCCAAATATCGTTTTGCTCTGCTCGCCAAACAATCCAACCGGAACACCACTGGGTCTCGACTGCATTGTGGCCGCCTACGATGCGCTTAGCGAAACCACCGGAGGAGTACTGGTCGTCGACGAGGCCTACGCAGAATTTGCTGGCGAAACCGCCATCAGTGCGATCTCACTACTTCCGGGCCGCGAGCGTCTAATGATCAGCCGCACCATGTCAAAGGCGTTCGCATTCGCTGGTGCACGCGTCGGCTATTTGGCGGCTGATCCAGCTGTGGTCGATGCGCTGAGATTGGTGCGTTTGCCTTATCACCTAAGTGCATTTACTCAGGCGGCTGCCGAGGCCGCGCTTAGCCACTCGGTCAGAATGCTGGCCACTGTTTCAGATATTCGCGCCCAGCGTGATCGCATTGTTTACGAGCTGCGCGAGATGGGTCTTGACCCTTTCCGTTCTGATGCAAACTTTGTTTTGTTTGGCGGCCTCGATGATTCGGCAGCCGTGTTCGAAGCTCTTCTTGCTAAAGGCGTCCTGATTCGCAATGTCGGAATTCCAGGCACTTTGCGCGTCACCGCAGGCACCGAAGCCGAGACCACCATGTTCCTTGAAGCTCTTCGCGAGACGCTTGGTCGTTAGAATTAGAGCTTGCGCAACGCGAAAGGCAAATAAATGAGTCGTGTAGCAACTCTTCAACGTCGCACTTCAGAGTCGTCAATTGAGCTCTCAATTAACCTCGATGGCACTGGCCGCGCCGACGTTTCTACTTCGGTGCCGTTTTTCGATCACCTGCTTAACGCTTTTGCCAAGCACTCGTTGGTCGACCTCATCGTTCGCGCCACTGGTGACACTCACATCGATGTTCACCACACTGTCGAAGACACCGCAATCGTTCTTGGTCAAGCGATCAAGCAGGCGCTCGCTGACAAGGCCCGAATTGGCCGTTATGGCGATGCCACTGTTCCACTTGACGATGCACTTGCGCGTGCAGTGGTTGACGTATCTGGTCGCCCATATTTGGTTCACGATGGCGAGCCAGCTGGTTTTGAATTTCACCTAATTGGCGGTCACTTCACCGGATCAATGATTCGTCACGTGTTCGAGGCGATTGCATACAACGCCGGAATTACTGTGCACGTCAACGTGTTGGCCGGGCGTGACCCTCACCACATCGCCGAGGCTGAGTTCAAGGCCTTTGCTCGCGCATTCCGCAAGGCTGTCGAGTTTGACGCACGAGTCGAAGGAATCCCTTCTACAAAGGGTGCTTTGTGACCCAACCAAAAGTAGTTGTCCTCGACTACGGCAGCGGTAACGTTCACTCGGTTTGCAAAGCACTTGTGCTCGCTGGTGCCGATGTTGAGCTGACCTCAGATAGAAGTGCTGCACTCGCTGCAGATGGTCTTTTGGTGCCCGGCGTCGGCGCTTTCACTGCCGTGATGAATCAGCTGAATGCTGTAAACGGCGCCGAACTAATTGACAAGCGCCTGGTTGCCGGCAAATCCGTGCTGGGAATCTGCGTCGGCCTGCAGGTCATGTTCGAAACCGGGGTTGAGCACGGTCTCGAAACAGCGGGTCTGGGACAGTGGCCGGGCCGGGTCGAGCTGCTAGCTTCACCTAAGCTTCCGCACATCGGATGGAACACCGTCAATACCGCTCGAAAATCTCGACTCTTTGCCGGTATTGAAGACGAGCGTTTCTATTTTGTGCACTCATACGGTGTTGGAAAGTGGAGCCTAGTCGCTGATGGCCCATTGAACCCGCCGCTAGTTTCTTGGGCAAACTACGGCTCAGATTTCGTTGCAGCAGTAGAAAATGGCCCGCTCTGCGCAACTCAATTTCACCCAGAAAAATCAGGCCAAGCCGGCATCCAGCTGCTGTCTAACTGGCTCAAGAACCTATAGAGAGATTTCACATGGCTAATTACCTAGAACTACTTCCGGCTGTCGATGTCGCCGATGGCAAGGCCGTTCGTCTAACTCAAGGCGAAGCTGGTTCAGAGACCGATTACGGCAGCCCGCTCGAGGCAGCTCAAACCTGGATCGATGCCGGCGCCGAATGGATTCACCTTGTTGATCTAGATGCCGCCTTTGGCCGAGGCGACAACCGCGCAATCATTCGCGAAGTTGTCGCAGCTTCGTCATCGGTGAAGATCGAACTTTCTGGTGGAATTCGCGATGACGCATCGCTTGAATCCGCCCTAGAAGCTGGCGCAACTCGCGTCAATCTAGGCACTGCAGCGCTTGAAAACCCAGAGTGGACCGAGCGCGTTATTGCCAAGTTTGGCGATGCTATTGCCGTTGGTTTGGATGTGCGTGGCACAACCTTGGCCGCACGTGGCTGGACTCGCGAAGGTGGTGACCTCTGGGACGTCTTGGCTCGCCTAGAAGCTTCAGGATGTGCTCGTTATGTAGTCACCGACGTGACCAAAGATGGCACCCTCAAGGGCCCAAACATCGAGCTTCTGAAGCAGGTTATGGAGCGAACCAGCAAGCCGGTTGTCGCATCAGGTGGAATCAGCTCACTGCAGGACATCCGTGACCTTCGCGCACTCGTTGACCAGGGTCTCGAGGGTGCAATTCTTGGCAAATCGCTCTATGCCGGAAAATTCACCCTTCAAGAAGCACTCGAAATCGCAAACAGCTAAACATGTCGCACGAGCACATAAACCCCAATCGATTCACTGATTCGGCAGGGGTGCCGTGGCAGGGCAGGGCCTTCGAGGCCAACCCGTTTGCTGAAGACGATGGATCGGCAAACCCTCGCTTGATTCAAGCAATCAAAGACTTTCACCAGTCAGGTGACCCAGCTCAAGTGATTGCCGAATTCGCGCAGTCGCGCCTGCTGATTCCGCTGGTGGCAAATTTAGGCGAATCCGAAATTGGTGCACATGGCCACCGGGTCGACAAGAGCGCAGAGCTATCAATCGTCACCGTGCAGACGCCTGACTCTGCAACCGGGTTGCCAGTATTCAGCTCAGTTCAGTCAATGGCCGCCTGGAATCCGGAGGCCCGCCCTGTGCCGGCCGACGCCGTGCGAGTGGCTTTGGCTGCCGCCAGTGAAGGAAACACCAGAGTCATTTTGGATCCAACTTCTGAAACGGAGTTTGTGCTCAGGCGGCCGGCAATTGCCGCTTTGGCACAGGGCTTCAACTGGAAAGCGCCCCACCTTAACCGCGAACTGCTTGAAGCGATCGCCCAGCAAGCCTCTCGCGTTGAGAGAGTGACTGCGATTGATTTTTATACCGAGGATCCAACATCCAGGTTGCTCGGCGCCGAATTGGTTTTGCGTTTGACGATTCAAACCGGATTGAGTCAACAGCAATTGGATTCGACCATCGAAGCCGTGGCGGAGAATATCGCCGAGATCTCAGGTCTCAATGACCAGGTTGACCAGCTAAAGATTGCGGTCAGGGCAGCCAGTTAATCCGGGGGATTAGTTCTGATTAATTGACCGGTCCGGTGAATTTTTCGCCAGGACCCATGCCCGGCGCATCAGGGTGGCTAGATGCCTCTCGGAAAGCCAGCTGAAGCGAACGCAGGCCGTCGCGCAGAGGGCGAGCATGGTGGTCGCCAATTTCAGCCGCTGATGCGGTGACCAATCCTGCCAGTGCGGTGATTAGCTTGCGAGCCTCATCAAGATCTGCCGGGGCACCGTCATCGCCAAGTCCACACTTGACAGCCGCGGCGCTCATGAGGTGAACGGCAGTGGTTGTAATAACTTCGACAGCAGGAACCTCCGCAATGTCGCGCAGCTCTCCAGCTACATCTTTGAAATCTGACATATTGGGGGCTTCCTCTTTCTAAAGTCTTTCTGCTAGGCTAACCCATGGCTCCGAGGTTCGCCTCGGTCAGAAGTGGATCAATTCCCACCCGCGATAACCGCTCATAGGTTGCCGGGTTAGCTTGGAAACATTCTTCGTTTCTGTGCGTTGATAGGGCAAACTGCCCGCCTCAGCGTGGCCAAGAAGTCACGTCTGAAGGAGTTAAAGATCAGCGATCCCCGCATCAATGACCGCATCCGCGTCCCAGAGGTTCGCCTCGTTGGCGCGGCTGGCGAGCAAATTGGCGTAGTCCGCATCGAAGAAGCGCTGCGCATGGCACAAGAGCTAGACCTAGACCTAGTCGAAGTTGCTCCAACCTCAAAGCCGCCAGTTGCAAAGCTCATGGATTTTGGCAAGTTCAAGTATGAAGCTGCCCAAAAAGTCCGCGAAGCCCGCAAGAACCAGGTCAACACAGTTCTAAAGACCGCACGTTTTGGTCTAAAGATTGATGCGCATGATTACGGCACCAAGCGTGCTCAGATCGAAAAATTCCTTAAGGCCGGCGACAAAGTTAAGGTCATCGTGGTGTTCCGCGGTCGTGAGCAATCACGTCCAGAAATGGGCATCAAGTTGCTTCAAAAGCTTGCCGAAGAAGTTGCCGAGTTTGGCGCTATCGAATCGACTCCGTCGATTGATGGTCGAAACATGGTGATGGTTATCGGGCCACTAAAGAACAAGGCTGATGCAAAAGCAGAAGCTAAAAAGGCTGCCGAAAAAGCAGCCAAGCTGTCAGCAATGACAGAAGCAAAAGAGCCAACCGAATCGGTCGCTGAATAAGCAATCGACTAGAAAACAGGAGAAACAATGCCAAAGCAGAAGACCCACTCGGGCGCCAAGAAGCGTTTCCGCTTCACCGGTAGCGGCAAGATCATGAAAGAGCAGATCAACATGCGCCACAACCAGGAGCACATGTCGAACCGTCGCAAGCGTCGCTTAAACCAAGACCAGGTTGTCTCACCAGCCGATTTCAAGACCCTCAAGAAGCTACTCGGCAAGTAAGCCCGACCTTTCAAGAATTTAGGAGCATTTCCAAATGGCAAGAGTAAAAAACGGCGTTAACGGTGCCAAGAAGCGCCGCACCGCACTAGAGCGCGCCAAGGGCTACCGCGGCCAGCGTTCACGTCTATACCGCATGGCAAAGCAGCAGATGCTGCACTCATTGGTCTACGCATTCAACGACCGTCGTGCTCGCAAGGGTGACTTCCGTCGTCTGTGGATCCAGCGCATCAACGCAGCTGCACGTTCAAACGGCATGACTTACAACCGTTTCATCCAGGGCCTAAACCTGGCTGGCATTGAGGTTGACCGTCGCATCCTTGCAGACCTAGCAGTAAACGAGCCAAAGACTTTCGCAACCCTTGTTGCGACCGCGAAGGCTGCACTACCAGCAGACACTTCAGCTCCAAAGGCTAAGTAGTCAATGCTGATTGATCCCAAAGCCTCAAAGGTTCGCGGGGTCGCCAAGCTCACCAAGAAAGACGCCCGGTCAGAGACCGGGCTCTTTCTGCTTGAGGGCCCTCAGGGCCTAAAAGAAGTTCTTGACCGACCCAAGCTGGTCAACGAGCTTTTCGCAACACAAGATTCTGTCGACCGCTATCCGGATCTTTTCGAGCGCGCTGCCGCCAGCCACATCCCGTTTGAATTAGTTAGCGAACCGGTTCTAAAGGCAATGACTGACACTTCAAACCCGCAGGGCGTTGTTGCTGTTTGCCAGCAGCTTGATGTTGAACTAGCCGATATCTTCGACGGCCAACCAAAGCTGATTGCGCTTCTGGCCAACATTCGCGACCCGGGCAATGCTGGCACTGTATTGCGTGCTGCCGATGCCGCCGGTGCCGACGCGGTGATTTTCAGCAAAAACAGCGTCGATGTCTACAACCCAAAAGTTGTTCGTTCAACAACGGGCTCGCTATTTCATTTGCCAATTGTGATTGAAGCCGAAATCTCTGAAGTTATTGAGCAGGCCAAAAAGCATGGCCACCAAGTTTTCGCGGCTAACGCAGGCGGTGCGCAGATTCCTGACCTCGGATCAAAAGTTCTGTCTCAGCCAACCACCTGGGTTTTTGGCAACGAGGCATGGGGTTTCGAGCCAGAAACTCTAGCGTTATCAGACCGCGAAGTTGCCGTGCCAATTTATGGCGCCGCTGAGTCGTTAAACCTTGCGACAGCAGCGAGTGTTTGCCTGTTCTCAACTGCTTTTGCTCAAAACGCTTAGTCTCCGGCGCTAAGCCGAACCAGCCATCCAATCGTTAGACTTAGAGGTCTATGTCTGAGCAAATTGAAATCACCCAAAACTCCGTCGATTCGGCACTTGCCGAGGCGCTGGCTGCGGTGGCCGGAGCGTCTGATTTAACCGCTTTGCGCGCGCTGCGTTCGACCGTGGTTGGTGAGTCATCCAAGCTTTCATTGCTAAACGCTCAGATCAAATCTCTTCCTAATGATGCAAAGGCGCAAGCCGGCGCAATGGTGGGCAAAGCCCGCGCAGCTTTGAACGAAGCTTTTGGTGTCAAAGAAGCTGAGTTTGCCGAACAAGAAGAGCGTGCCAAGTTAGCTGCCGAATCTGTCGACGTCACCGCTGCTGCTGCGCCGATCAAATTCGGTGCCCGTCACCCGCTTTCACTGCTTCAAGATCAAATCTCTGATGTATTCATCGGCATGGGCTGGGAGATAGCCGAAGGTCCTGAAATCGAACACGAGTGGTTCAATTTCGATGCTTTGAATTTTGACGCCGACCACCCGGCACGCGCGATGCAAGACACATTTTTCGTCGATCCAGTTGAATCACACCTAGTGCTGCGAACTCACACTTCACCGGTTCAGGTTCGTTCGATGCTTGAGCGCGAAGTGCCAATTTATGTCTTGTGCCCTGGTCGCGTTTTTAGAACTGACGAACTTGACGCCACTCATACTCCGGTTTTTCACCAGGTTGAAGGCCTAGCCATTGACAAAGGTTTGACTATGGCCGAGCTCAAGGGCACGCTTGAGCACTTTGCCCGAATAATGTTTGGTCCAGATGCCAAGATTCGTCTTCGCCCAAGCTTTTTCCCGTTCACCGAGCCTTCGGCAGAGCTAGACGTTTGGCACCCTGGCGCCAAGGGCGGCGCACGCTGGGTCGAGTGGGGTGGCTGCGGAATGGTGAACCCTAACGTTTTGATGGCAGCCGGAATCGACCCAGAGGAATACTCAGGTTTCGCATTCGGCATGGGCATCGAGCGCACGCTGATGTTCAGAAACGACGTAAAAGACATGCACGACATGGTTGAAGCAGATGTTCGCTTTAGCGAGCAGTTCGGATTGGTTTTGTAATGAGAGCACCACTTAGTTGGCTAGCCGAGTATGTCGACCTGCCGGGTGACGCAACACCAGAATCCGTCATGGCCGAACTGGTCAAGGTCGGTCTCGAAGAAGAGGGCGCACACAGATTTGAGCTGAGCGGTCCGATTGTGGTCGGCCAGGTCCTTGAGTTCACTCCCGAAGAGCAGTCAAACGGCAAAACCATTCGCTGGTGCCAGGTCCGCGTTGCTCCAGAAGGTCAAAAAGCTGCTGATGGCGGCGACGATGTTCGCGGAATTGTCTGCGGTGCTGGCAACTTCGAAGTTGGCGACAAAGTTGTGGTTTGTCTTCCGGGCGCGGTGCTTCCAGGCAATTTTGAAATTGCCGCTCGCAAGACCTATGGTCACGTTAGCGACGGCATGATGGCCTCGGCTCGCGAGTTGACCCTCAGTGATGACCACGCAGGCATCATCCGACTTCACGAATTAGGCCTAGATCCAAAAGTGGGCACTGATGTTTTCGAGGTGCTGTCTCTCAATGAGTCAGCGGCTGAAGTAAACGTGACTCCAGACCGCGGTTACTGTTTCTCAATTCGAGGAATCGCGCGTGAATATGCTCACGCAACTAAGCAGGTCTTCCGTGACCCGAAGAGCAACGCATTCTTGGTTCACGGTGAAGGTTTCGATCTCAAGGTAGACGACCAGGCGCCAATCCGCGACCGTCAGGGTTGTGTGCGATTTGTAGCTCGCGTGGTCAAGGGCGTTGACCCGACTCGACCAACCCCGCCATGGATGGTCGCCCGCCTAAAGATGGCTGGAATGCGATCTATTTCTCTGGTGGTCGACATCACTAACTACGTGATGCTCGAACTTGGCCAGCCGACGCACGCATACGATTTCGATAAGTTGACCGGCGGAATCACTGTTCGTCGTGCCATGGCTGGCGAAACCCTAAAGACTCTAGATGGTCAGGTGCGCAAACTTGATCCTGAGGACCTGCTAATCACCGATCAGTCAGGCCCAATCGGCCTGGCTGGCGTTATGGGCGGCGAGTCAACCGAGGTTAGCGACAGCACCGTAAACGTGCTAGTTGAAGCAGCTTGCTTTGAACCGGTGACAATTGCTCGATCAGCTCGTCGCCACAAGCTTCCTTCTGAGGCGTCAAAGCGTTTTGAGCGTGGTGTCGACCCGATGATGGCAGACAACGCTGCCGCTCGTGTCGTGCAGCTGCTCGAGGTGCACGCCCTTGGCGAGGCCAATTCACTTGGTGCTGAGTTCAAGCTTCCTATTGAGGCCAAGCCGATTTGGCTTCCACTCGACTTCGCCACTGAACTTGTCGGTGTTGAATACACAGCCGAAGAAATCACAGCAACCCTCCACGAGATTGGCTGCGTTGTTGCGACCGTCGCAGACGGTTTTGAGGTCGTGCCACCCACCTGGCGCCCAGACATCACTCACAAGACTGACCTCGTCGAAGAGATTGCTCGAATTACCGGATACGACCGAATTCCTAGTCGCATTCCAGTGGCGCCTCCGGGCCGCGGTTTGACCAAACGCCAGAAACTGCGTCGCTTGATCGTGAATGCTTTGGCAGCATCTGGCCACACCGAGGTTCTGACCTACCCGTTCTTGAGCGCAGAAGCCAATAGCTGGTTCACTTCTGAAAGCCAGCCAAAAGCCACCTTGGCCAATGCACTTCAGGGTGACGCCGCTCAGATGCGCTGCGACATTTTGCCTGGCCTGCTTGAGGCCACCAAGCGCAACATCTCGCGCGGTTTGGTGAATCTGGCGATTTTCGAAGAAGGGGCGGTTTTCTTGCCGCAGGCCAAGGTGGCAGCTAGCAGCCTTATGCCGGTGGGCAATCGCTTGCCATCAGATCAGGATCTCCAGCAACTTCAGGCTCTTATTCCAAATCAGCCTCGTCACCTAGCTGCTGTTTTCACTGGCGCTCGTCGCAGCCAGCAGGTTGGTCTAGCCGCCGAGCAGCATGATTACCGCGACGCTATCCAGGTTGCGCGCATCGCTGCCCAGGCTGTCGGCCTTGAGCTATTTCTTAAGCAGGCTTCACCAAAGGGTTTCCATCCTGGTCGCACGGCTGAGCTTCTTGTTCTGGGCGCACACGGGCAGGTGTCAGTCGGATTCGCCGGTGAGCTTGATCCTAAGTTGGCAAAAGACACCGACCTGCCTCGTGGCACAGCTGCGGTTGAGCTCGACCTAGAGAAGCTCTATGCCGCAGCCCCAGATGTTCAGACCGCAAGTGAAATCACTGTTATGCCGGCAGCTACTCAAGACCTCTCGTTAGAAGTTGATCTGAGTGTTCCAGCAGCCCAGGTGCTCGAAGCAATTGTCGAAGGTGCTGGCAGCCTTCTTGAGAACGCTGTATTGGTTGATGACTACCGTGGCGCGAACATGAGTGAAGGCAAAAAGTCGCTCACGTTTGCATTGCGCTTCCGTGCAGCTGATCGCACTTTAACCCAGGTCGAAGCTTCAGAGTCAAGAGATGCTGCGGTTGCAAAGGCAAACCAACTTTTCGGAGCCACACTCAGGGCCTAATTCCGGGCATCAGTTTTAAAACGCACGAACAGAAAGGTTGCGATGAGTTACTCAGTTGCCGTCGCAGGCGCTAGCGGAAACGTTGGCGGCGAACTTCTTCGTCTTATTGCGGTTCATCCAGAGCTTCAATTGAAAACCGTCACTGCCAGCAGCATGGTGGGCCAAAAGGTTTCATCACTCCACCCAGATGTCGCCAAATTCGCTGACTTCGAATTCCAAGAAAACAACGCTGAGAATCTTGTCGGTCACGACATTGTTTTCCTGGCTCTACCGCATGCCAAGTCGGCTGAGGTTGCGGCCTGGCTATCTGATGATGCCCTGGTGCTTGATTGCGGTGCCGATTTCCGCCTAGAAAGCGCGTCTGATTGGGTCAAGTTCTATGGCGGAGTGCACGCCGGAACTTGGACCTACGGCATGCCAGAATTGCCAATCGGTGGCGGCAAGAAGCAGCGCGATCTGCTTAAAAACACCAAGCGAGTTGCCGTCCCTGGTTGCAATGTCACCGCAATTACCCTGGGTCTTGCGCCGGCACTTGCCGAGCACTTAGTTGAACCTGATGACCTGGTCAGCATTCTCACTGTGGGCACCTCTGGCGCTGGCCGTGGTGCCACTGAAAAGCTTGCCGACGAAGAACCAACCGGATCGGCCTATGCCTACCAGGTCGGTGGAATACACCGCCACACCCCAGAAATTGAGCAGAATTTGCGCAAGTCATTTGGGGCAGATGTTCAGATTGCCTTCACTCCGGTCTTGGCGTCGCTTGAGCGAGGCATTCTCGCCGTGAACACTGCAAAGCTCAACGCGGGCACAACGCTCGAGCAGATTCGCGCAGCTTACGAGAAGCACTTCGGGGCAGAGCACTTCATCGAACTTTCACCTGCGGGTGAGTTTCCGAAAACATCGCAAACAATCGGCGAGAACTATGCGCTGATTGGTCTTGCAATCGACGAACATGCCAATCGCCTGGTCGCTGTATGTGCCATTGATAACTTGGTCAAAGGCACCGGTGGCGCAGCTATTCAATCCATGAATATCGCACTTGGCTTGCCAGAAGAAACTGGATTATCCGGCATTTCACTTTCTAAGAATGGCGGCAAAAAATGACCGTAACCGTTGCAAAAGGATTCAGCGCAGCCGGTGTCCACGCTGGTTTGAAAAAGAGCGGAAAGCTTGATTTGGCACTGGT
>JACCDO010091315.1_pt1 | contig 44627 bp, 36 predicted proteins | sample 7446101 | NCBI WGS metagenome assembly JACCDO01 (sample SAMN15323440, study PRJNA562643) | freshwater metagenome | isolation source: river surface water | place: USA:Blue River Watershed | collected 2017-08-16 | reverse complement strand
GAAATTACCAGACATGATAAAAAAGATACTTATTTGTATATTAATGGAATTATCTACAATTTTTTTTTTCATTTTTTTTTATACATAACTTATAATATATATAATCTCTATGTTATAATGATATAGATTATTTATTCTCTAACTGTAATTTAAGACTATAATTTAAGAACAATAAAATATTGTTTTTTATTAAAAACAAAAATATACAAGTTGGATGTTTTTGTTTTTTTTATTTTTTTTTTATTTTTTATATTAAAGTATTAAAAACTTTTAAATTTCAATACGAAAAGTCATATCCTTTTTACAGGTTTTTCTTTCTCTGGAACCAGCGATTTCATAAAAATCACCTTTTTTAAGTTCAATGCAAAAAAAGGAAATTCCTTCTGTTGATTTCAAAATGGTTGCGTGACGAGGTCCGTTTCTCATAAAGACAAAGAAGGATTTTCCGTTTTTAGATTCAAAAGTTTTCCATACTCCAATACTGTTTTTTTTGAACTCAAACATCCCTTTTTCAACATTTTCAACCTTATAATAGATTTTTCTGAAATTACCAGACATGATAAAAAAGATACTTATTTGTATATTAATGGAATTATCTACAATTTTTTTTTTCATTTTTTTTTTAACCATATTAATAAAAATATATGTTTCGAATATTGTTTTTTATTTTATGGAGTTTAAAATATCGCTTCTGTTCATAATAATACATTTTAATTCTAGAAGAAATTAAATGCATTATAAAGTCGTATCAACACGAAAACCGTATGATTCGAAAACATACCCCAAAAAATCGAAAATAATCAAGCCAGCAAATGTCAATTTTGTTGATTGTTCAAGTGAATCACCATAGAAAACATATTCATGACGATCATTTTCTAATTTTTTAAGGTGTGCAAAAGAATCAAAAACATACTTACGAATCGAAGAACGAATTTTTTCTGGAAATTTGTCTAAAATGTGATAAGCAATGATAATTTCATAAAAATAAAAAATTTTTTCAATGAGTGTTTTAGTCAAAAAAATATTTTCGGGATTTAACCAAAAATTTTTGTTTGCATATTTTTCTTTGATCTCTTCCCATAAAGAAAGAAAATCATATTCCATAGTAGAAACTTTTGAAAATAAACCCATCAGAATTAAAATTTAATATAATAAAAGGTTTATCTATTTATTATTTTTTCATTTTTTTACTTAAAATAATAGTTTGTATAATATTTATTAATGTTTGAAAAACTTGCACTACTGAAAAAAAAAGGTTATTTTCCTACAGTTATTATAGATATTGGTGCTTATCATGGCGTATGGACTCAACATATGAAATTACTTTATCCAGATTCTAAATATATATTATTCGAAGCAATTGATTATGATGAATTAAAAAAATATACTGTGAAAGAAAATTTAGAAAATTATAATGTCGTTTTAAGTGATTGTGAAAAAACAGTAGATTGGTATGAAATGAGAAATACGGGTGATTCGATGTATAAAGAAAAAACGAAATATTTTAATAATTGTAAAGTGTTGAAAAAAAAAACGACTACGCTTAATAATGTTTTAACTAATATAGATAAAAATAAAATATTTATCAAAATAGATTGTCAAGGAGCAGAAATAGAAATCTTAAAAGGTGCTACTGAAATTTTAAAAAAAACGGAATTTATATTATTGGAGATTCCATTATTTGGACAATATAATGAAGGTGTTCCGACATTTTTGGAACATATTAAATATCTTGACAGTATTGGATTTGTTCCTTATGATATTGTAGATAATCATTATATAAATGATTTCAATATGCAAATAGATATGTTATTTATTAATAAAAATCACATATTCAATATTTTAGTTAATAAACAAATATTATAACTTAAATTAAATTATAATATTTATTTCATCTGATGTTCTTGTTATTGCTGTATATAAACATCTTTTTGCTTCATTGTTGTTTAAATTTAGAAATATATTAGTTAAATCGACAAAAACATATCCAAAAGTAGATGCTTGAGATTTGTGAACAGTCATACAATATCCATAAGTAATATTTGCGAATGGTAAAATTGATAATTCGTACATTAAAGACCATAAAGATTTAATTATTTTGATATTATCTTCATCATATACATTATAATAATGTTTAGATATTAGATTTTGAATTTTTTTTTCTATTTTATCTTTATAAATTTCTATTTTTTTTTTGGAATTGTCATGAATGATTAAAATAATTCCTGTATTATTCATTTCATCATTTTGGAAAATTTTTTCTACTTTCAATTGTAATACATCGAATTCACAACTTTCTATTTCTGATAAAAATTTTTTTAAAATAATATTATTTGAAAAAAGGAGAGAATATTTTAAATAAATGTCTTTATTATTAAATTTAGATTCTTCTATATCTAATACTATAACTTGTTCAGACGTATTAAATATAGTAGGTTCATCAATAACACACACATAATTATCTTTAAAAATGATGTATTCGTTTTTCATTATTTTTTTTAAAGTCATGTCCTTAAAAATATAGTTTCGGATAATGGAATTATAATATTCGCATATTTTATTAGTCCATCCAAGTAATATAAACGTATTTTTTTTTTCTGAAATAATTCTGGATAATTTTTTAAACCATTTTGTTAATACAGTGTTGTTATCATTGTTATAAAAACATACACCATTACCTTTAAATTGATAAATCTCTTTAACACTAAGTTTATTGGAATCTGTATTTATCCATTGTCTTATAAAATTTGATAATTTATGTATATTAATATTTGAAGTTCTAACTATTTTTGTTAAATAATGTGAATTAGTTTTTTCTTCCAATAATTTATTTACTTGTTCATTAACTGGTGGTAGTTGTGCTAAATCTCCTAAAAAAAGAATTTTAATTTTTTTTTTTAAAATATTTTTATCTTCAATATATGAATCTAACATCTCTTTTTTAATACTTTTGAATAAATATTCGACTAAATCTTTTTTAATCATTGAACATTCATCAATAATTATAAAATAATTTCCATTTATAGAAAATATTTTCTTTAATTCTTTAGGAATTTCAAAAATAATATCTCCATCGTTTAAAGATATGTCATTTGAAATATTAAGAAAACTATGAATAGTTTTAAAGGTGATATTTAAATTATTAGATTTACTTTTTAATATATTAACTGCTTGATGAGTTGGAGCACAACAAAATATTGAAAATTTAATTTGATTTTGGAGATAATCGACAATTTCCATTATTAAAGTCGTTTTCCCGGAACCAGCTACTCCAAATAAACAAAAAACGTAATCATTAATAGATAAATCTTTTTTAAGAGGCTTGTTAATAAATTCAACAATTTTTTTAATTGCTTCAATATGTTCATCATTAAATTTTTTTGTTGTATGATTTAAAAAATCAGAATAATTCATATCAATAATATTATTAATTTTATATTGTCATATATAAAATTAAAATCAATTTTTTTTTAATGTTTCTAAAATTTTATTAATTTCATTTTTATCATTTAAACGATTAATTTGAAAATCTATTTCTTGTTCCATATCTTTCTCTATTAATTTATCAAGATTCGGGTCAGTTATATATTCTTCGATAACATCTCCAGTTTGTTCATTAACTAATTTGCCTTTTCTTAATTTTTCTAATACTTCTGAATAATTAATTTCTTCTTCTTTATTTTTTTTTTTAATTTCTATTTCAGAAAAAATAATATATATATTTTTATCATTTAATTTATAGACTTCTACACATTTATTATTTTTCGTAAATTCCATAGTAGTGGAACCTTTAATAAATTCTAAAGATAAACAAGATAATTTAGATAGATTTAATTTATTAATTTTATTACGAATATCTTTTGAATATTTATTTTCTTCTTTTTTTTCATTATTTGGATTAAACATGTTAATATCCTTATTTTTTTCATCATATAACATAACCGTTTTATCGTATTCATCAATAACAAAACATTTATATTTTAAATTACCACTTAAAGTAGAACGATTATGTAAGACCCAATATTCATTTTCAAAATAAAGAGTAATATAACTTATTTCATTGTAAGGTATAAATCCGAACTCTTTTTTTATATTATTGAATTCTTCTAACTGTGTATTTTTTTTTTTATTAAATTTTTTTCGTAAACTTTTTCCAACTTGAGGATTTAATTTTTTTAGATTTTCTAATCTTTCACTATTCATTTATTTTTTATTTAATTGTTATATATTTAAATAAAAAATTAAACGATTTAATTAAATGTGTTATAATTCATAAAAATAAATACTAATAATAACTAAATATGAATAAATATGTTTTTATAAGTATAATCGGTATGATATTATATTTTATCGGGTGTGAAATAAAAAAAAGATTAATTTTTCATCCAAATAATATTATTCAAGAAACATATGGTTCTGAATTTTATGTTAACACTGATGACGGTAAAGTAGTTCATGGCATTTATGTAAATAATAATAAAAAAAAAACAATATTATTTTGTCACGGTAATGCTGGAAATGTGTCGTTTTTTAAACATTATTCTGATATGTTTAATTTTGTTAATATTGTATTTTTTGATTATTCTGGATTTGGTAAAAGTATAGGTCATTTACCAAATTTAAAAATTTTAAAGGAAAATGTATTATCGATATGGAATTATATAACTCAAGATTTAGATATAGACAGTCAAAACGTCATAATTATGGGTGAATCGTTGGGTGGTGTTATTGCAATATGGTTAACTGGATTTTTAGAAAATAGTTATAAAATCAAGCCAAGTAGTTTAATAGTTCAGTCTACATTTTTATCAATGAGTGATTTAATTCCGAATATTCCTATTATTAATTTTGGAAAATTATTTACGTCTGAGTTTGATTCTTGTAATAATTTAAAAATGATAAATGATAATACTAAAATTTTAATATTACATAGTATCGATGACGAGATTGTCCCTTATAAAAATGGAATATTGTTATATAATTCAATACTTGCCGATAAAGTTACCCAAAGAAATGTATGTTTTTTAAAAATGAATGGAACACACAATAATTTATTATTCGATAAAAAATATATCGACCACATAAAATATTTTTGCAAATAATTTTAATCTATTTCAAATAAATTAAAATTAATTTTTAGTTTCATCTTTTGAAAAAATTTCTGTTAATTTTTCATCTAAATCCATTTTTTCTTCTTCAACTTTGTTAGTAAGTTTAGGCGTATTCTTTTTAGAGGCGATACTATTAGTAGTAGTATCAATAACTAAGTTATGTTCAGTTTTAAATTTGTTTTTTTTATCTTCTTTTTTTTCAATTTCTCCTTCGCATTTTACAATTTCTTCAAAATCTTTTTTACCAGGATTCTCTAAAGGAATATCTACCGCGTTTTTAGATCCTTCTTTTTTGTCCTCAACACTATTATTAATTAATACTTTTCCTTCTTTTTTGTCTTCAACACTATTATCGATTAATACTTTTTCTTCTTTTTTGTCTTCAACACTATTATTAATTAATACTTTTTCTTCTTCTTTATTTTTAAGTTTTTCTCTTAATTGTTCGATTGTTTTTTTTTGTTCTTCAAAATCTAATAATAATTTGTCATAATTTTTATTATTCATTAATTCGTCATTTTGAACAGTTAAAACATTTATTTTTTTTGTAGAACTTTCTAATTGTGTTTTGTATTTTTCAATTTCTAAAGTCAAATTTTCAATCGTTTCTTTTTGTGATACAATTTTTTTTTCAAATTCAATACAATCCAATAATAATTTATGATGAAATGGAACAAAATCATATTTTTTAAATTTTTTATGTAAAAGATAAAGTTGTAATTGATTTTCATAAAGAATTTTATATTGATGATCTTTTTTCCATGTTGGATATAACTCACGAATTAAATTTAAAAATCCGTCTTCGCGAAATTCTTTATCGGAATAAGATAATTTTGTATAACTATCCAAAGTAATATTATAGATATAACCTTTCATTTTAATTATAATATTTGTATTATTTCTTTATAGTTTATATATCATTTTTTTTTTAATTTTAGAACATAAAATATATTATAAAATTTAATAATTAGAAAATTGAGATGATCCTAAACCTCCATTATCCTTTCTAATAGTTTCTTCAAAACTCAAGGCTTCGACTGCTTTGAATAAATATAATTTATGAGGAATTAATTGAACAACTGTAGCAGGTAATTTTAATTCTTCTACGCCATCATCATATTCTAAGGCTACAATAATAGTTCCTGTATATTCTGGATCAATAATACCTCTTTTATTTCTTAATGAAACGCCTAATTTATGTGTTGAAGATCTTTCTTCGATAGTACAATAATATCCAAGAGGCATTTGGACTTTAATACACGTATCATAATAATAAATTTTTCCATTTTTTTTATGTAATTTAATAAGTGTTAAATCAAATCCAACATCTGAAAAATTTTTTTTACACGGAGAAACTGCATAAGGTTCAGTTTTAATAAATTTAAATTGTTTAACTTTATAATATTCGTTAATTAAATCATAAAAAGGATAAATATTATAATTAGTTATATGAATCGTTCCATTATATTCATTAAATAATATTTTATTTGTGGTAAGTAAATTTTTACATTCTTCTAATTCTTCTTTTGGTACTTTAAGTGTGATAATGTTATCTTTACGAATATAAACATGTTTCATTAATTCTACTAACATAGACATTATTAATTATAATGTGTGTATAATTTCTTTTTCTTTATGTGTTTTAAAAAATAATATTAATAAAAATTATTTTTTACTTAATTTGTAAAAATTATTTATAATAGAAATTAAAAATGCTTCTAAATGATTAATATCTTTTCTTCCGTATATTCCTCTTGTTTCATATTCGACTGCCAAATATAATAATGTTTGAATATATTTATCTTTTTGCTGAATATCGTTTATTTTTAAATAATCTAAAATTCTACAAGTTATTAATTTAATAATGTCTGTTAAAGTAATTGTAGTTATTATTAAATTATATAATCTATCTCGATTTGAATTTAAAATTTCAAATATATTTTTTTGTTTAGAACCTTTAATATTATTCCAACTAAAAATATCTTCAACAATTTCATCTATAATTATATCAATCGTTAATTTATGATTTTGATCATGTTTATATAATTCTAATAACCAAAACATTGTTTTTGTATTTCTTTTTGATTTTTTTGCCAATTCAATTAATTTATCATTTGATATATTTATATTTTCATATACAGAAACATAAAAACCTAATTTAAACAGGTCTCGTGTTTTTGGACTTGGAATTCTAAAACAAAAACATCTACTTTTTAATGGTTCTATAATTTTAGATAAAGAAGAACAATACATAATAAAACGACATGTTTCGGCATATAGTTCGATAGTTCTACGTAATGATGTTTGTGCTCCGTATGATAAATAATCAATATTATTAATTAGAATAACTTTAAATTTTTTATTAATAAATTCAGAAAACAAAGAACGACTCGAAGCATATGTTTTAATAACATCTTGAACGATATATTTATCATGATTATTATGATTTGGTTCGATGATTATATGACAGGAACTTTGTTTTATGATAATTTCTTCTATTTTATTGCCACTTCCTGTTACTTTATAGACATTATTTTTAATATTATTTATTTCATTACCAAAAATTTTTTTAAGAAAATATTGTATGATTGTTTTTTTTCCGCAACTTTCAGGACCGTAAAATATAAAATGTGGCATTGACTTATCTTGTGAAATATTATCCAATATTTTTATGACGTCTATATTATAAAAAAATTCTCCTGTTATACATGGATCATATTTATCGGATAATAACATATTTATTATTAAAAATAAATTAATATTTATGTTTTAAATTATTAAAATATCATTTTTTTAATACAATATCATACATTTTATTAAAGGTTTCTATATCTTTTTCATTAAATACATTACTTGCATGTATAATTATTAATTCGAATGATTTATTAATAATAGTTATTTCTTTAATATAATCATATACTAAAGAATTATTTTTTTGGAGAACATAATGTTTTCGATAAAATTTTTTATTTTTTAATTCGTCTATAAAAGGATATGTCATATCTTTCCAATTAGGTAAATAAAAAAATAAAACAGTATTTTTTTCTTTTAATTTAATAAGAGACATTAAAAATACTTTTCTTAATAAAGATTCGATAAATGGAGGATTTATAATATAAATATCTTTTTTAATTTTAAGAAAATCATGAAAAAAATTTCCAGATGAATTAAAATATTTATCTATAAAATATAATGGAGAAAAATAATTTTTTAATGTATGATTAAATGGCGAAGCAAAACATTCTTGAGGATTTTTATAATTTCTCTCAATCATTTTATAAAAAGATGGAGGAACACCCCAAAATTGACCTGTTTCGAATCCAAAAATATAATAGAGAAATGTTAAAAATGAAATTAAATATTTATTTTGATTTAATTTATATAATTTGGAATAAATTTTATTATTTAATTCTTTAGTAAAAGATATTTCTAATTTTTTATTATATGTTAATTTGTAAAAGAATTTTTTTTGTTCAACTTTAAGTTCTAAAGTATTAATAGTAAATGATTCAAAATCATTAAAAATATTTTTATGACATATATGTTTTTTTTCAGAAAGATTATTTAGGAGTCTTTTTTTTTCTATACTTATATTTTTTGTGTTGTAAAAACCTAATAAGAAATCAGAAAAAATTTTTACAGTGTTATAATCATCATTTTGATATTGTAAACAAAAAACTTTGAAATACACAAAATATTTTATTAAGAGATTAATAAATTTATCTTTTTCTAAATTAATAATCATTATATATTCATCATCGAAAAATATATAATTAATTACATTTTTTGAAATAAATAAAATTTCGAATTTGTATAATTCTTAAATTGTTGTTGTTTTAATTCTAAATTTATAAATCCATACATAGAAAATAATATTAATAATTCTTCCTCTGAAAAATATCGAGCATAATAAGAATTCATAAAATTATCATCATCTTTTCCACCATCTCCAAAAACTAATTCATACATACAATGTTCTATATCTATTTTATCCCTCATGGATTCGTCTATACAATCGTGTTCTTTTACAATAATAATAGTATTTTTTACACATAAATTAGATATTTGTTTCATAATACTATGTAAATTTTTAATATGATGTAAAACATGATTCATTGTTATTAAATCTATTTTTTTATTAATTTTAGGTATTGTTATTCCATCGTAATAAATATAATTAATTTTATTTTTAGGAATATTTACGCTTGACCAAAAAGATTCAAGATCTAATGCGAAAACATTATTTTCATCTAAATTTAAAACTTTACTTACACTCGCTGTTTTAACGCCATTACCTGCTCCAAAATCTAAATAAGTAGTAATTTTATGTATTCCGAAGTCATCGATAATATTTTTAATGGACTGGGAATAATAATAAGCTCCATATTCTTTTGCTGGTAGAATATTATTTTTTTTGATAAATTTATAAATTTCATTATCTTTAATTTTATTATTAATCATATTATTTAATATTTTTAAATTTTCATTTGATAATTTTACTCTGAAATTTTCTAAAAATTTTTTTTCTTTTTGTAATTGATTATTTAAATGAGTAGCAGAAAAACTTTTTGGATTAATAATACTTATCACTTTGTTATTATATTGTTCTTTATAATGTTCACCTTTAACATCTTCAAAAATAAAACAATAATCATATTTAATATTATTTTTTAGATAGTCTCCATATGATTGAAAAAAAGCATAAGAATTATTTTTATTATTCGTGATTTCAATAAACATTTGATTAATACCTTTTAATGGTTTAAAAGAATAACAATTATTTTTTGGATATAATATATATTTTTGGATGATATTAGTTAATTCATCTTCTTCATAATTATTATAATTTTTTTTTAGAACATATAATACGTCTATAAATGTATTTTGATATTTATCATTTTTTAAAATTTCATTCTCAATTTTTGTTGTAGAAAAAATTTTTTTGATGTATCTATGAAAATCCTTATAAGAATCTGGAAATTTAGTTAAATCTTCAAAATAATCTGTTTTGTTTATAAATATTTTCATTAAAAAATAAATTGATATCTATATATTTATAATTAAATATCAATTTTTTATAAAGATTAATTATTTGTTATTTATAATAAAAAATAATTAGAGACCATTATAAAGGTCTGGTTTGAATTCTATAGGTTTTGAATCTAAAGTTTCTAAAGAATTATTATAATTGATTTTAATATCTTTATTTTTTTGATAATTTCTTGATTCATCATTCCTAAAACCTTTTGAATTATACTTTTGAGGATATTTAGTAAATTCTTGTGTTTTATTTTGAAATTTAGAAAATTCTTGAGCAGATTTTTTTGGTGGATAGTTTCTTTGTCTATTAAAATTTTTCGAATAATATTTTTCATTATTCAATAAATTTAATAACACTACACATTTACCATAAAGAACTGGATTTTGTGTTTGTTTTGCTTTAAATGCTAATTTTAAAATTAGTTCATTTGTAGAAACATCCTTAATTTTCTTATTATCCAATTCTTCAAAAGAAGTTTCTGGTAAGTATTGGTCCTTTAATGAATCAAGCGATTCATTATTTTTTCTTTCTTTTGGTAATAAATCTTCCATAACTAAATTATTTTGAACTTTAGATTCATTTTGACTTTCATCTGTTAATTTTTGTTCTTCTTCTTTCTCTTTTTTTTTTGATTTTTTTTCTTTTTTCTCAGTAGAATCCTCATTAACTTTTTCATTAATCTCCTCCTCTTCAGAATCTTTTTTCTTTGATTTTTTTTTTTCATTATCTTCTTTTTTTGATTTTTTTTTCTTTTCTACAATTTCTTCATTGTCCACATTTTTCTCTGATTTTTTTTTATGTGTCTTTTTAACTTCTTTTTCTTCGTTATCTGAATCGTTCTTTTTCTTTCTATCGAGTTTTTTAGACATTTTAATATTAGGTATTAACACATAATTCTTATGTATTTTTTTTTTCATTTTTTATTCAGTATCTATAAATAAATCTATGACTTTTGTATAATGGTGTATAAAATTACAAAATTCTTCTTCGTGATAATAATTATCTTTTTTTTTATTATATTCGTTAAAAATTAATAATATAGCGTCTAATTGAGTTTCTGTATAATCATAATATTTTTTAATATTATAATCGTCATGAAATTTATCTAATGTGTTATTTACATTATTTAAACATTCAATTGATTTAATAGATTTATAATATAATAAATTTTTAATTTGGCTAATATAAGAGTCAATAATAATTAATATAAGTTCTGAATTATCTTTTTTTTTATGGTAATAGGTATCTCTTAAATTTTCTAATCCAGAAACTGTTATGTTTAATAATTTTTCGATTTTGTCATTTTTTTCTGTAGATTGTTCATTTACAAAAAAATATATAAAACGATTAAGAGGTATCATTAAATATTTGATATCTTCTCTTTCATCGCCGTAAAATTGTCTTTTCAATGGTGTAAATAATTTATTTCTATGAATTTCTATTTTATTTTTTTGAAATGACAATTTTGTTCCTATCGGGTAATAAGATAATAATGCGATTTTACATATACAATATAATGGATTAATATTTTTAGAATATACAATATGCTCGGGAATTAAATTATATTGAACAACTTTAATAAAATTTATATAAGACGGTAATAAATATAAGAAATTCATTTTATTAATATATACATAGAAGTTTTTAATAATTAAATAAATGTTTTTTATTTAATTATTTAGTTTTTTTTATTACTTTTCTTAGTAATATTCTTCTTATTATTATATGGTGAAACTTTATTTTTTTGTTTTATTTTTCCACAAATGAAATTTTGTTTATTATTAGTTATTTTTAAATTTTCCATATTTTTATTATAAAGATTATAATAAAAATATTTTATTTTTATTTTTCATTTTTTTTATTAAATTTATTTTTTACCAGTTTTTTTTTCTGGTTTTTTCTTTGGAACAACCTTTTCTTCACTCTCAGAATCACTATCTTCATCTTCATCTTCACTAGAAGATTTCTTTGATACTTTTTTTTTAGGTTCTTTTTTTTCACTGACAACCTTTTTAACTGGTTTAGAAGGAACTACGACCTTCTTTTTTTTCATATCTTTTTCAGAATCATCTGAATCGTCAGAATCGTCAGAATCGTCAGAATTGTCGGAATCATCAGAATCTTTTTTTCCTTTTTTAGGAACAATTTTTGGTTCTGGTTTTTTAACTTCGACTACTTTTTTAGTATTAGAATTTGTTTGTTTAGAAGGTGTAATGACTACTTTTTCTTCTTCTTCATCTTCTTCATCTTCTTCATCTTCTTCATCTTCTTCATCTTCTTCATCTTCATCTTCATCAGAATCTTTTTTATTTTTTGATGATTCTTTAGTAGTTTTTTTACCTTGATCTTTTTGCTTTCTATTGGTATTTTTATCATCATTCTCTTCATCAGAATCACTTGAAACAAGTTTAGAACCATATTGTTTTTCTAAGGTATTAAATAAAATATCTGTAAGAGTGCATAAATGATTTTTTTTCAAAGAAATTCCTTCAAAAAGTTTTTTTAGAACTTCAGAATCTTCAATTTTTTGAATTTTTGCATTGAATTCATCAGGAGTAAGATTACAGTAATTGTTAACGTCAATTTTATCTGTAGAATTATTCTTTTGATTGCTCATTTTTAATAATAATAGTTATAAAGTTATAATTTTATGTAATTTAATTTTCATTTTTTTTTATATATACAATTATATATGATGGAGACGATCGATAAAAAAGAACAATATTTTTATGTAATATTGAATAGTGCGTTACAAAAATATGATATGACGAATAAAAAATATAACAATACAGATGAAACACACATTAATCAATATAAAAAAAGTTTAAATACAATAGATTTTTTTAAATTTGTGAATGAATTAATATTTTTTTTTAAGATTTATAATAAAAATATTGATGGAAATATAATATTATTAATTTTTTTTTATAGTAATCATCCACAATTAATAATAGATAAAAATGCTTATAATAATATTGTAACGATATCCGAATGTATTAAAAGCATTGCTTATTTACATAAATGTAAATTTTCTGTTCTACATCAATTATTTCAATCCTATAATGAATTATGTGATCTGATTAAAAATAAAAATGTATTTTCGAATGATATACATTTAGAAAACATCTATTATAATATTAATAATTGTAAAAGAGGTTCTCAAAATTCAAATGAAATAAACAGTATTAATCATAAAGAAAATTATAGAAGAGGGTCTCAGCATATGATAGACGACTCAAAAATATCTAATGTCCCTGTAATGGTATCATCGATTATTAAAATTTAATATAAATTTAAAATACGTTTAATTATATAAAAAGCATATACAAATAAAAATTATTAAAAATGGAAGACATTTATTTAATTCTGAATAATTTACAAACATACCAAACATTAAATGAACAAAGTGCAATTAGTAGATATTTATATGAATTATTGGTAAGATTTGAGATGTCTATCAATTACAATTCTTTTTTAGATGAAAAGAAAAAATCATTATTTCCGAGTTTGATTAAGACTAATTTACATCAAACAGAAAAAATTGTGTTATACACTGATTTAAATGTTTATGTTTTATCAGATATTAATAACGAACCGAAAAATAAAGTATTTCTTAATGAAGAGAATACAACTTTAACTAATAAGATTAAACAAATTACATCACCGTTAAAAAAATTTGATATATTAATGCCTATAGTTGATTCTGTTTTTGAAAATAAATTAACTTGTTCTAAAAAAGATAAAAATATCGTAAATATGTCTTCGTTTAGAACAACAATTTTCAATTCAAAAAATAATGTTGTGCCAAATAATTATTCTTCGAAGAAAGTTCCAGAAGAAAGAGATAATTTATCTGAATCGATAAAAAAAAAGAAAGATGAAATCAAAGAAAAAGATCAGAAATTAAATATGGAAATGGAAAAATTATTTGAACAACAAAAAAAAAATAGATTATTATTAGAAAAAGAAGAAGAAAAGAGAAATATTTTTATTTCAGATAAAAAAACATATTTTGCTATTAAAGCCGAAATATTAGATGGAACTATAACAGAAAAAAATATTCCAGAAATTTTTAAAGACAAATATACAATTTTAAAATTTTTAGATACACAAGAAAAAATAAGTTTTGAAACAAATAAAGATATGGAAATTGAATATACTTTGTATAACAATATTCAAAAGGAATTATTTAATAAAGAAAATGAAGAAAATGAAGAAAAAGAAGAAAATGAAGAAAATGAAGAAAATGAAGAAAATGAAGAAAATGAAGAAAATGAAGAAAATGAAGAAAATGAAGAAAATAATGATGATTATTTAGATAATTACAATGATTTATTTAACAATGAAAATATTTACAAAAATAAATTTTAAAAAATTAAATAATTTAAATTATTTAATTTTTTTATTATAATTTCTTGATTTTTTTTTATCGTTTCTGGTCCATGTTTGGAATTCATTTTGATTTTCTTGATACAAAGAATTAAATTTTTCTTTATAATAATCAACTGTATATAATTCATTATACATATGACTAATTACGTAATTAATAGTATTAATCGATGTGAAAATTTCTTTTATGTATAAATTATTATTTTCATTATTATTTTTTTCGATAAATTGTAATAATGAAACCATATCATTATAAATAATATTATGTACAAAATGGTGAGAATTACATTTATTTTTGATTTGATGATATTCATCATAATAATAATTACATTCTGCTGATTTTTGACAAAACTTATAGGAACTTCTATTAATTTTATCTGATAAATTCTTTTTTTTATTCATTATAACTTGTTGATTAAATCTCTTAATCAAAATACTACAGATATCAATGATTTTTTTTAAATAAAGAACAACATTATTAAAATCTTTTTCATTTTTAACAACAGAAAAAAGGTATTTCGATAAATAATATTCATATTTCAATAATAATAATGAAGAATATTCTTTTTCATTTTCGAGGTTATTAAGATTCAATATAGACGGTATACTGATTTCTTCGTCGTTATTGTGTTCAATAACTTGATTATTTTCACTCGTCATATTTTGATGTTCATTATTTAATAATGTTTCTGAATCTAAAAATTTTTTATTGATACAATTATTATCTAAATTCTTTTCAAAAGAAATATCATTAATTTCTAATAAATTATATAAATTTGTTGTAGTCATTTTTTTAATTTAATCAATATTAAAAGTCTAATCTTTAAATTAATAAAAAAATTGAAAAATAAAAAGACTGGAAATTAGATTTTATCATTATAGTATACTCCTCAAGTAGAATTACTCGATGAATCCTTATTATTCATATTCTTCTAGTTCACCTTATAATTTTATCAAATTATCAGGACAACAACAAGATTTTAATAATAAAATTTATAGTAGTTATTCTTCTTCATCATCCAGTTCAGGTTCCAAATCTGGTTCCAGTTCTAGTTCCAGTTCCAGTTCTGGCAAGAAAAAGTAATAATTAATTATTAAATATTAATAATCAATTAATACATTATAAAAAAAATCATCTTTTATTATTTCTTCATATGTTCGTTTATATGATAAACATTTCTTTAAAATATTCTCTATGTAATTAGCATTTTCTTTAACAAAATTATATTTATCTATTAACAATTCAGATAATTTTAAAGGAACAATTTCTTCAACGCCTCTTAATTTGTATTCTATTTTATTATTTATTTCTTTTTTTTCATAGAATAATTCACCTCTCTTAGAATTTTCAATCATATCATTAGGTATAGGACCTAAAAATTTTTCCATTAAATATAAATGATGAAAATCTTGATTAATTTTTTTATTACCTTTTTTTGGATTAAATAATATATCGCCAGTTAATAATTCAAATAATATACATCCAACTGACCAAAAATCAACAGTTTTATCATATTTAGAATCTAAAATAATTTCTGGAGCTCTATAATACCTTACTTGAATTTCTTTATTTTCTAAATTATCTAATTTAATAATATTTCCAAAATCAGTTAATTTAATTTTAGGAGTTATTAAATATTTGTCGACATGATTCTTCGAAAAATTATAATATTTTTCTAAATTTTTTTTCCCATCCATATCACATATCATATCTGCGCACGATTGATTTCTCGGATTATCTTCATCGTATGAAGATAAATCATCACCACTATCTACTTCATCTTTATTATTAGTATCATCATTATCTTCATCATCTTCATCATCACTTTTATCTGTCTCCGAATTTGTTTGTTCTGTTTTTTCACTTTCATCTGTTTCTTTGGAACTATTATAACCTGATTCAGTTATATTTTCTATTAAATATTCGGTAATATCATGAAGATTTTTATTTTTTTTTAATAATTCTTTAATATTAAAAGATTCAATAAGGTTCATCAATTTAAAACATTCAAAATTATTTCCAGATAATAATATATTTTCTGGTGATAAATCAGCGTGGATAACTTTAACTTCTTCATGTAATTCTACTAAGGAATACATTATTTGTTTCCCGATTTTCTTAACCATTTCTAATGGTAATCCGTTATAATATATCCCAGTTTTTAATAAATCATATAATGAACCATAAAATAATTCATATTGTATTCCAATATATTCATCGTCGTCATATCTAAAATTAAAAATACTATGAGGAGAATTTAAATAATGACATTTATTACAATTAATACGCTTACTTACAAAAATCTCTTTTGCACATTTACTTTCATATTTTTTTGAAAGAATTTTTAAAGCGCAAAAGGTGTATTCTTTTTTTTTATTAACGTGTAGAGACATCCATACATCTGAAAAATTTCCTTTTCCAATTTTTCTTAATAATATAAATCTATTGTCAATAATATTCCATGATAAAAAGTCGTAATTATAAGATGATTCTGAAGAAGTCATATTAATTATTAATAAGTATGTTCATATATTTTTAAATTATTTTTTCTCAAATAATAATCGTTGTCTTGATAAAATTCTTGGAATATCTATTTTTTTAAAAGATAATTTAATATTTTTTTTTCTACTTTTATTTTTATCAAAAGATTCATTTGGTAATTCAGATATTAATTTCCTATTAAATAAGTAATGATTAACTTGTAATCTATATTGCGGATCAATAAAAGGATTGTCGATTTCATTACATATTCTCTCTAATTTTTTTATAAAATTTTTTAAATAAAAAGGTTGATTATTTACAAGAAAAATATATAAATCAGCAATATTATTATTAATTTTATTTTGATTCATAATATAAAAATCATATAATTCATCATGATCCGTTTTTTTTAATATTTCCATTGGCGAAGTTTTCCTAAATGATTCTAATTTTGAATAATTAATATGTGCTGTTATTTCTGGAATATGAGAATAATATTTTTTTTTATTTTTTAAATATTCATAAATATTTTTATGATAAGTTATTTGTTGATAATATTTATTATTCGAATCTTTTGTTTCTTGTGTTAAACTAAAATCCGGATGAATAATTATTGTATCTATATTCATTCTATAAGCAAACATAGATAACCAATTTATAATGTGTTCATCTAATTCAAATGAAATACTATGTTTAAAATAATAATTAATATGCATTTCTTCACCTATTTCAACTACTAAACTTATTTCTCCATTATCTCCATATATTAATAACATAATTCCATCTTTGTTTTTATAATAGTAAAAAGGTGAATATATTTCAGAAGAGTCATATGATTGTATTTGAACGGTATATTCTTTTTTTAATGATATTTTAAATTGATAATTTTCATTACTATAAATTTTCATAAATTTACTTATTTTTGTCACCACTTCATGTTCATCATTATCTATATCAAAATCCATATCTAAAACATCAAAATTATCTTTATAAATATCTACAAAATTTATTTTTATTTTATTATTTTTTTTTTTTTCATAAAAAAGTTCTTCTTTATTTTTATCATGTCCAATATATGTAAATTCATACTTTCTTGTCATTTTTTTTTGGAATTTTTCATTAAATGTATAATACTCAAAAGATTCATTAATGTTATCTAAACGTAATTTAGAAAATGGAGGTAATAATACTTCTTGTTCATTCGGAAAATTTGAATACGATTCAACAAATAATACATGGTCGTTTTCTTTAATATTTATTTTCATTAATATAAATCCAAAAACATGTATATCCGAGGTCTCATAATAAAAAGAATTTCTTGTACATGACATAAAACTAGTGTCTGTGTAAATATCTCCTTCTTTTAAATTTAATAGAAAATCGTCATCGCGAATAAATCTAAATAAACTAAATTTTTTTTCATATCCTGGGGACTCAATGATTAAGTGCGTCAGTTGTTTAATTTGATTTTCTAAAAGTTGATTATAGGGTGTTTGTTTATTACGAAGATAATAATTCATATAAAAAGAGCCATTCCAAGAATAATTTTTAACTAATCCAATTTTATTTTTTTTGAAAATATAATCTTGATGTTTAAGTAAAAAACTAAAATCAACGTCATTATCTTGTATTATTTTACAAATTTTTTTTTCATCAAAAGAATTTAAATCATTTACAGTTATTAATTTCAGATTTAAACTTAATTTTATTAATTCGTCTCGAGTATAATAAGGAGTTATATGATACATTATTGGAGAAAAAGATTTTCTTTGACAAGTTGTAATTATATTTTGTTGAGATAAATAGAATAATTTATAATAAGTAGTCGTTAAAACATCCAAATCATAATTTTTCATGATATGTTTATTTTTTTCAAAAAAATCATCTTTTTCATCATTTAATAATCTATAATGATTTCGTATTACTCTTTCATAAACATTTTCCGAATAAACTAAATATATTTTTTTTGTTGCTATATCAAATAATGGAATTCTTTTTTCATATTGAGAAAGTTTTTTTTTTAAATCATCTGGAACAATAATTTCATTATTATATGCTTTTAATACAATTTGGTCTATTGTTAATTCATGTAGATGGTTATTTTTGTCAGATACTTTATACAATACCATTTAAATATATAATATCGCGATAATAAAATAATAAAAAATGAAAAAAATAATTTAAAGATATTTATTTAGAGGATTAAATAATCATTAAAATGTCTCAAAAAACTAAAACAGTTAAATACCAAAAAAAAGACCTCAAAACTCACATTTATCAAATTCCCGATACATATGTTGGAAGTGTTAAATCTGAAGAAGTAGTTCTCGATATCTTAAAAGATAATAAAATTGTCCCAAAAAAAATTAATTATATTCCAGCATTGTACAAGATTTTTGACGAAATTATCGTTAACGCACGTGATGAAACAGAAAGAACAAGTGAATGCGATACAATTAAAGTACATATTGATAAAGATGAAGAAAATAAAAAATATTTTATATCCGTTTATAATAATGGTAAAGGTATTCCGGTTACAAAACACGAAGAAGAAAAAATTATGACTCCTGAATTAATTTTTTGTGTTTTATTAACATCATCTAATTATGATGAAAATGAACAAAAAACAACAGGAGGAAAAAATGGTTATGGTGCTAAGTTGGTTAATATTTTTTCTAAAAAGTTCGTGATTGAAACGTTAGATCCAGAAAATGGAAAAAAATATGTTCAAGTATGTACGGATAATATGAATACAATCGAAAAACCGACTATTACATCTTCAAAAAATAAACAAGGATATGTCAAAATTACTTTTATTCCAGATTATGAACGTTTCGGTATTGAAGATTTATCTGATGACATGATTGCTTTATTTAAAAAAAGAACTTATGATTTGGCATGTTGTTCAAATGTTAATGGGAAAAAAATTAAAGTATATTTTAATGATGAATTGATTAAAGAAAATACATTTCAAAAATATATTAATTTATATTATGATGATAGTGTTAAAAAAATTATAGACGACACAGATGAAAGATGGAAAATTGGAGCAGTTTATAATCATAATTCAGAATTTAAACAAGTTAGTTTCGTTAATGGTATTGCTACTACAGAAGGAGGTAAACATGTCGAATATATTTTAAATCAAATTATTAAAAAAATTACTGATATTTTATCTAAAAAGCATAAAGACTTAACAATCAAACCTCAAATGATTAAGGACGGATTAAATCTTTTTATAAATTCAATTATAGTAAATCCATCGTTTTCATCTCAAACGAAAACGACTTTAACAACTGTTTCTAAAGATTTCGGTTCTAAATATGTTGTTCCTGATGTTTTTATTAGTAAATTAATGAAAAGTGGTATTGTTGATAATATTGTTCAAACTGCCAAATCTAAAGAATCCGGATTAATAGAAAAACAAAATGGAAAAAAAAAGAAAACTATTATTGTTGATAAATTAGAAGACGCTACTGATGCAGGGGGTGCAAATTCTGAAGACACTTATTTGATATTAACTGAGGGTGATTCTGCTAAAGCTCTTGCTATGGCTGGATATAAAATAATTGGAAGAAAAAAATATGGTGTTTTTCCATTAAAAGGAAAAATTTTAAATGTTAGAGGTGCTTCTGTTAAACAATTATTAAATAATTCTGAAGTCAATAATTTAGTCAAAATATTAGGATTAAAATTTAAACAAGAATATACAGATACAAAAACTTTAAGATATAGTGGTATTATTATATTATCTGATCAAGATTATGACGGTTCGCATATTAAAGGATTGTTAATTAATTTTATCCATTACTTCTGGCCATCTTTATTAAAAAATGTGAAAAATTTTATAGTTTCAATGCCTACACCAATTGTTAAAGCGTTAAAAGGTAAAAAAACAGAAATATTTTACACTATGAAAGAATTTGAAGATTGGAAAGAAAAAGCAGATTCTTCTTGGACTATTAAATACTATAAAGGGTTAGGAACACATACATCTAAAGAAGCCCAAGATTGTTTTAAGGATTTCGATAAAAAATTAGTTAAATATGTATGGACTAATGAAGAATATGAAGAATATGAAAAACCAAAAAAAAATAATAGTAAAAAAAAAATTAATCAAGATAGTGAAAATATCGAAAATGATGAATTAAATAGTGAAGAAGAAGATGAAGATGAAGAAAATGAAGAAAATACAGTAGAAAAGAAAAAAAATAAGATTGTTGAAATGAATGGTTATATGCCAGTTCATCCAAATAAATGCGAAGATAGTATTTTATTAGGATTTAGCAATGATTGTATTCCGCAAAGAAAAGGATGGTTATTAAATTATGATAGGAATGAAATTATTGATAATAGTAAGACTAAAGTACCGTTTTCTGATTTTATTCATAAAGAATTAAAACATTTTTCAAATTATGATGTTGAAAGGTCAATTCCTTCTGCTATCGATGGATTAAAACCTTCTTTAAGAAAAATATTATATGGAGCATTTAAAAAAAAATTAAAAAAAGAAATAAAAGTAGCACAATTTGCAGGTTATATCGGAGAACATTGCGGTTATCATCATGGTGAAATGAGTTTATATAAAGCAATTGTAGGAATGGCTCAAACATATGTCGGATCTAATAATATTAATCTATTGTATCCAGGTGGTCAGTTTGGAACACGTTTGGAAGGTGGTAAAGATGCGGCAAGTGCAAGATATATATTTACAAAATTAACGGATATGGCTTTTCTATTATTTCCAGAAAAAGATTTTAATGTTTTAGAATATTTGAAGGACGACGATGGAGATAAGATTGAACCAAAATGGTATTGTCCAATATTGCCAGTTATTTTAATAAATGGTGGAAAAGGTATTGGAACTGGATTTAGTACATCAGTTCCTTCTTATAATCCATTGGACATTGTGAATAACATTAAAAGATTAATGGATGGTAAAAAACAAAAAGAAATGATTCCTTGGTATAATAACTTTAAAGGAACTATTGAAAAAATAGAAGATTATAAATATACAAGTAAGGGTTGTTATACAATTAAAGAGAATAAATTGCACATAACAGAATTACCGATTGGTATTTGGACATCAAATTATAAATCAATGCTTAATAAAATGTTATTGGCTGAAGAAAAAACAGTTGATAAAAAAAAAGAAAAAAAGAAAAAAACAGAAGTATATTTATCTAAATTCACTGATAAAAATGATGATGAAAACGTTGATTTTACTTTAACATTTAAAGAGGGAATGTTAGAAAAATTAGTGAAGAATAATACTTTAGAAAAAAAATTCAAATTATCTAAATTATTTAGCAGTAAAAATATGTATTTATTCGATGAAAATGGTATTATTAAAAAATATAAAACACCTCAAGAAATTATCGAAGAACATTATAATATTCGTATTAAAATGTATGGTATTCGTAAAAAATATATATTAAATAAATTAACACTTGTTTTAGAACTTCTTAAATGGACAAGAGAATTTATAAAATGTGTTATAAATGGAACAATTATTATTAATAAAAAAAAGAAACAAGAAATTATTGATAAGGTTATTGAATTAAAATTCCCAATGTTAAACGAAAAAATAGATAATTATGTTCAAGAAAATAATAATGAAATGCCCGAAGACGAAGATAATAACGATTCTAAAAAATCATATAATTATATTACTAAACTTCCTTTGTTTTCATTAACAAAAGATAAAATCGATGAATTAGAAAATAAATATAATGATACTAAAAAAGAATTTGATGAACTCAAAAAAAAATCAGAAATAGATTTATGGAATGAAGAATTAGATAAATTTACAGATTTTTATAAAGATTTTTCTGAAAAATTAAAAAAATAATTTATTGATTTATTTAATAAATAAATCAATAAAAAATGAAAAAATAATTTATAAAACACTTAATAATGAATTATTAATTATTTTATGTTTCTATCAGGTCCATTATCATCTCTCCAAAATATTGCATTACATTCATTTAGCATGTCCAATATTTTTTTGATGTTATTTATAATGTTATTGCCTATTATTGAAAATAAAATTGTGCAATGGTTAGAATATTATAAACATGTAAGTAATATTCCTGGAAAATATACATTAAATGTATCTGGTTATATTACTCATACAAGAAGGTCTGTTACTGTTAAAATGCCGATAATTATGGAAGCAATATCAAAATATATTTTCGACCATAAATTATGTGATAATTTTCTTTATCAACAAAAAATGGACGTTTATTATAATAATGATAGTGATACAAATACTATTATTCGAGATACTGAATTTTATATTCCAGATAATATTTACATGCATAAAAAAATGTCCGATAATGTTTTTTTAAAAATAAATATTGAAGAACCACCAGTCAAAGAAAATATTGATCCTTATGAAAAAACTATTACAGTTTTTTATACATTATTTTCAGATGTTTCTATAGAATGTATTGAATTATTTATAGAAACATGTGTTAAATATTATAAAAATTTGGAAAATTTAAAAAATAAAAATAAATTATATCATCACAGATTTATAGAATCAAATAATGAAAAACTTATTTTTTCTACAAAAATATTATCAGATGGTGAAAATATTAAAATGACTGAAAGTTTTAATAATATATTTCATGAACATACTGATAGTATAATAAAGCAAATTGATAAATTATCTGATATAAAATATTATGAAAGAACTGGTCTTAGAAGAAAACTTGGATTTTTATTTTATGGTATTCCAGGAAGTGGTAAAACTGCTACGGTTATGGCTATCGCTAATCGATTACAAAGACACATCCTCGAAATCCCAATCTCCAAAATTGACGATTCATTAACTTTTGAAAGAATTATGTCTCTCGAAAAAATTAATAATTGTTCATTTAAAAATAGCGAATTAATTATTTTATTCGATGAAATTGGACAAAATTTTAATAATCCTGAAAATAATACGACAAAAGATTATGAAGGATTAATTTCACTATTACAACAAAATCCTAAAAAAAATGAAGATTTACAAACATCTAAATCTTTTATTTCTTCATCAAAAAAAAAACTTGCATTTGACGTTATTTTATCTCAACTTGATGGTATCGGTAATCATGACGGATTAATTGTAATTGGAACAACTAATAGTATTGATAATCTTCCTCCTGCTTTATATAGAGACGGTCGTTTATCACTTGTTAAATTTTCTTTCATGACATTAAAAGATGTTAATTTATCTATTAAACATTTTTATGAAATAGATAAAAAAGTTTCTGAACTTAAAAAAAAAATTGTTGGTTCAAGTCTAATCAGATATATGGAAACTCATACTATTGATGAAACAATTGAATTTTTGAGTTGTTAATTTAAAGATATATTTTAAATATATTTTTAATAAAATCAATGTCCCAAAAATTAATAATTGGAATAACTGGCAAAAAAGGTTCTGGCAAAGATACACTCGGACAGTTTTTTATTAATAATTATAATTTTAAAAGATTTGCTTTTGCAGACACATTAAAAGAAGTATGTAGATTAATTTTTTGTTTTACTGATGAACAATTATATGGAGATAAAAAAGAGGTAATAGATTTTAAATGGAAAGAAACGCCAAGAAAAATATTACAATTTATAGGAACTGATTTATTTAGAAATCAATTAGAAAATCTTTTACCAGATGTTAAAAAAAATATTTGGACTTTATCTTTAGAAAATAAAATCGATAAATATACAGGTTCCGTAGTTATTACAGATATAAGATTTCAAAACGAAGTTGATTTAATTAAATCATATCCAAATTCAATTATGATTCATATTAAAAGAAATAATAATAATGTGGATTTACACGAATCAGAAAAATACATTGACGATTTAACTGGTATTGATTATTATGTTGATAATAATTATTGTTTAGAAACATTAAATTATGAATCAAAAAAAATTATTGAAAAATATTTTAATACTTATTATTCTTAATAATTTAATTATTAAGAATAATAGTTATATTCTGTGTAATTATATCAAAATAAAATTCTAATTTTTTATTGAAATTATAAATTGTAGATTGATAACATAAATTAATTGGAACGTTTTTAATATTATAAAAAGTGCACATCGATGATTTTTTTAAATTTAAATAAAAATAATAACATATTTTAATGTCTAATGTATTAAAATCCAAGTAGCATATACAATTATCAATATTAAAAATATCATTATCAGCAATAAAAGTTGGATATTCTAATGTATTTAATGATAGTTTTAGATTTAATGCTTCAATTTCAATATTTGAAGAATCAATATTAAAAATTTTTTTTGATAAAGTAAAATCACTAATACTAAATATGTTAGTATTAAAATAACAAATGTGATTATAAGGATTTAAATAGAAATTTTTTTTTTCTTTTAAATGAGCACCAATTTTTAATGTTGAACCTATAAAACAATAATCAACATTCATTGCGATATCAATGTCATTAGTTTCGGACGAAGAAATTTTTATGATAGGTTCATTATTACTATTATTACCCATAATGACATTATTCGATACATTTATATCATATGAATAATTTTTAACAACTTCTAAAATATTTGTATGTATTTCATTCCATGGTAATTTTCGTGTTCCTAAGTTAGAACCATTCGATAATAAATTATAATTAAAAATTAAATTATCGTTTTTATTAATAAAAATTTTTGGACAACTTATATTTCCCAAAATTTTTAAATCGTTTAAACAAGTAATATTATTTAAATTAGTTTCGTTTAAAACTTTTAGACTTTTCAGAATTTTATCTTCATACATTTATATATTATGTAAGAATAAATATTTCATATAATGAAATAATTATTTTAAGATAATTATATTTTATTCTTAATCCTTATTTAAATATATAGACTATAATGGCTGGTGGATTATTACAATTAATATATATTGGTACTCAAGATATATATTTAACTAAAGACCCTGAAATAACTTTTTTTAAATATATATATAAGAGACATACTAATTTTTCTCTTGATACATCTATTGAAAATTTCCAATCTATGCCAGGTTTTGGCAAAATATCTCGTTTTACTGTTCCGAAAAAAGGAGATTTATTAAAAAATATTACATTAAATATAAAATTACCTTCTCTAAATTCATCAAACATTTCAACCATTAATTGTATTTGTGGTTGTTGTTCAATATGTCAATTAAATAATAATACTCCTTCATTAACATATAGTTGGGCTAATGGTATAGGACATATTATTATTGATTATGTAGAACTTCAAATTGGAGGTAAAGTAATCGATAAACATACAGGTGAATTTTTAGATATATGGACTGAATTAACACAACCTGAAGAAAAACGTTATGGATATAATGAAATGATTGGAAAAAAAGATCCAGCGTGTTTTTCAGTAAACTCTTTTCCTAATTCAATGGATTTATATGTTCCATTATCATTTTCTTTTTGTAGAAATATAGGATTAGCACTTCCTTTAATTTCTCTTTATAATGATGATATAGAAATTTTCATCAAATTTAAACAATTTAAAGAATGCTGGGTATCAAATATACAAAATTCTCCGGCACCATTAAATTCACAGTTAGACGTAACGATATTAGCTGATTATATATATTTAGATTTAGATGAAAGGAGAAAATTTTCTCAGAGTAGTCATTTATTATTAACTGAACAATTACAATATACTTCTCAATCATTTAATTCTAATTGCGGAAATCCTCGGATAGATTTATATTTTAATCATCCAATTAAACAATTGATATGGATAGTTCAAAGAGAAGATGTTATTGGTCCTGCGAATGGTTTATATACTGAAAATTCTATTGTTTACCCTGCTGGGAATGATTGGTTAAATTTTAGTTCTTCTTTAATTCCTTGGTTATCTGATGGAAAAGAATCGTTTGATAAAGGATCAATCTATTTTGATGGTATAGAAAGAGTACAAGAATTTTCTGCTAAATATTTTAGATTATATTTACCATATCAATATCAAACAAGAATACCACATAATTATATTTATACATATAATTTTGGACTAAAAACAGAAGAATTACAACCCTCCGGAACTTGTAATTGGAGCCGTATTGAACATTCACATTTATCTCTTAAAATAAAAAAAATAGATTATCCTTATAAAATTCGTGTTTATGCAATTAATTACAATTGGCTATTAATAACTAATGGAATGGGAAGTCTATTATATCTTAATTAATAATAATTTATTATTAATTAAAAAATTTAATAAATATCATAATTTTTTAAAATACTTTTCGTATCCAATTCATCCAATCTCCATAATTCATATGTTTTATCCGGAAAAGGCCTTTTTATCAATAATCCACATTTACCATTTTTAATTTCTTCAAACGCAATTTGTTTAGGTGTCAATCCTTCATATCCCTTAATAAATATCATCGACATAGAAGAAATTTGCATAGCTCTAATACTTACAAGTTTAGTTAATTCATATTTACTTAATCTTGGTTCAGGATACATAATTCTATCTTCATCCGGTATTTTTTTTTCTTCTAATGGTATTTTATCAATATCATCAATTATATCTAATTCAATAATATCTTTTAAACCTTGTTTTTTTTTTCTACCTTTTTCTTTAATACAACCTTCAATTTCTTCCCCTGCATCACTAATTTCATCATATTCATCTTCGCTTTTTTGTTCATTATCCGTTGCAATGTCTGCACCATCATTATCTTCTTCATTTTCTTCTTCTTTTTCATCATTATCATCATTTTCTTCGTCATCATTTTCTTCTTCATCGTCGTCGTCGTCTTCTTCTTTTTCCTCATCCTCCTCTTCTTCTTCTTCCTCTTCTTTATATAATTCAGTATCGGTATCATCGTCGTCTTTTTTTGAACCTCCTAATATTTTTTTTTTATTTTTTTTTAAATCTGGAACTTCTTCAGATGTATTTTTTTTTATTTCTTTTTTTGATTGTTTTCTTGAATTCATATTTTATAATATAATATAATTATCTTATTTTATATTATAATTTAAGTTCAATTTTTCCAATGTTTTTTACAATAAACGCAAAGATAAATTAATTGATAATTATTATTATTTTCTCTAAAAAAAATTGCTTCTTTTAATTCTTTATTTTCATGAGTTTTACATTTTTCATTTTTACAAACATAATTGCTTGTTCTTGGTAATGTATTATCTAATAACATATATTGATAGTCTTCAATATTTTTATATGTATCGTTATTATCTAATTTTTTAGAAAAAATAACAGTTCCAGGTTTGATAGTTTCATAAAATCCACAATTATAACAAATAAAATAATTTATCGAAGTAATATTATATTCTTGTTTTTTAATCGCTTTAGTTGTTTGAGAAGAAATTATATAATTAGTTATATATTCTTTTTTAGTATTATCTAATTGAGAATACAACTTATTTTTTTTTAAATAATCTAAATCAACTTTTTTAACTATTGAATTATCTATTTTTTTTTTAGATAATATACTCGTAATAATATCATCTAAAGTTCCAGTAATATCATCTTCAGAATCTTTAACAGCTTTATCACCTCCTTCTTGACCTTTCTTAATGTCCACATTTGGCAATTTATTAGTAATGTTATATCCATTGTCGCATTTTGGGCAAAACATGAGACGTTATTATTATTATATTTGGATAAGATTTATATTAATATATTTTCATTTTTTATATAAAAAAATGAAAATCTTTAAACATATTTAAAGATAATATATATTTGCAAAATAACTAAAAATGATAGATTTAAAACTTAATAAGGAAATTTTCGATAAAAATATTTCGTCAGACGAAAAAAATAAATCTATTCGTTCTTCTGATAAATCAGATAAATCAAGTAAATCAGATAAATCAAGCAAATCAGATAAATCGGTTAAATCAGATAAATCGGTTAAATCAGATAAATCGGTTAAATCAGATAAGAAAAAAAAGTCTTCAAAAACAAATTCCGATTATTTTACATCAGAACATAGTGATGTTGCTTATATGTATAGTAATAATCAAGTTGAAGATATTCTTTATAATTTTTTAGAAAAATATAAAGTGAATAAAGATACTGAACAATACACCCATGTTATGATTGATTCGCCTTATAATAGTTATAATATTTTAGAAAATGAAAAATCGACGTTTAATGATTTATATTATAAAGTCATAAAAAAGGGTAAAACATTGTCTCTTGCTGAAAAAAAATGTTCGTTAAATCCATTAATTATTGATTGTAATTTCATTAAAAATAAAAAAGATGGAAAAAAATTATATGAATCTAGACATATAGATTTAACAATAAAAGTTTTGAAAAAAATTATCAAAAAATATTTTGATGTCAAAAAAGAAAATTTTATTGTTTTTATTTTAGAAAAAGAACCAACGGTATGCCGTGAAATGGTTCATGATTCATTTCGTTTACAATTTCAAAATTTATGTATGAAAAACGAAATTCAATATCTAATCCATTCCGATTTTATTTATGCATTAAATTCAAAAAATATTTATCATGACATAGATCACGATAATGGTTTAGATATGATTTGGAAACAAGATGATATATGTAAAAATCCCGTTGTTATGTTCGGTAGTTGTGCATTACATTCATCACCTTATAAATTAACGAGAATTTTAGATGGATATAATACAAACATTCCAATCACTTTATACAAAAAAAGACAAGCTCCTATTTTTTTAAGTGCAAGAAAATATAGTTTAGATGTAAACGAAGAACATTTAACACCGTATAATTTAAATGTTAATTTAGAACAATTAGAGGAACGCATCCAATCTTTTCAAATAAAAATTCCAAAAACAAAAATTGGAGGTACATTTATCAAAAAAGCACTTTCGATTGATGATTATAACACTGCTGTTATTTTGTCCGGATTTTTAAACGAAAAAAGAGCGTCCACACCAATATTAGCAATTCAAGTTGGTTGGGCTTTACATAATATTGATTATAAATTATTACCATACTGGATTAAATTTATGAAATTAAATAAAAATCATAAAACAGATCAAGAATATACTAATGAATGGACATTAATGAAAGATAGAGGTTATTATCTTGCTTCGTTAGATTATTGGGCTTCTCAAGACAATAAAGAATTATATGATAATTACCAAAAAACTAAAATATCAAATTTAATTAAAAAATCATTATTAGAAAAAGGAACACCTTATAGTATTGCATTAGTATTATTCGAAATGAATAGATACAAATATGTATGTAGTTCGTTAAAACATAAAACATGGTATGAATTTAAAGAACATAAATGGAATACCTTACAAGAAGGTTATACACTTTATAAATTTATTTCTGAAGAATTAGCAAAAGAATATTTTAAATATCAATATTTATATTCAACAGTTAATGAAAATATTAATGAATCTTTTGATAAAGATCGTGTTATTCAAAAGGTTAAAGATGTTGCGGCAATACAAAACAATTTAGGTAAAACAAAATTTAAAAATGATATAATGGCAGAAGCAAGAATGTTATTTTATAATGATAAATTTATTGAAAAGATGGATGAAAACCGTTTATTATTGGGATGTAAAAATGGTGTTTATGATTTAGAAAATTTATATTTTAGGCCTGGTTGTCCGGATGATTATATCACTATGAGTACTGGAATTGAATATTATGAATACGATAAAAACGATGAAAACATAAAAAATGTTGATAGATTTATTTCGCAAATTCAAACTGATAAAGTTATGAAAAAATATTTATTATTATTAATAGCAACATACTTACAAGGTAATGTTCCAGAAGAAAAATTCCATATTTGGACAGGTACAGGTGCTAATGGTAAAAGTAAATTAATTACTTTAATACAAAAAGCATTAGGAAATTATGCAGGTGTTTTTTCTATTTCTTTATTAACAAAAAAAAGAGTATCATCGAGTAGTGCTAATCCAGAAGTAGCTGATAAAAAAGGTGTTCGGTTTGGTTCATTTCAAGAACCCGAAAAAGAAGATAAAATACAAATTGGTATGGTTAAAGAATATACTGGTGGGGATAAAGTCCAAGCGAGAGCCCTTTACGACGCTCCAATTTATTTTGCCCCACAATGGAAATTAGTTATTTGTTGTAATGAAATACCAGCTACTTCAGCAACTGGAGACGGAGGATTAAAAAGAAGATTAAGAATAGTAGAATTTAAATCTAAATTTGTTGAATTTCCAAGTAATCCAAAAGAATTTTTAATAGATAAAGATTTACCAGAAAAATTAGAAATTTGGAAAGAAGCATTCTTATCTACTTTAATACATTATTATAAAATTTATAAAAAAGAAGGTTTAATTGAACCAGAAGAAGTATTAAGATTTACTAAAGAATATCACGAAAAATCTGATGTATATGCTGAATTTTTAAAGGAAACAATATATTACGTCAAAGATGATACATACAACGTTTCATTAAATAATTTATATGCAATATTTAGAGATTGGTATAGAACATACGTAAATGAAAAAACAATTCCGATTAAAAAAGAATTTCTAAATTATTTTAATTCGAAAAAGGAATTTGAAAATTTAATAAAAAATGGAAATCTTTTTTGTCATGATCTTACATCAAATAGAGAGGATGAAGAAGAATCGAATCCAATAATTAAATCAATCGAAAATGGACCTAAAAAAATATAATTTTATTTTTTAATTAAAAATTGAAAAATAAAAAATATTTCTACAAATTTATTAATATTTACTAATATGCATAAATATATTGTGGAATGGACTAAAAATACCGTTATTTTTTCAAATGAAAATAATGAATATCTATTTCGTATTTCATTAAACCAATTCCAAAATAAAACATATATTATAAAAGATGTATCTAACATCTATCTTTTTAAAAATGAAAAATTATGGAACATTTATTATATCGAAAAAGATAATGTTTTTTTATTCGGAGAAAAAATAAATAATATTTTTATTTATATTATCGAAAATATAAATAAAAAAGGAAATTTCTATTCATTAATAAAAGATTTCCAATAAATTATTTTATTTTTTAAAAATTATAAAATAAAATAATTATTCTTCTGACAATTTAATCAAATATTTTTTTATTTCTTCATCTAAAATTTTTGATTGTTTAATATAATACTTTTTCTGTAATTTATTTAATATATTATCATAAATTATTCGTAAATGTTTTTTTTCAGTGTAAGTATCATCGCGATTCAATATATAAGTAATCATTTTTGACATAAATTTTAAATGAAATTTATACGGAACAAACTCAAATATATTTGTTAATGATACATTAATAATTAATTTGTCTGCTCTTATAAAATATTGTCCAACATTAAAAGTACTATTAATTTCAATGTCTTTATTTGCTTCATCTAATACAGAATACACGCCAGTATTATTTATCTTGATATATTTATTTTTTGGATTCGAATTTGAAAAAATAGTGTAAAATATATCCGTGCTATACACTATCATCGACAAGATTTTTATTTTATTTTCCAAATTAAAATTGTGTTCCCATTGTGGTTTTATATTATTAATAAACCATAATATATCAGGATGTTCTTTAAAATCATCTAATTCTAAGAAATGTTCCATAATTTTTTTAGTGTATAGTTTAAAGTAATAATTATATAAAAATTTTTCTATTATTTGAGGTTTTAATGAATTTTTTTTATGAAATGATTTACAAAATATTTCTATTTTTTTTTTGTCTTTTTTTAATTTATTTATTAAAAAATCAGAAATTAATTTTTTTATTTTTTTTTGTGTAAATTGTATTAATTCATTTTTCCAATTACCCATTTTTATCGTATGCATTATCTCGTAATCCTCAATCGTAAATTTATTTATGAATAATTCTTCAACATAATTTGGTTTTTTAAAAATATTGTTATTAATATCAATATATATCTTTTTATGTTTATCATATATGTGTGAAAAATCTGATAATTTAATATCGATATTTATTTCGTATCCAGTAAATATTTCTAATAGTTCTTTAACAAAATTATAAATAGTAATAACGTCGTTATGTTGATTTGAATATTTATTTCTAAAGATTATTGGTATTTCTTCAAAACGACTCGTAAATATACTTTTAATATCTTCATCTTCTAATACTAATAATTCCATAAAAATTATTAATGGTAATAGTTCATCAGAACAACCATAAACATAAGAATAAATAAAAAATATTGCCAAGTTATTATCGGTAATTATATCGGGTATTAACATTTTTATTTTTTGGATATTTTGAAAAAACGTTGATTTGCTTCCATCGATTAATGTTAAATCACTCATTAAGGACCTTTTAATTATACTCATTTTTATCGATGGAAATGACTCTAAGAAATGTTCGTATAAGTGGGCTTGTGCATATGGATCATGTGTAAGATTATATGTATATAATTCAAAATAACCTTTATAAATATATCTTGTATAATTCATCTCGTCCGGATGAACAATATAAAACTCTCCTTTCAAATCATCTAAAGTTTTTATACTGAATCCGTCAACATATATTTCTGGATTAATAAATGGTATATTACCTTTATATAAATCATATAATTCTGAATAATATAAATAAAATTGATTTGCCATTTTTTCGTATTCAGACAAATAATATTGTGATTTAATTATATTATTAATTGGACTATCATTATTTATTGTTATTTCCTTATTTTTTGGAATATAGCGAAACTCACTTTTAGGTCTTTCAATGTATTTTTCAAATGTATCATATTTAGAAATTACATTTTCTGAATTTATATCTTCGTCCAATGAAAATAATTTATTTTTATATTTATTTGATTTTAATAAAGATAAATATGTTTCTTTAAAATTTATTTCAGTAATTTTATATCGTGGTTTTACATTTAACACTTTTTCTAATGAATATAATAAAACAGCAGTTCCGCTTTGTACTCTTCCTACTCTTCCAATTCTTTGTTTATAACTATTATAATTTATAGTTTGTAAATACATTACGGTTTCATTTAATGTATAATTATAAATAGGTACTTTCGTTTTACCAGTATCAATTACTATTTTTAATATATCAATCGTTATACTTGCCTCAGCAATATCCGTAGCTACAATAACAATTTTATTATATGTTCCAACAGATACCTGATTTTTACTATATGGTTCTGTTTTACTTCCTGTATAACTTTTTAATGTTTTTGCGGTAATTCGTCTCACAAATTCTTGATTTTCCGAGGGTAAGACAGAATAAAATGGCAAACATAACACATCTGAATTTGTTGATTCATTAATTTTTTTAACTGCATTATCGATTTCATTTTGTCCAGGCAAAAATAATAATAATGCTTCTGATTTTTTTAGATAATTAGTATATTGAAGAGTTCTTTTTATAGCATTGTCTATATATTTTTTTCCGTCTTCATTTTCTGGGTCGTCATGAAATATTTGTTTAATTTCATATTTAGTAGAACCTTGTAAACCAGGAATACTAATATCTAGTCTTCTATCTATTAAATTCCTATTAATTATAAAGTTTGATTTATCTATATATTTGTTAATATAAAGGTCAGTAGATAGAGGAAATAATCGATTATCGTTAATAGGTAAAAAATAATTTCTATAACGTTTTTCATCACTATCTAAAGTAGCACTTACACTAATTATTTTTAATTGATTATTAATATAAGTAGCAATTCTCATAATCGAAAATATTATTTCCATATTCGGATTATGTTCATGTGATTCGTCGACAATTATTATATCATATATATTTTGATCTTTACAGACATATTTTTCATTTTCGGATTTTGAACCTTCTACATATTCTGGATTTAATTTTTTTCCTAATAAATTTTTAGATAACTGTTCTTTTAATGCACCATCTGTTATATATCTTACGAAATAATCAATATCACCTACTTGTTTTTTATTATGATGTTGAAATTGTATTTCAAGACTATTTGAAAATATTTCGACATCTTTACCATCTTTTTTAGTAGAAATAAAAATTGGAACTCCTAATTGCATAGAAACTCTTTTTGCATTATCTTCCGTCGGAGATATACGTGGTTGTGAACATGCTACTTTTCCTTTCAGAAAAGCTACCTTACTAAAATATAACGCTAATACAGGTAAAATTGTAGATTTACCAACACCAGTACCCCCAGACATATAAATCACTCTGTTATTTGTAAAATGAAAATAATAATTTAATTGTGCATAAAAATCTAGTGCATATGAAAATACCCATTCTGAACTCTTTTTTAATGCACTAAACAACGTTGTATGAACATATTTAGTTCCTGTTAAATAATAATAACTGTCTTTATGTTTTTCGATATTTTTTTTAACAACTTCAATATAATATTCTTTTTTTTTTTTCTCATTTACCGGAATTTTTTGCAATACATCATTATGAACATATTTACTTAACAAACCTTTATAAATTAATGATTTATAAACTTCATCTAAAAAAATAAAATTTTTTTTTAATTCTGCTTCAATAATTAATGTATGCATTAAAACTTGTTTTTCATATTTCATTTCATCAGAAGAAGCAAGCCTTATATATTCCGGATATACTCTTGTTAAATTTCCTTTTATATTAAACCAGGTATATCCTCCAAATCCAAATAGTTGCGGATATGTTTGTCTTATTATTTTTTGATTATTTCTATCAAGCATTAAATATAAATCAGTATTAAAATTTAATCTATCTATAATTAACATTTTTAGTTCTGGTGTTAGAGAACACCAATATTTATTTATTTTTTCAGTTTGTTTTTCGAATTTTACAAACAATAATGATTTAGAAAAATTGTATAAATTTTTACAGGTTACATGTTTATCGATTGAAAATTTTATTTTATACTTAGTTCTATTAGAAATTGTGGAAATATAATTATTTTCTCTTAACAATTCGAAATAAGGTTCAACGTCATTTTTCCATAATACCATTTTATGAAAAAAATATGTTTTTTTAAATTTATCCATATCCGTAACTATAACATTATATGCTACTTCCACGCCAACAGAAATTACATTTTTTAACATATCATGAATAATTTGTTGTTTTTTAAAATAGTCTGGTTCTTCTTCTTCATCCTCATCATCATCTTCGTCTTGATAAACATTACCATCTTCATCTACAAGATTTTTTTTTTGTTTTTCTTCTAATTTTTTTTTATTTTTATCATTCAAAATAATAAATTGTTTTTTTTTAATTAATTCCATTTCAATTTCATTATTAATAACATAATTTTCTATTTTTGAATAGAGATATTTGAATGTTTTAGCACATGCTTCTGATTTAATGCTATAATTTAAAACGTCAAAAAATAATCCATTTGATATTTTATTTAAAAAAATATTCCATTCAAAAATAACATTATTTTTTTCTTCTTCTAATAATTCTTTGTATAAAACATTTTTATAACTGTATTTTATCATGTTAGGAAAAATAACGCCTAATAATATAATTAGTGGAGTTGTTAATCCTGGTTCTAAATATATGTCATAAATAAACCATTTAATTGATTCCATAGATTTAAAAAAATCATGTGTTAATGTCTGATAAATGTCCGAAATATAAACAGTATTAGGATAATCAATCATTTCATTCATTATTCCAATGTCGTCATGTGGAATAATATAATTTATATGTGAAATATTTATGTTATTCATTATATATCTTTTCTTTTCGGTATCGTCAGTAAATTTATCGATTTCCACATATATATCAGAAATTTTTTTTTTCAAATAAATATACGAAGGGAGATTTAAAACATCATTATAAGTCATAGGAAGTATATTATACCAATTTACATAATATTTATAAGCTAATTGTTTAATTGTTTCTTGTAATGCACTTGCATTTGTTCTTAGAATCATCTTAGAATCATCCTTTTCAAGTGGAACATAATCATGTTCTTCTTCGTATGTAATATTATAACTATTAAAATGATTATACTTAAAATTCGAATGAACTTTATAAATATCTCTAAAATTTTTTATAATTTCAAATTTAGATTCGTCCATATGTGGAAAAAGTATTTTAATAAGAACATGGACTATTCTATAATTATTCAGTTTTAATTGTTGATTAAAAATTTCTAAGTCAATTCCATTATACAAAGAAATCGTTTTGCAAATCCACAAAATTATTTGGAGCAAATAATCAAAGTCTGAACTTATCAATTTAGGAAATTTTTTTTTTATTGCTAACTCTATAGTATACACGTCGAAATATTCTGTTGTTTCCATAATATTATTTAATGATAATTATATCTTAAAATATTGCAATATTATATTAATGAACATTTGTAAAGAAAAATTAACCTTTAATAATTCAAAAATAGAAAATTTTTATAATAATAAAACATTATTTTCACAAGACTACGTTATTATTATTGTAAGTATAATTATATGTATATTGCTTTTTTCAATATTAATAATTATTTATTGTAAAAACTATGATAGTGATATATTGCTGAACATTGGAGGTTCCATGTCGTCACATAGTGGTAGTTTATTAGGTACTAAATATGATTACAGAGTTAGAAGGATTGAGTTATAATATTTAATTGATTTATTCTAATTAGATTAAATCAATTATAAATTTTTTAACATTTTCATAATTTACTTCTTGGTATCTATCATATAAATTATAAATTTTATTATCATTTACAATATATAAAGAAGGAAAACCCTTAACATCTAATTTAGGATTTGAAATAATATTTTTATTTTTTTCCATTTTTGCATTTATTGGATTCATATTAATAATATATTTATCATATTCATCTACAAGTTTATTCCAAGATTCATAAAATATTTTACAATATCCACAATCTGGATGAAAGATAAAAATAACAGTAGGACAGCCATAATTATTATCTGAAATTTTTTTTTTTAGATCTAATTCTTTTTTTGTAAAAAGTTCTTTATTTGGAAAAACTTCTGTAAATTTTTGTGAAATTTCTGCCAATAATTTTTTATTCTCTTCCGTTTTTTCATAATCATTATTACCACCATATTTTACCGTGTTATTATCATTTAATGGATTAACTGCCTCTACAATTTGTTCTTCTGATTGCGTTAATTCTTTTTTATTATCATTTAATTTTCGAATAATATAATTGGAAAGTAGTACATAATCAGCAATTATTTTATAGTCATCATTAGTATGTTTATTTTTATTAATAAGCAAATTTTGTTCAATAGAAATTTTACCGAGTAATATTTTTAAGTTTTCCTCATCATTACTATTTTCTACTAATTTCTTATAATCAGAAAAATTTTTTTCCATATTTATAATATACATAAATATAACATATTCTTTATTAAAAATATATTTATATAATAATAATGGAATTATCTAAATCCGGAAAAATTTGTTTAACTGATTGTTATCCTTCTGGATATATCTCTATTCATCCAGTAACCCTTAAAACTCTTAAAGGTACATATCCATATTGTGCAGTGAGACCTTTCGAAAAAGAGGGATATATACATTTTGAAGACGAATGTCAAGAATCTACAAAAAAAAAAATAAATACTAATCTATTATATCCAATTACTGATTTTGAATATTCTGATTTTCTAAAAGAGGCGTATAATATCGAGACGTTTGAAGATACTATTTTATTTATTAAAAATAATCCAGACATTAATCACGGTTTATATTTGCGTCTTCTGAATGTTTCTTGGAAAAGTTTTGGATTAACTTTATTGGCTAAAAATAAAAAAATTCCAGAAAAAAATCAATTATCCGATATTATTGTCGATTTTTATTATAATCTTTCTAAAATTAATAATATCGATACATCTCATAAAAAAATTCGTTCGCAATTAGAAAAATATATTGAAAAAGAATTTAAAGATAGAAAAATGTATGATTCTAACCATCATTTTAAAATAATGGAAATGTTATAATAAGTTAATTTTCTTTTAATATAATATATAATGTTTAATCAAAAAGGAGGTCAGCAAGTCTTATCAGTAAAAAAAGTAGTGTCACCATTTACATATGATAGTTCATTAGTTACCTTATACCCAACAATTGAAAATATACCATCTTATTATTCGAGTTCCGACCAATTAAATAATGATAGAGATATTCAAAGAAAATTAATTGATTATTTTCATTCAAAGGCTACCGATAAATGGTTATATAATGATTTTGATAGTTTATTGGATTATTTTGAAATTACTAATAATAAAATTAAATTAATTTCATCTGTCCATAAAAAAAATAAAAATAATAGTAGAAAAAATTCTAAATTAATATTTCAATTCATAGAAATCAGTTTATTAACGAAAAAACTCATTAAAAAAATTTTAATGGAATATGTATTTTCTATGAACGTTAATTGGTATGATTTATATTATCATTCCAAGGCTATTAAAGATTTATTATTACATCGACTCAAAAAAAAATTAAGAAAATTAATTAGAAAAATTAAAAAATAATTAAAAATTATTTTAATTATTTTTCAAATCAAAAAAAAAATATAAATCATAAATAAAACAATTTCTTATAGTTGTATATCTTTTACCTTCCATCCATTGAACTTCACTATCTTCTTTCATCTGTGTATTGATTAATTTAATTGATAAACCTTGTTTCATACATAAAAAAACAATATCTTTATTCTTCAAATATTCAGTCAAATATATATGTGTATGACAATACTGTTCAAGTGCTCTTTTAACAAAAAGTGAATTACTCTTTAATGCATTATCTGAATAATTTAAGTAAATATTATTTTTTATTACTGATGATATGATTTCATAATCTTCTAAATATTTTTTATCTAAATTAATAATATTCAATCCGCATTTTATAGCATGCAATATAATTTTTCTATCATGTTTAATTTCATGTGGTAAAATTGTATAATTAGAAACGTCTGTTTCAAGTGCAATCATAACAAGTTCGTGATCAATTTTAAAAATATCAGGAATCATAAAAAATAATTTTCCATTTTTTTGTAATGCTTTTTTTATAATTTCTCTATTATATAAATATTTTTCGTCTAAAAAATTAATTGGCATATTCAAATCTAAACAATAATATATAAGTTCTTCACTATTTTTTAATTCATCTGATATATATTGATAGGCCATTCCACATAAACTTTTTTGTATTGCAAGTTTTGCAAGTTCTCTATTATTTTTTAATCGGTCTGAAGCATATTTAATCATTGTTCCATTTTTATTAACTAAAAATTCGAACAATTCATAATCATCCTTGCGAACACCTAAATAATTTTCATAATTTTCACTACTTTTTTGTAGTAATAAAAATATGATATTTTTATCATTTTTTAATTTATCTGATAAAAAATAATACGATTCATAATTATTTTGGAGAGAATATTCTATTATTTTAATATTCTTCTTCATTTCTTCATCCAAAAATTGTATTATTAAACCATCTTTTTTTACAGCAAATTTAACAATTCTATAATCTCTTTTATAATGTTCAGGTAATGTTATAAAAAGATTTATATTTAATTTTAATAATTCGATAACGATGTTCCTATATTGTTCAATATATTCTTCATCATAAAAATTAGGATTTTTTCTTAATGATTTATGTAATTTGGTACTATTCATAAATTATTTTTTATTAGACAAAAGATAATTTATTAAAATATTTTTTTTTCATTTTTTATTTAAAAATAAAATTAGTTAATATTTTAACAGATTTTATTATGTCAGACGATATTGAAGATATTGTTATTGAAAAAAAAGGTAATTTGATTGATAAATATTTTTATTATCAAAATTATTATGAAAAAAAATACGGCAAAGATAAAACAATTGTTTTTATGGAAATTGGTGCTTTTTATGAATCATATGCTACAGATACTGAAGGACACAATATTCGTAAATTAGCATTAGAAACAAGTACACAAAATAATATTAATTGGACATGCACAAAAAAAAACAATAACATTCCAGAAGTGTCAAGAAAAAATCCATATTTATTAGGATTTAATAGTATTTCTAAAGAAAATTTTGTTTATTTTTTAGTTGAAAATGGATATACTGTAGTATTGTTTAAACAAGTTGAAACAAAAAATACAAATAATTTAAAAAATACAGAACAAAAAGAAAGATGTCTCGAAGGTATATATGATTCTACAACATATATTTCATCTAATTTAGAAAATACGGTTGATAAATTTACTTGTTGTATTTATATATGTAAATTTAAAAATAAAGCGAATGAATATTTAGACAAGCTAGCAATTGGGATTAGTTTAATAAATATTGAAACAGGCAATAACATTATGTATGAAAGTTGTTCTAAACAAAGTGATCATTATTTTCCTCTTGATGAAATTAAAAGATTATTAAATTATTATAAACCTGCAAATATTTTTTTATGTTGCAAAGAAGATATAAATGAAATAGTTAAATATTTAGAATTAAAAGAAGGAACATATAAATATTTTGATATGTCTGAAGATTTATTTCCGGAGGATATTTTTAAAACTCAATATCAAAATAAATTTTTGGAAAAAATATTTCATCATAAAAAAATAGGTGATATTACTATGTTAGAAAATTTAGGTATTTCAAGATATATATACGGAATCATAAGTTATATCATCCAATTAAATTTTATTTATTCAAAAGATCCTTCAGTTATTAAAAATTTATCAGAACCACAATTATATGAACAAGATAAATTTCTAATTTTAGGTAATGATGTTATTGAACAATTAGATATATGTGGACTAAATGGAAATAAAAAAAATTCATTATTCGAAATAATAAATAAGACTTTAACGATTTCAGGAAAAAAATTTTTACATTATAATTTATTAAATCCAATTACAAACATAGAAGAAATTAATGATAGGTATGATATGATTTCAGAAATTAAAAAACATTTTATAGATGAATTAAAAGAAGAATTAAAAAAAATATATGATTTAGAAAGATTACATAGATATTTAATTATAGGTAAATTACATCCAAAACATTTTATTAGATTACATGAAACATATGAATCTATTATAAAAATAATAAATATTTGTAAAAAAAGTAAAATTATTAAAAAATTACTAAATAAAGATAAAATTAATTTATTTGAAAATTTTATTGAAGAATATACTAAAGAATTTAATTTAACTGAAATGAATAAATATATGCTTAATAATATAGATAATTCTTTTTTTAAAAATCAATTTCAAGAAGAACAAAATAATATATTAATATTAACAAATAAAATAGAAAAAATTGTTAAATATGTTAATGGATTAGTTGATAAGAAAGAAACACCCAAAAAATGTATTAGTTTAGAATATAATACAATAGAAAGAAATTATATAAAAATTACTAAAAAACGTGGAGATATATTAAAAAAAGAAATATCAAAATTAGATAAGACAATTATTAAATGGGATAAAGTAGAATTTAAAAATACTTCTATCAAAAATCAGGATAAAGGAAATTATAAATTAATTATTCCTGAATTATATGAATATTCATATAAAATTGACGAAATAAAAGAAAATTTAAGATATAAAGTCAAAGACAAATATTTAGAATGTCTTCAAAATTATACTAATAAATATTATAAATGTTTTAAATATCTAGAAGATTTTATCTCGATGATTGATTTTTTATATTCAGGAGCGGTGTGTGCTCAAGAATTTAGATATGTTAAACCAATTATTCAAGATAAAAATAATGGTTCGAGTTATATTAAGACGTTTCAATTAAGACATCCTATTATAGAAAGAATAAATACTATTTCTGAATATATTCCTCATGATATATCTATCGGATTAGAATATAAAGGATATTTAATTTATGGATTAAATTCGGCTGGTAAAAGTTCTATACAAAAAGAAATTGGATTGTCTATAATATTAGCACAAATAGGTTATTATGTGCCTGCAGAAAGTTTTATTTATTTTCCATATACTGGAATATATGCAAGAATAAATGGTAATGATAATTTAATGAAAGGACTTTCGAGTTTTGATTTAGAAATGTTTGAATTGAATTCTATATTACAAAGGACAAATAATAAAGGAAAAAATACATTAGTTATTGGCGACGAGGTATGTCGTGGGACAGAAATAATAAGTGCTATATCTATTATAACATCAATATTATTATTGTTAATTGAAAGAAATTGTAATTTTATTTTTACTTCACATATTCATAAAATTAGCACTTTGCCGGAAATAATTAATTTAAAAGAATTAAAAATATGTCATTTAAAAGTAGAATTCGATAATCTAAAAAAAAGATTAATATTTTATAGACAATTAATAGACGGTTCTGGACCTGAAACATACGGTTTATTAGTAGCAAAATTTAGAATTCAATGTGAAGAATTTATATTAATAGCAGAAAAAATAAAAAAAAAGCATATGAATGAATCTAAAACACTTTTAGATGTTAGAAAATCAAAATATAATTCGTCTATTTATATGGAAAAATGCCAAATTTGTCATCATAAACCTTTGATAAGTGATGAATATATAGAATATTTAGATACACATCATATTAATTTTCAAAAAGACTGCGATTGTTCAGGATACATAAAAAATAAATCACATATCCATAAAAATAATGAATCTAATTTAATAGTTTTATGTAAAAAATGTCATCAAAAAGTACATCACGAAAAAATAATTATAAAAGGATATTTACAAACATCAGACGGACCAATCATTAATTATTATTATAAATAATCATAATTAATTCTAATTACTATTCACTTTATTTTCTAAGGTATTTATATATGGATAGACCAAGTCCTTCTGAAAGTGCAACGCTTTTTGATATTGGAACAAAAAAAATAGGTAATGATGGAAAATTATGGATAATAATAAAAACATCTAATGGAACTAAAAGATGGTCTAAATATACAGAATTTTTTTTTAAAATAAATAATAATGAAGTAATAGAATTCAAATTAAATAAAATTAAAAATATTAAGGAACATGGTATTTTTCAGGTAGATTCATTTCCTGTTATTGGAGAACTTAACTATTCTCCACTCAATGGTTTTAAAATGTTTAGAAAAGGAAGTTATTATATTTATACTGTAGATGACAACTTTCTTTTATGCAAAGAACAATTAAATAAAAAAAAATTATTAAATACTGTGTGGAAATATACAGGTTATAGCGTCGCCGTCGATGGTGGAACGTTTGGAGTTTGGGATTACGAATCCGTTAAGAAATTATCAGATATAGACTATAAAATAATAAAAAGAAAAATACGTACTACAATTCCATTATTCCATAATAGTTTTAGAAAAAACAAAAAAACAGTTAAACATATAAAAATTGAAGATTTTGATGAATATGATAAATACAAATATTATAACGTTGATGGAAACAAGATTATAGGAATTGTATGTTCTACACGTGTCGGAGATGGCTATTTTAAGTGTTATCAAGATGAAAATAGCCAAAGTCTAATGCTGTGCGGAGGAAAAACACACCTTCAAATTAATAAAATAATTGAAGATTATATTAATGCATCAAATAATAAATATGTATTAAAATCAAAAAAATCAAAAAAATCAAAAAAATCAAAAAAATCAAAAAAATCAAAAAAATCAAAAAAATCAAAAAAATCAAAAAAAT
>JACCDO010471367.1_pt1 | contig 44706 bp, 40 predicted proteins | sample 7446101 | NCBI WGS metagenome assembly JACCDO01 (sample SAMN15323440, study PRJNA562643) | freshwater metagenome | isolation source: river surface water | place: USA:Blue River Watershed | collected 2017-08-16 | reverse complement strand
GGTGTGCCCGAGTGCTGGTATTCGTGGCGTGCCCAGATCGCTGCCTTGGCCACACAGTATCAGGTGGTGGCACTCGATCAACCCGGGTTTAACTATTCAGAGGCACCTCCCGACCACCCCGGATACCAAACACGCGCCTTGGCAGGGGTGGTCGATGCCCTGATTACGCATCTCGGTCAGACGCAGGCTATTGTTATCGGGCACGACACTGGGGCATGGCTAGCGTGGCATGTGGCAGCCTACTTCCCACAACGTGTCACACGTCTGGTAAGTGTCAGTGTGCCCCACCCTAATGCCATGCGTCAAGCGTTGGCGCTACGAGCGGAGCAGTACGTAGCGAGCACGTATGCGCAACGCATGCAACAGCCAGGTGCGCGCGCCCTCTTTCGCCCATGGATGATGGGGTGGCACGGTAATCGGCGTGCCATGCCGTTGTATCTGCTAGCTGATCTGGGTACAGACGATGCAGCGATTTCGGGGTTTTATCGGCTGAATTACCCGCGTGAGCCGTTTGCGTGTGACGATACGTTACCATCGGTGCTGTGTCCGACGCTGGTCATCCATGGGAGTCGCGATACCGCACTGCTGACGAGTAGTCATGCCGAAAATCAGCGCTGGGTGCACCAGCCCATCACGTTTCATCTGCTTGATGCTGGGCATTTTGTGCATCAAGAGTGCCCTGATGTGGTCAACCAGACGGTGCTAGAGTGGTTGGCAACAGCCAGTGTGCCTATTCCCACGTCGCCAGCATGATGGCCGTATCACGGGCGGGAATCCCCGCACCACCGGCGACGGGGGCGTCTTTTGCATCGCGGATCGTAAAGGTGAATTCTGCGCCCGCCCGTAGCCCACAGACCCTGGCGGTGCTGTTTTCGTCAAATTCCGCGGCGAGTTTGAGCCCATCAATAGTCACGCGCCAGCCGCTGGTATCGATACCTTGGATGCGGATCGCCACACACGTGGCAGCTTCGTTGAGGCTTTCACGCACAAAGCGCAGCATTTTGGGTGTTTCAGTGGGTTTGACTACCCCGGTGTCGATGCGCACTTTGGTGGGGGCGAGTGGGATCAATGCAGATCCGATTTTGGTTGGACTGGGTATCAACGTGGCACGTGGGCGAGGGGACTTCTCTTCCTGTGTAGAATGGGTAGGCGTGATGGTGGTATCGGTACGCGTGCTCGTACCAGCCGTCGGAGTGGGTGTATCAATGCTAATTGAGACTTCAGCCGCGCATTGGCTGAGTAGGAATGCCATACACAGGAGAATCATGCTCGTACGCCATGCAATATGTGCCACCGTATTCATCACAACCTCCTGTATGAAAGAAACCTACATAGAGATACATACCTCTGTGCAAGACGTCTGTGTATCTTAGCATGTTTCATGTGATATATACGGATAAATGGTATTTACAACTAAATAAACTTAACAGCCCAGATTGTGTGAATAGACCATGCAAATTTGGTATATGATGATGGTACACATGTTAATGATATAACGGTGTCATGTGTCTATGTTTTTACGTGACATAAAGGAGCTGCTTGAATGAGTGACACAATTGCCAAGATTTGGGTAGCAGTAGCACTGATGTGTGCTGCTGCTGGAGGTGCGTATACCGCTTGGCGTATGTCTGTCATCGATGATGCGATGGGGGATGCCATCAACGATGGTATTCATGCCATGATTACTGATGCGAGTGCGCGGATTCGGGCTGCCAACGATGTGAGTGATCATTTGCGTGCATATACTGACTATGTCATCGCAACAAATACACGGGATATATCATTGCTCCAGGCTGACGAAAGTAGTGATCCCGAAGTACAAGCTATGTATATAGAACAGAGCGAGGCTGATGCATTGCCTGCAAATGTCGCTAAGACTGAATTCCCGCAACGCTTTGTGAAGCGCACAGGCGAGTTTAATCGCACAGCTGATGCACGTGCAGTGTATGCAAGTATAGTGGGGAAGCGCAATGTAAATGTGACTGCTGTTTATGCAGAATCGCAGCAAAGTCGTGACAAAACCAGTCTACTTGTGGTGTTGTTGGTGGGGTATGCGCTCGTTATTTTGCTCGTATCATTGACCGAGCTCATTGAGATACCAAAGGCGAATTTCGTACTGGCATTGATTGGGATTATCGTGTCGGGAGCACTTGTGGCATGGACAGTCGTGATAGAAGCAGGGGTGCGCTGATCATGCAAAAAATTATCGAACGACTCAACGGGTCTAATGCTGCAATTGGTATCACGATTGCAATTATTACCATCTATGCTGCAGTTATTGGTATGTTGCAGATGCAGGCCAGTAATTTAAATACACAGTATCGCGCTGATACTCAGCGCTATGCGATTGCAGCGATGCAGATTCGTAGCGTTGGTGAAACGCAGGCGACATTTGATACTGGTTACATCCAGCGTATGAATGAATTACTTGATCAGCAAGAGGCACTAGCAGTCAGCCAAGAAGATGGCTCTGTTGCAGGTAAAATCGATGCATTACGCGATGCACTCGCTATGGTATCGCCCATGCTGCAGCCACCCTATGTTGATAACGACAACGCTGATGCACAGTATGAAGTCGATACATATCTCAAAGATGCGATTCGTGCCGAACAGTATCTGGCTGCGTCTGCTCCACTTGATGCAGCCTGGGACAGCAAGGCGAATACCTATGTAGTGCATTTGACACTGCTTGCAGTGGTATTGGCACTACTTGGTCTCGGCGTAGTGATGGTCGATGTGCCACGACTGATGGTCTTGACGATGGCTGTAGGGCTAACGTTAGTGACACTAGCGTGGAGTGTGCAGACGTACGTGACTCCCGTACCTACGATCAATGATGCAGCCATCACCGCCTATACCGAGGCTTATGCACAAGCATATGTGGGTAATAATGACGAGGCACTAACTAAGTACGACGAAGCTATCCGTCTGAATCCCGACTATGCAAATGCGTACTATGAGCGGGCATGGATCTTTTACGCACAAAGCAAATATCCCGAAACATTGCAGGATTTGGCATCGGCGCGTCGTACAGGGTTCGATGAAACGAGCATTGACAACCTTGAGGGATACGTGATGATGTTGCAAGGTAATTATGCAGAGGCGCAAATTGCAACGAATGCATGGTTGAAGCGTGAACCTGATAATTTGGTGGCACTCGGGCAACACGCTGCCATTCAATATGCGCTTGATACACCGGAAGCTGCTGATGCAACGGTGGCAACGCTTGTTGCAACAGTGCAACGCTTGGTACAACAAATTCGCACTGACGGGAATGAGCCCGATGAGGATTTTTGGTATACGCTAGCGGATGTCGCAGATATTATTGCGGATGTGCAGGTGGCAGCACTAAACGCAGAGGCAAGTGACTTCCCCCCGCTCACGTTGACGGATGCGACTGTGACTGCCATTGATGCAGCAGTGGCACAGATTCGCTCTACCGCAATAACACTCGAGTACAACGTGCAACCTGGTGCGGTGACCACAAATAATCTGAGTTTGGGCGTAGTGGGTGACGATGACACGTTTGTGGCACAAGACGCGATTGCAAGTGCTGATATTGCAGTAACGCCGTTGGCGTTTTCATTTGAAGCCGCCAATACGATGCCAGATGCCCAGGTGATTGTGCGCATCTACATGGACGGTGTCGAAGATACTACACTACGCTATGTGACGACATGGGACGATCGTGGGGATGGTATGGTTGTTTTGCCGATTCCCATTGATATTGGTCCACTGTACGAGCTCCAAGCCGGATCGTATGCCGCAGAACTGTACATCGATGGCGTGGTGCAAGGCAACGCAATCCCATTTAGTATAACCGAATAGATGATACTGATAGATACAGTAGGTGTGTGCACCTACTGTATCTATCGGTACAGTACGCTCCTCGCCATGCGATAATATGCACAATACTACTATGTAGAGTGTATTGGTATGCAAAAAACACAACTCATCATTGTTGCAGGGTTTTTGGGTGCTGGCAAAAGTACGCTGATGCTACGCGCCGCACAGCGCCTCCAGGCACAGGGATTGCGGGTAGGGCTGATTACCAACGACCAAGGGCACGATTTGGTGGATACCGCATTGGCACAGACTGGGCAGGCACCCGTGATTGAGGTGCAGGGGGGGTGTTTTTGTTGTCGCTTCCCCGATCTGCTGACTGCCGTGATGACGTTGCGTGACCAGGTGGCGCCCGATGTGATTTTGGCTGAACCAGTGGGGAGTTGTACGGACATTGCCGCCACGGTGCTCAGACCACTTCGTGCTTTCCATGGTGAAATGGTACAGATCGCACCTCTCACCGTGTTGTCTGACCCGCATCGTTCACTCACATCGTTTATACCGCAAGTGGCGTACCTGCATCACAAACAGCTGGCCGAAGCCGAAATTATCGTCCTTTCCAAAGTGGATACTCTGACGCCACCACAGCTCCAGCACCAACTCGCTCAACTCCACCAGCACCACCCCCAACAACAGATTGTGACGATTGCACAGGGCGACGACGCCAGTGTGGATGCATGGCTGACACTGGTGCGCCAGCAGCGTGCTGTTCCCCGTACGCTCGACATCGATTATGGCACCTATGCCGATGCCGAAGCCGCATTGGGTTGGTTGAATGCGGTGATAACTCTCCAGGCGCCACACCCATTTGGGCTGGATAGCTGGTTGGCAGGTGCGTTGCAACGGATGGCGCAGCTGGCGTGGCAAGACGATGCCGCTATCGCCCATCTCAAAATGTACGCGCAGACGCCACACACGCAGGCCAAAGCCAGTATGACCACTACCACCGGCACGGTCACGTGGGATCTAATCCCGCAACCGGCACAGACCACACAAGCCACCGTGACCGTTAATGCGCGTATTGGTACCACGCCGGCGCTCCTCACTGCAATGCTCCACCAGCTGCTTGCCCAGCAACCACGTGGTATCACTGCCACCCTCGTGCGTCACGAGTGCTTTGCCCCAGCACCGCCACAGCCAACATATCGCTTACAGGAGGATGTCCCATGAACGAACAACAGCTTAATATGCAGGTGGATGCAATTATTCGCCGCGCCAAGCAAGCATCACCCATTTATCTGACACGACATGTGCAGGTGGGGGTTGATTCGGCGATGTATCAGTTGAAAAATCCCATTACAGGGCTTGATCTCAGCCAAGTCCAGCTGGCAGGATTGAATGGCTGGCAGGTGGTCGGGATGATTCACAAAACTGCCTCAGCAAGTTACAACCATGGCTTGAATCATTTCACAGCCAGTGGTGGCAACGTGATTGCCGCCTATGTGGTGTTGCAGTTGACATTAACCGGTGACAATGCGGAATTATTGCGTGGCGAAATTAGCGAATATGTGCGCACCCACCTGCAGACGTCGTTGACCACTATCAACACATAATGTCGGGGTGTCATGCAGGAGTGCGCCATGAAAAGACGCCCTTACTCTTGCATGACACCCCGATGTGTTATATTTCGGCGTGGCTTCCCGAGATGCTGATGCGGTCGTTTTTGGCGATACGTTCACGCAACTGGGTGAGTAGCTCGTCGACCTTTTCGGGGGTATCGAGATTGCGGTAGTAGTCGAGGTTGGCTTGGAGCATGGGGGCGTAGTTGCAGTCGGCCAAGCACTTGACGCGTTGCAATGTGAACATCCCATCAGGTGTGGTCTGCTCGCATTGGATGCCTAGCTTGTTTTCGAGCGTTTTGACGAGCTCTTCGGCACCACAAAAGGCGCACGGCACGTCGTCACATACCTGGAGTACTACTTTGCCGACCTTTTCGTCGTAGAGGAGCGTGTAAAAGCCGACCACTTCGAAGACATCGGTAGGTGGCACATCGATGATGGTGGCGACTTCGCGGATGGCAGCATCGGTGAGGTGGCCATATTCATCTTGGGCGATGTAGAGCAGGTTCAAAATGGCGCTGCGCTTTTGGGGGTAGCGAGCCAAGATGGCATCGATCTCGGCACCATGTTTTTGACGAAGTGACATGTATGTGTCCTACACTTGGGCGGAAAACCGCTTAACGATCGACTTCTCCGAGCACGGGATCTAGCGAGGCAATCAAGGCGACTAAGTCAGCCATCAGCTGGCCTTTGGCCATGTGTGGCAATGCCTGCAAGTTGATAAACGACGGGGTGCGCAGGTGCACGCGATACGGCTTGGGGCTCCCGTCGCTGACGATGTAGGTTGCCAACTCGCCGCGCGGTGATTCGATGGCAGCCATGGCGTCGCCACGGGGTGGCTTGAAGCCCTCTGTCCACAACTTGAAGTGGTGGATGAGTGATTCCATGCTGTGCGTGATTTCACTTTTGGGTGGTGGTACGACTTTGCGATTCGTGGTCTGAAAGAGCCCGGGGCCCATATCGCCCAGGCGTTTCCAGGCTTGGTGTGCGATTTTGACGCTCTCGCGCATTTCGGCCATACGCACCAAATAACGATCGTAGATATCGCCGTTTTGGGCGATAGGTACATTGAAGTCGTATGTTTCGTAGCCACAGTACGGCATGTCTTTGCGCAAATCCCAGGCCACACCGGTGGCACGCAACGCAGGGCCTGTCAACCCGTATTGGATAGCTGCAGCACTGTCGATGGCGCCGATGCCCATGGTGCGCTCTTTCCAGATGATGTTGTTGGTCAGCAGTGACTCATATTCGTCGATGCGCGCAGGCATGATGTCGAGCAGGGCTTTGACGGTGGGCAAAAACTCGCTGGGCAGGTCATATGCCAAACCACCGACGCGGAAGTAGCTGGTCATCAGGCGCGCGCCCGAGACCATCTCAAAGATGTCGAGGATTTGTTCGCGCTCGCGGAAGCCGTACAAAAAGACGCTCATGGCGGCCAAGTCGAGGGCGTGTGTGCCGAGCCACACCAAGTGGCTCGAGATACGCTGCAATTCGACCAGGAGCACACGAGCGGTGGTGGCGCGTTCGGGAATGTCGACACCCAGCAATTTTTCCACGGCCAATACGTAACTCAAATTGTTGGAAAGTGGCGCCAAGTAGTCGGTACGGTCGGTGAGCACCACGGCCTGTTGATAGGTCTTGTGCTCCATGGTCTTTTCGATGCCGGTATGCAGGAATCCCACATCGGGGGCCACATTGACCACCGTCTCACCGTCGAGTTCGACGACGAGACGCAACACGCCGTGCGTGCTGGGGTGATGTGGACCCATGTTGAGTACCATGGTATCGGTTTTGCCGGCCAAGGCGGGCTCGGTGATGCTTCGTGGCGAAGGTACCGACAGGCTGTGATCAATGATCGTCATAGTTCCCTCATGCACCAGGCCGACTATTCTTCGGCAAAGGGCTTCTGTGCGTAAATCTGGTTCTGATTGCTCGAAAAAGCGACTTCTTCGTAGCCGAGTGGTACGTCCTTGCGCAACGGGTGACCGGTCCAGTCATCGGGCATCAGGATACGGTCGAGTGCTGGGTGATCGTCAAAGACGATGCCAAACATGTCGAACGTTTCGCGCTCTTGGTAGTTGGCTGCCTGCCAGACGCCGGTCAAGGTGGGCACGTGCAGATTGGTGGCAGGGACACCCACTTTGAGGCAGATGCGGTGTTTGTTGGTGTACGAAAGCAGGTGGTAGACGACTTCGAAGCGCGGTGTGCGCCCGAGGTAATCGACACCACACAGGTTTTCGAGGGCGTTGTAGGCCAGTGCGCTGTCGTCACGCAGAAACTGTGCGACGGCCACGATGTGGCTGGCTGGTACACCGATACAGGCCTCGCCACTGCGGGCATCAGTCAGTACGGTGATAGTATCGCCGAATTGTTCTTGCAGGCGGGCTACGACTGTTGCATTATCCATGGGCGCACAAACCTCGCTATACGTGAATCGGTGCGCGCTCACGCAACGAACCGTCTAATTTCATGCGTTCGACTTTGGCGTGAAGCTGCATAATACCGTCGATGAGGGCTTCGGGGCGGGGTGGGCACCCAGCGACATAGACGTCGACGGGGATAACCTCGTCGACACCCTGCACGATGGCGTAGTTGTTAAAGACCCCCCCACACGAGGCACAATCACCCATGGCAATCACCCACTTGGGGTTGGACATCTGGTCGTACAAGCGGCGGATGACCGGCGCCATTTTGCGTGAGACGCGCCCGGCCACGATGATGAGGTCGGCTTGGCGCGGCGAGGCACGGTTGATTTCCATGCCGAAGCGGGACAGGTCGTAGTTGGAGCCTTGGGCACCCATCATTTCGATGGCACAGCAGGCCAACCCAAACAACAGCGGCCACATGGCGTTGGTGCGTCCCCAGTTGACCACCGTCTCGAGGGACGTGGTGACGACACCCATGTCACCGGCTTTGGTTTCTATTCCCATGTGAGCGCTCCCTTTTTCCAGATATAGAAGAGACCAATCAACAACACGAGCACGAAACTCCCCATTTCAAAGAGCCCCGGGATGCCGAGTTCACGGTAAACGAGGGCGTATGGGAAGAAAAAAATCACTTCGATGTCAAACAAAATGAAAATCATCGCCACCAAGTTGAACTTGATGGGGAAGCGGTGCATGGCGTCACCGATGGGTTCCATGCCCGACTCGTAGGGTGCGAGTTTGCGCACCGTCGGCTTGGCGGGGCCGAGAAAGCGCGACAGCGTAATCACAAAGACGGCGATGAAGAGCGCAATCCCAAACATCGCAAGAATCGGCACGTATGCACTGAGCATGGTCACGTCCTCGGTACAAAAGACACGCGGCTATAGGCGTTTTTCCTCGCCGTTATTATATGATGTTTGGGGAAAGTGTCAAACGCACCAGATGTGAATGCACCACCAGCGGTAACTGGTGGCGCATCGTTGTCTGCTCACTAGCCGGGGATTTGCCGCAACAGGGTGGCCATTTCGATGGCAGCCATGGCTGCCTCTGACCCCTTGTTGCCCATTTTGCTCCCAGCCCGCTCAATGGCCTGCTCGATGCTTTCGGTGGTCACCACGCCGAAAATGCACGGTACCCCCGTCTGCAAGCCGACCTGCGCAATCCCCGATGTCACCCCTGAGGTGACGTGGTCGTAGTGGCTGGTCGAGCCGCGGATCACACAGCCCAGCGCAATGACGGCATGGTAGCGCCCACTACTGGCAAACTTTTTGGCGACCACGGGTAGCTCGAATGAGCCCGGTACCCAGGCCACATCGACGGCACTGCTGGCTACCCCGTGACGGGTGAGCGTGTCGAGGGCGCCGTCGAGTAGCGGCTTGGTGATGATGTCGTTCCAGCGGCTGACCACGATGGCGACATGCAACTCGTGGCCAATGAAATCTCCCTGATAGGTGGTCATGGAATGCTCCTTTGTTATCGTCCGTAGACGAATGATGTATCGGTGTGTGGTGTCAATAACGCAGTATGCCGGCGATACTCGACCAGCTGTGCCACGCTTGTCATAACGAGGTGGTGCCGTTGACAAAATAGCTCGAGCTGCGGGCGTCGGGCCATGGTGCCGTCGTCATTCATGATTTCGCAGATGACTCCCGCAGGGCGACGATTGAGTACGCGTGCAAAATCCACCGCTGCCTCGGTGTGTCCCGGGCGCTCGAGCACACCACCGGGCCGGGCCCGCAACGGAAAGACGTGCCCCGGGCTGACGATGTCGTGTGCCGTACTCTGCGGGTCGACGGCCACTGCAATGGTGTGCGCACGGTCTGCCGCCGAAATCCCCGTGGTCACCCCATGTGCGGCTTCGATTGAGACAGTGAATGCCGTCCCCGTCCCTGAGCGATTGCGTGCGACCATGGGGGCCAAATTCAGGTGGTCACACAGCTGGTGGTCGAGTGCCAGACAAATCAAGCCACGCCCATGGACGGCCATGAAGGCGATATGTGCAGGCGTGATGGCATCGGCCAGACAGACCAGATCGCCTTCGTTTTCGCGGTCTTCGTCGTCGACCACCACAATCATGCGTCCTTGGGCGAGTTCGGCGAGCGCCTGGTTAATTGGTGCGAGCATGTGGATCCCTCCATGCACTGCTTATCCGTTCCACGTATTTGGCGATAATGTCGACTTCGATGTTGACTGGCTCGCCTACTGCCTGGGCTCCCATGGTAACCACTGATTGCGTATGCGCAATCATGGCAATCCCAAAGCTGGTTTCATCGAGGGCGGCTACCGTCAGGCTGACGCCGTCAATGGCGATATAACCTTTCATGACGATGTAGGGCAACAGCTGTGCTGGGGGCGTGATGGTGATGAATTTGGATTCACCCTCGGCACGAATGGCCGTGATATGTGCGACGCCGTCGACATGCCCCTGCACGTAGTGCCCACCCATGCGCCCACCATACGTCAAGGCGCGCTCGAGGTTGACGAAGTCGCCCACCCGGCGGTGCCCGAGGTTGGTACAGCGCAGAGTCTCAGGAGAAATCCCCACGCTGAATGTGGTATCAGTCATGGAGGTGACGGTTAGACAGACCCCTGCCACGCAGATGCTATCGCCGATACGGGTGCCGTCGAGGGCCGTGCGACAGTCAATGGTCATGGTATTGTCGCGGTCGTGCTGTGTTTCGGCGACGACGATCCGACCTTGTTCTTCTACGATACCGGTAAACATAGCTGGGCTCCTTCGTGCGCAGTCGAAAACAATGTGTCGATGTGGGTATGGACGGCATGCAAATGTATATCACCGTCCAGGAGGTGTTGGTTGATGATGCGAAACTGTCGCCAGTCGGCGAGCGTGTGTCGCCCCTGTCCTGCCAGTGGACTCGGTGCGTGGGTGCCACCAATGATGCCTGGCGCCACAAAGCAATGAATCTCGTCAATCAGTTGTGCATCAGCACAGGCACCGGCTAGCCCCGTACCTGCTTCGAGCAGGAGATGATTGATGCCACAGTGGTGCAAATGATGGAGCGCGGCGCGCATATCGATGCGCCCAGCCTGTGGCTGGCAGATGACCTGTACCCCGCGCTGGCTGAGGGCCCGTTGCCAATCGCTGGGGGCGTCGCTGCTACAAAAGAGCATGGTTGGGGCGGCACCGTCATTGAATATCCGTGCCGTGACAGGCGAGCGCCCCTGACTATCAACTACGATGCGCAGGGGTTGTGCCGCCACAAGCGTATCATCGAGGCGCACGGTGAGTTGTGGATTGTCAGCGCACACTGTGCCACTGCCGGTCATGATGGCATCCACCCGGCTACGGATGCGGTGCACAACGGTGCGGCTAGCACTGGTGCTAATCCACTGACTCACCCCTGTGTGCGTGGCGATTTTGCCGTCGAGGCTCATGGCATACTTCCAGGTCAGCCAGGGACGTTGCTGTTGGATGCGCATAAAAAACGGTGCCAGCTGGAGTTTGATGCGCTCATCATCGGACGTGATTTGTACGCACTGAACCCCGTGTTGCTGCAGGATGTGTGCCGCCCCATGTCCCATGCGCGGGTCGGGGTCGCGCATCACAAAAAATACACGCGCAATACCGGCTGCAATAATGGCCTCAGTACATGGGGGCGTACGTCCGTGGAATGTGCACGGCTCGAGTGTCACATACAAGTCAGCACCACGGGCTTGCACCCCGGCATGGATCAATGCTTGGCGCTCTGCATGTGCATGACCAGGGGGTTGGGTGGCACCCCATGCAATGATTGCATCGCCACGGACTACCACGGCGCCAACCGCCGGATTGGGGCTTGTACGCCCACACACCGTGTCTGCCACGGCGACGGCGTGTTGATAGGCGGCTTGATTGTAGGGGATATCGACCATAAAAATACCACCGCCGTGATGATACAGGGCAGTGGTGCAGATAGACAGCCGTGCTCCCACGTGATGTCGTGGCATGCACAGAAATTTATCTCCACACACTTTCTTTCATCCGGACTATACCGTCGGCCCTGGAATCGCACCAGTGTCGTGCAACGTGTGTTGCTCGCGGGCTTGTCAGCATGCTGACTTACCGCCGGTAGGGAGTTACACCCTGCCCTGAAAGTGTGCAAATACTGTGCATAGTATATCATATCTGTGCATTGCATGTGAATCACGACATGCGCCGATGTTGTGCTATAATGGCGCAATTCACACGCAAGCGACTGCGTGCGGCGATTTGTGTGTCAGCACGCACTATGGAACGAAGGCAAGGTTGATGAGTAAGACAATTCGTGCAAGCAAAGGTGATGCAATCTCGATTCGTGATGGTAAGCTCACCGTACCCAACAATCCAGTCGTACCCTTTGTGATTGGTGATGGGACTGGTCCTGATATTTGGCATGCCAGTGTGCGTATATTTGATGCTGCGGTAGCCAAAGCCTACAAGGGGCAACGCAAAATCGAGTGGCTCGAAGTATTGGCCGGTGAGAAAGCCTTCAACGAGACGGGCAACTGGCTCCCCGATGAGACCGTTGAGGCCTTTAACCACTACCTCGTTGGTATCAAAGGTCCTTTGACCACCCCCATCGGCAAGGGCATTCGCAGCCTCAATGTGGCGTTGCGCCAGATGCTCGATTTGTATGTGTGTTTGCGCCCAGTGCGCTGGTTCACAGGTGTGCCGTCACCGGTGCGTGCTCCTGAAAAGGTGGACATGGTTATTTTCCGTGAAAACACGGAAGACATCTATGCCGGCATCGAGTACGTGGGTGGATCACCTGAGGCCGCCAAGTTCTTGGCATTCATGCAAGAGACATTCCCCAAAGACTTCGCCAAAATTCGCTTCGGTACCACTGAAAAAACGGCTGATTTCAACAAACAAGTGGGCATCAACAACGCCCTCGTAGAAGTCGGTATCGGCATCAAGCCCGTCAGCCGTACCGGCTCGGAGCGCTTGATCCGGGCTGCCATCGAGTACGCCTTGCAGTTCAACCGCCGCAACGTGACGCTGGTGCACAAGGGTAACATCATGAAGTTCACCGAGGGTGGCTTCCTCGATTGGGGCTACGAGCTAGCCGAGCGCGAGTTCGGTGCCAAGGTCTACACCTGGGCACAGTGGGAGCGCACCAAAAAGGCCAAAGGCGAGGCCGAAGCCAATGCCGAGCAGAAAGCGGCCTTGGCCAGTGGACGCGTGTTGGTCAAAGATGCCATTGCTGACATCACGTTGCAGCAGGTGTTGACGCGCCCCGAAGACTTCGATGTCATCGCCACGCTCAACCTCAACGGTGACTACTTGAGCGACGCGTTGGCGGCGCAAGTAGGTGGTATCGGTATTGCTCCTGGCGGCAATATCAACTATGTGACCGGGCATGCTATTTTTGAGGCCACGCATGGCACAGCCCCCAAGTACGCCAACCAAGACAAAGTCAACCCGTGTAGTGTGGTGCTGAGCGGCGACATGATGCTCCGCCACATGGGCTGGGTCGAAGCCGCCGATATGATTATTGCGGCCATCGAGACCACCATTGGTGCCAAGGTCGTCACCTACGACTTTGCGCGTTTGATGGATGGCGCCAAAGAAGTCAAGACGTCGGAATTCGCCGATGCAGTGATTGCCAACATGCGCTAATAGCGCGTACCTGATACACCGCGGCGAGTGCATAACGCACTCGCCGCGGTGTTGTTGTTGTAGCAATGAAATGAGGGTTATTCGGTCCGGGGTTGCTCGCCACTGAGTGGAATAGCACGTTGTTGCTCGGCCGGAGCGTGGTTCATCATGAAGGTGGCCGTCCCTTCGAAGTAGGTGCGCATGGCGGCGGCGATATCGGGGGCAAAGCCGACTTCGGCAATGGCGTCGAGCATGCAACGCACCCAGGCGTCACGCTCAGCCACACCGATGATGAACGGTATGTGGCGCATGCGCAGGCGTGGGTGGCCACGCTGTGCGTGGTAGCGTTCGGGTCCGCCGAAGTACTGTGTGATAAAGAGGAACTGGTATTCTTTGCCAGCGGCCAGGTCATCTGGGAAGAGTGGGCGCAGCACGGGGTCTGCCTCAACATTGCGATAAAAGATGTCGACGAGGCGGCGAAACGGCTCGTCGCCGCCAGCTTGGTCGTAGATGGTGCGGTAATTGGTGCTCATAGACTGCCTATCGGATTCTTGCGGCGGGCACTCGCCATCAGCGTACCGAGGCGGTGGACTACATTCCAGTTGGGAACTTTGCTAAACAACACGTCGTGGGCATAGACTTGGTACACGTACTGGTCGTTGCCGATTTTGAGCGGACTCGATACACCCAGTGGGCTCCCCACTGCCCATGTGCGAGCCAGCAGATGGAGCTGTTGGTTCGGGGCGTAGGTGACTTTCATCAGGCGGTATGTTTCAGCGAGGAGTGTATCGCGCAGAGTGACCGCCCAATCAACAATCATGCCACCCAGATCACTGACACGCGCCATCTTCTTCCAATCGACGTTTGTTGGGTCATTGCCACGTACATAGACGGTGTCACCGGCAAAGACCTGGAAGACATACATCTGACCGCTGATTTCGAGCATGGCAGGTGGGGCAAGTGGCGCTCCGATATCGCGGTTGGCAAACAAAAAGAGGTGGAACGGATTCTCAGGACGGAAGCCAGTCCCGCCGATACGCAGGGTTTCGTCGAGCAAAAAGCGTTCAAATGTTTTTTCGGCAGGGATGGTATCACCGATAGTCTGCCACATGCTCCCTGGGCGATTCCAGCCGACTTCCATAAACAATGTATCGAGGGCATAGGGCACAATGGTGTAGGACTTGTTGTTGAATGTGGCTTGGCGACTTTTGGCGATAGGCATACCCAAATATTGCTCAACCGCAGTCTGTGTAAATGGTGATATGGCATCGAATGCATCACCGCGCATACCCCAAGCAGTCTGGATGAGTGTGTTTTGTAGTTGCACGACAGTGGGATCGGGCGTACCGATGGCTCCCGGCTTGATGTCAGGGAGTTTGGTGGTTTTTTTGAGCCATGCATCGACTTCGGCAACGACCCAATCGAGTGATACTGCTTTGCCAGGGCACGTTTTGCTGCTGTAGTCGCGGTGGAAGCTGATGAGCTGTTTGGGTGTGATGCCCAGCCGCAACGCGATGCCGCCCAGAATAGCGAGTGTGTGCTCCCAGACTTTGCCGTTGGGGCGCGCAGCATCGTAGTCACCGACCATTTCTAAGCCGAGTGAGTACCAGCCCTTGATGAAATTACCGTTGCCAGCACCGGCGTGCACACCGAGCTCACGCATGGGCGTAAAGAGCCAGATGCCATCAGGTCCAGCAAAAAAATGTGGAGCAGCTGTCCAGCCTTTGGTCGCAAAAAAGCGTTGCATGCCCTGCATGCTGGTGCTGCCCTGCCACTGCGCCACCGTGGGACGCCATGTGTGATGGAGCACGACTTTGCTGGGCATGACTGGACCAAATTGGTATGAGGCAATATATCCGAGCCACTCCATGGGAGTGAGCATTTTGCCGATCATGGGAGGTGTCCCACTCGGTCCAAAATCATCGATCATCGCCACTTCCTCCATACCCGTGCCATACCAATCTTTACTATAGAGCATAGCACGAAGCCAACAAACGCGTCAACCATTCGCCGATAATCCATGTGCTACTGCCGCTATCATAGCGTACAATACAATGAGGTGTGATTGAACGGAAGGGCGTGCGTGGCATGCAAGAACGAATTGCAGTCATCGACTTGGGATCAAATACGACGCGCATGATTGTGGTGGGGTATGTGCCACAGCACACCTATAAACTCATTGACGAAGTCCGTGAAGCGGTGCGGCTGGCTCATGGGATTGGTGCCGATGGCAAATTACAGCTGGCACCAATGAATAGAGCCATCAAAACGATGCGCCTTTTTCATCAGATGTGCCGCGGAATTGGTGTTGACCAGATTGTGCCTGTTGCCACGAGTGCGGTGCGTGAAGCCACCAACCGCGATGAATTTTTGCAACGCGTGCGTGAAGAAGCCGGTCTCGATTTTCGCGTGTTGACTGCCGCCGAAGAGGCGTACTACGGCTATCTGGGCGCAATAAATACATTGAATTTACATAATGGATGCGTCATTGATATCGGAGGTGGCAGCACACAGGTCACCGTAGTGACCAATCGGCAGATGAGCCAGAGCATTAGTCGTCCAATTGGTGCAGTGCGACTCACTGATCGTTTTGTCAAAAGTGATCCGATTTCGTCACGCGAATTCAAGGCACTCGAACAAGCGATTCGTACGCACTTTGCCGATGTGCCATGGCTCAAACAGCAGGGTGGGATGCTTGGTGGCATTGGTGGCACGATTCGTGCATTGGCAGAAATCGATCAGAAAATGCGCAATCATCCCATTGACCGGGTGCACGGGCACCACATGAGCGTCGATCGTATCAACGAACTCCTCGACACCTTTCGTAGTCTGACTGTCAAACAACGCGAAGATTTACCAGGACTCAGTCGTGACCGTGCCGATTTGATTCTCGCAGGCACTACGATTTTGGCTGAGGTCATGCGACGTGGCTCATTTACACACATCATGATCAGTGGCCAAGGGCTACGTGAAGGACTCTTTTTTGAGCACTTCATGCGTGGCAGTAGCACACTCATTCCCGACATTCGTAGTTTTAGTGTGATGAATCTGGCACGCATGTACCACTACGAAGCGATTCACTCCGCCAAAGTGCGCGAGCTGGCCCTATCGATGTTTGATCAGCTCTATCCGATGCACGGCTATGATGCGTGGGCACGTGAGCTACTCGGCCATGCGGCGATATTGCACGATATTGGCAATGCAGTCAACTACTACGACCACCACAAACATGGCGCATACCTGCTGGTCAACAGTGCCATGCAGGGATTTAGTCACCGCGAAGTCGCGATTCTGGCACTGTTGGTGCGCTACCACCGCAAAGGTGACGTGTCGGTAGATGCCTACCGCCAGATACTTGAGCCGGGGGATGAGACGTTGGTGATGAAACTCGCTGCCATGTTGCGCTTGTCGGAGTTTTTGGAACGGCGCAAAAATCAAGTGGTGCAGGCTATCACGATCGAGTTGGGTGCCGTCGTGCGTATGGTGACGCACGCTGCAGGTGATACCACCGTCGAAGTCTGGGATGCTAATCGCGCTGCTGGCCTCTTCCGCAAGGCCTTTGGCTGTGATATTGATATTTCGTAGGGGTGTGTGAAAGAATGAAGGCCGGCAGGGCACTAGTGCCCTGCCGGCCTTTGCATTAATCTGCCTCGTGGATGAGCACTTCGCGGGAGCGCCCTTCGTCGGCTGGCCCCACAATCCCTTGTTGCTCGAGCATGTCAATCAGCTGCGAGGCCTTGCTATAGCCGATGCGCAAGCGGCGCTGCAGCAGTGATGCCGAAGCGCGCCGGTGCTGTTGCACCAGTTTGATGGCCTCGGGCAACAGGGCATCTTGCTCGCCCGCCGATAGAAACTCTGCAATGGGTTGCATGCTGTCTACGGGCTCGTCACTATCACTTGGCGCCACTGGTTGCTCGTCGGCATGCGGTACTGGCTCGCGTGGGAACACCGGCAAGCGGTCAACTTTGTCGAGCTCGGGTTTGAGATCATGGTTAGTTGCAGTGGTAGTGGTTGGCTGAGCCGTGCCGGCCTTTGTCTCACCGTCTACGGGTGTTTCAGGTGGTTTGGCGGTACGCCAGAAGCGCACGATTTTTTCGACTTCGTCGTCGGTCAAGTGTGTGCCTTGTACGCGGATGGTGCGTGGTGAATCGGCCGCCGTAAAGAGCATGTCACCACGCCCGAGCAGCTGTTCGGCACCTGGCTGATCGAGAATGACGCGTGAGTCGATTTGTGAAGTCACCGCAAACGCCATCCGTGACGGGAAGTTGGCTTTGATGAGACCAGTCACCACATCAACCGACGGACGTTGCGTGGCGATGATGAGGTGAATGCCGGTTGCACGGGCCATTTGCGCCAGGCGGCAGATGAGTGTTTCGACGTCGTCGGCAGCCATCATCATCAGGTCGGCCAGCTCGTCAATGATAATCACGATGTAGGGCATGGCTTCGAGGTCGGTGCGTTCGCGCGCCATGGTGCGGTAGCTGTCGAGGTTGCGTACGCCCACCTTGGCAAAGAGCTTGTAGCGTCGCTCCATTTCACGCACTGCCCACTTGAGCGTGGGCACCACGCGTTCGACTTCGGTGACCACCGGTGACAGCAGATGCGGGATGCCGTTGTAGCCGACCATCTCGACGCGCTTGGGGTCAACCATGATGAATTTGAGGTCGTCGGGGGTGTGGCGCATCAGCAGGGCACACACAAAGCAGTTGATGGCCACCGATTTGCCGCTCCCCGTGCTCCCAGCCACCAGCAAGTGCGGCATGCGTTCCATGCCAGCCACAATCGGCGAGCCAGAGACGTCCTTGCCGAGTGGCAGGCGCAATTTGCCTTTGGAGCGCACAAACTCGTCGCTCTCGAGGATGTCGCGGAGTGCAACCGTCGAAATCGATGAATTGGGGATTTCGATACCCACCACTGACTTCCCCGGGATGGGCGCCTCGATGCGGATTGATGGTGCAGCCAACGCTAGTGCCAAGTCCTTGTCGAGGGTGGTGATTTTGTTGACTTTGACACCCACTGCCGGTTGGAGTTCGTACTGGGTGACGGCCGGTCCGACGTTGATGTTGACGACGCGCGCTTCCACCTTGAAGCTCGCCAGCGTCTCTTCGATCAGGCGTGATTTGGTGCGGTGCTCTTCGTCGCTGATGGTCGCCTCCACCGAATAGCGCAGAAAGTCCACTGGTGGCATGCTCCAGGCTCGGTAGGCGTGACCGGCTTCGAAGCCTTCGAGGGCACTTTGTACCGGGTTGCCAGCAGACTGTGTGGCCGCAGGAGTCGGGCGTGAATGGACGGGTACTGCGGGGCGTTGTTGTGCATCGCGCAACAGCGAATCAAGCACGTGGATGTGCTCTTCGTCTTCGAGGGCTTTATTGGTGCGCTTGGGTTTGGATTCTTTGGTTTTGGCAGGCTCTTTGGCCTTGGGTTCTTCGGACGCAACAGGCGCCACCTCGAGCCCTTCGTCGCGGTAGCGCGCCTTGGTTTTGCGCTCTGCGATAGGCGTGATAATGCTATCGGTCAAACTGATATAGGTGAGTTGTGGATCGGTTGATGCAGGGGCGCTGCGCAGGTTGCCACGGTTCCCCCGTAGGCGAATCCAGGTGACGACGAAGGCGTGGCGCATCCCAGCCATGATTTGCACCAGAGTAATATCAAATGCTAGCATTACTCCAGCTACACCGAGCAAACTGGTGACCGCAAAACTGGCTGGACGTCCAATGGCGTTGCTCAGAATGGCAAAGAGCAGATAGCCAACCACGCCCCCGCCTTGCCCCTGTTGGTCCTGATAGTTGAGGCGTGGCGTGATGCCGAATTCGAGGAGCATGAGCATGGCGATTACGACCATGACGGTGCCAATGATTTGGGTGGGATGGAGTGGATTGCGGTCGTTGATGCCACTACTAAAGAGAGCGATACCGAGCACGCCCATCACCAGTGGCACGACCAGCGCCCCCCACCCAAGCAACCGCTCCATGAGGAGCTTCCAGCTGGCACCGAGTTGCCCCGTACTGCCAGTCAGATAAAAAATAATTGTCACACCAGCCACCGCAATAAGACCGAGGGCAAACAGCTCACGCTGATGCTCGGGGCGCAACGAAACAACGCTTTTGCGTTTGGCACGTCGGCCAGTTCCACGTGGCTGACTGCTTTTGCTTTTGGTCATGACACACTCCCACACACATCGTGTTTATGACAGGCAATAGTAGAATTGCAGATAGTATAGCACAGATGTGTTGCGTGGGATATAGGTGCGCCCAACGAGATTACACCGACGCAGCGCGTCGGTGTAATGACGGAGTGACTGTGGATGTGCTACAGCTGATGTTAGCGACCGACCTCATCATTGGCGGCCTGGATGAGTGCACGCATATAGGCAATCGAATATGCGGTGCCCACTCGTGGTCCACCCAGCATGTCGGGGACGTGGTCGGGGATGACACAGCCATCAAAGCCAACTTCACGCAGAGTACGCATCACCGTGTACATGTTCTGGTAGCCGTTGTCGATGAGTGTCTCGACCCATGGGGCGGGCATCGGGTTGGTAACGTTGCGGAAGTGCACCTTGAACAGCTGCTTTTTGGCAGCAAAGTGCTTGATGGCGTCTACTACGCCCACACCCATCCCTACTTCGCCACCTTCGAGCCAACAGCCGATACACAAACACACACCGATGTTGGGGCTATTGGCGATTTCCATGGCCTTTTTGTAGCCGGCAAAGTTGCCGAACATGCACCGTGGAATCCCGCCCAAGTCGTAGACCGGTGGGTCGTCGGGGTGGATGCCAATGTAGACGCCGGCTTCCTCGGCGACCGGTGCAATCTGGCGAATCATGTAGGTGTAGTTGTCCCACAGCTCGTCTTCGGTGTAGCGCCGCCCATGTGTCAACTCGCCTTCATACACGGTGCCTGCCCAGTGGCCTTTGGCGTTGGTAATGTCGAGCATGCGCGAATTCATGCCGCCACGACCAGGTACATGCCCGGTGGTCCAGATACCGTTGCCCATGTGGGCGTACGTGTTGTACTTGATGCCGGCGGCGCCCAGATTGCGGATGAAGCGCTTGAATTCTTCGATTTTGGCGTCGCGACCAGGCAGATTGAGCGTCATTTCAGGTGAATTGTGTACGCCGAGGTTAGTGATGCGATAGATTTTGAGACCGTATTCACCAAAGCGTTTGACGAGCCCTTTGTAGAACTCCGCCGTGTGCTGTTCGGGGTGGTGGATGCCCACCATCGCCCATTCGACGCCGAGCTGCTGATAAAACTGCAAATCCTCGTTGCTGGCTTCAGCATGGGTCTGGATGGCGAGTTGGATGCCTTCGGTACTCGAAAAATAGCCCGGAAAGGCCCGCATCGCATACTGATTGGTCGCTGCACTCATCGTCATTGATCTCCGTTCTGGTATACCACTGCATATCCACAAGACGGGGCAGATACAACACCTTGTCATTGTCGTGGTGCGTATGTTTGGGAAAACAGCGCAGCGACACATCACAATGGATGGATTGGCAAGGCTGTACCTATCTTACACCTTTTGTGTGACTATGTCACCGGCGGCGCGAAAGCCCCTTCGTTGTAGTAGACGACCAACCCATCTTTGCCGGGGGCGATGAGGTCAAGTCGCCCTGTACCACGCAAATCGGCCAACGCGAAATGGATGCCGCAACCGTGCCCGACGCCAATCACACCATAGTCGATAATTTGTTTGACGAAGTGTGTGCCCGCCCACTTGAAGTAGTAGATGCCAAGTGCATCCCATTCACCCACGTCACGTCCGTTGTGGGCGCGATGGCGTTTGCCGGTGACCAGCTCGCAGACGCCATCGCCGTCAATATCAGCCCAGTGCAGGTCGTGGTACTGTGCGTTGTCGGGGTCGATGACGTGGTGTTGCCAGGTGCCATCAGGTTGCCGTTTGCTCCACCACAGTCCGTAGCCGTGGGCATGGCCAGTGATGAGCTCGTTGCGCCCATCGCCATCCACGTCGACCACCAGCATGGGGATGCTCGCCATATTTCCCCACGGCGCATGGGTGAATTCGGGGTGCCACTGCCACGGCTCGCTGGCAGGGTTGGCAGGTGCTTCGAGCCAGCCGTGGCACAGCACGATGTCCATGCGTCCGTGGCCGGCGATATCACCACACCCGAGGCCGTGCCCCTGTGTCCCCTCGGCAAAGGTATAGACGGGCACGGCCGTGGCATGGGGTGCCACGGGGGAGATTTTGTAGTAGGTCACCGTGGCATGATTGGGCGTATTGGCGATGATTTCGCGTACACCGTCGCCGTCGATATCCCAGGCACGGGTCGTCTCGACGTTACTGGTACGGGCCGCCAGCAGATGCGATTGCCAGGGCTGGGTGGGGTCAGTGGGGCATTGCCACCAACGCAGGCTATCGCCCCACCAGCCGCCAGTGACGATGTCGAGGCGTCCGTCGCCGTCCACATCCATGGCGATAGTTGAAAAGTCGTCGTAGTATTCGTCGTAGCGTGCGGTGGCGCCGATGAAATATTTGCGCCGGAAGTCGGGACCTTTGTACCAAAAACTGCCACTGACGATGTCGAAGACGCCGTCGCCGTCCACATCCCAGACGCCAGCAGATTCAAACGATTCGTCACTTACCCAGTGTTTGCGCCAGTGAATCGGCATTCATGCATCCTTTCTCGCCTAGACGCCCCGATGCAGGCGCAGGTAGTCTCGTGCTAGCGTGATGTCTTTGAGGGCTTCGTCAGCAGTGCAGATGGGCGGTATGTCGCCTGCCACTGCATTGACAAAGTGTTGCGCTTGTTGCCACATGGCGTGCACCCACGGCAGGTGTGGGCTGGTGGTGCTGGGTAGTGTGCCGCCAGCGGGCAACGGGTCGCGCATGATGGTCACGCGCCCTGGCCGCGTAAAGGCGAGTGGGGCAGGCAGCTCGACCTGGATCCAGCCCCGTTCAAAGCAGACGAGGGCACTCTCTTGCCAATCGATACTGGTCTGGTAGGGGCTCATCTCAATGCTACAGGTGACGCCCCGCACACTCTGCCCCACCAGCAAATGCCCCGATGGCGCGGCGTGAGTAACCTGCCAATCCTCACCCAACAGGTGGCGCATCAAGTTGACCTGGTGGATGTAGTAGTTGACGAAGGTGACATAGGCGTCATACGCCGCTGCATCCATGTCGCTGGGGGGTGGATCATGCGGCAGTGTGTCGCTGATATCTGGGCTGGGGATGTTTTGGTTGAAGCCGTTGGCAATCCAATCGCCGGCAGGCATCAAGATGCGGATGTAAGTCATTTTGCCCAACTCACCACTGGCCATCAGGCGCATGATTTCGGCTTTGGCGTGCATGACCGCTGGGTCAGAGCGTTTGTGGTAGCCTACCATCACCCAGGTATTGTGCGCCTGGGCAGCCGCCACGATACGTTGTCCTTGGGCAATGGAGGCAGCGATGGGTTTTTCGGTGAGGATTGGTTTGCCGTAACTGAGCAGCTCGGTGATGATGCTACCGTGGCGTGTAAAGGGCTGAATGGCCACAATGGCGTCGAGTGCGTGGTTGCTCAGCATGGCGTGATGATTGGTGTAGGCGTGCGGGACGCCCCACTTTTGTGCTACGTGAGTGGCGTGGTCGGGCTTGACATCACAGACCGCCACTACTTCGCAGTTGGGTACCATCACAAAATTGCGCAGGTGGGCGGCCTGACCCATGTTGCCCACTCCCACAAAACCGATACGAACGTTGCGCATAACGTCTCCTTTGACTAATGAGCAGTAGCAGTGTTATTGGGCGTACGGCGGTGCGGTGGGGCCGCGTGCCGAGCGGAAATCACGGATGTCGAGGCGCAGCTCGCGTTTGCCGTTCCATTCGTTGAGGTGCGGTTGGTAGACGACATCGATGGCTTTGATGCGATCAAAATGCGTCACCTGATGTCCTTCGCCCCATGCAATAGCAGTCACACTATGGCCGGCCATGTCGAGCTTGAGTTGCAGGTGTTTGCCATCGCCGCCAATGGTACGGGCGCTGATGACACGGCAATTGCGTGTGAGGAAGTTGGGCGTGCTGTTGTGTTGCCCACACGGTTCGAGAGCCGTGATATCGGTCAGGATGGTCATATCGAGTTCAGCGGCGTCGAGCTCGCAGTCGATGGTCAGCGTACGGATGCCGGTGGTAATATTGTTGGCTTCGGCATAGCTCAGCAGTGCTTGGCGCAAGTCGTCGATGGCACGGGTTTCAATGGTAAAACCGGCTGCGGCAGCATGCCCACCCATTTTGACAAAGTCGACGCCACAGTTGCGCAAGGCTTCGACCATGTTGAGCATGCCGGCGGCCCGTGCTGACCCACGTGAGGTGGGGATGCCTTGCTCGATGATGATGGTGGGGCGGGCAAACTGGTCAGCGATGCGGGCAGCCACTAAGCCGACCAGCCCAGCATGGGCGTCAGGGTCGGCATGCACGATGATGGTGTCGTGATGGCGCCCAATCTGGACCACATCTGCGGCGATGCGCTCTTGCAGGGCTTTGGTGAATTGCTGCCGCTGCGTGTTGATGTCGTTGAGCGTCGTCGCATACTGCGTGGCAGTGGCGATATCGCTGGCAAGGAGTAATTCGTAGGCGGGGGCAGCATCGTCGAGCCGCCCAGCTGCGTTGATCCGTGGCGCCAGCTTAAAGGCCACATCGTCGGCGTTGATGCGCATGCCATCAAGCCCTGCGACTTGGCGCAGGGCGATGATGCCGGGACGCATGCTTTGCGCCATACAGACGAGTCCATCGGCCACAAAGGCGCGGTTTTCGCCGGTGAGTGGCCCGAGGTCGGCAATCGTCCCGAGGGCAACCAGATCGAGGAGCTCGTACATGGCGTGACTGGGGAGCGGCATACCGAGCTGACCAATGGCTTGCACGAGTTTGTATGCCACCCCCACGCCCACTAGCCCCTTGTCAGGGTATGGGCAAAAAGCCAGGCGTGGATTGACAACGGCGGTTGCCACGGGTAAATCGTCGGGTGGCGTGTGATGATCGGTGATGACCACATCGAGCCCGAGGCTCTGCGCATAGGCGACTTCGGCTTTGTTGCTGATACCACAGTCGACAGTCAGGAGCAAGCGCACACCGCTGGCAGCGAGGCGGTCGATGGCGCTGGTGTTGAGTCCGTAGCCCTCACCGGTGCGATGTGGGATATAGGGGGCGATATGGGCACCAAGCTGGCGCAAGGCATCGCAGATGAGGCTGGTGGCAGTGATGCCGTCGGCATCAAAGTCGCCGTAGACGGCCATTGGCTCTTGGGTGGTAATAGCCTGAATAATGCGCTGGGCAGCTTTGGTCATGTCATGCATGATGAGTGGGTCATGGTGGGGGTCACTGCGTGCCAAAAAGTCGTTAACCATGGAGGCAGTCGTGTATCCACGACCCACAATGATGCGCGCAAGCCAGGGTGATAGGTGGCATTGATGTGCGATTGACGTGACAAGTTCGGCGTGCACTGGAGCCGCAAACTGCCACTGCATGTGTTTGGCTGATAAACGTGCAGTCATGCCGTGTGTAAGCACCGTATAGGTGGGTGATGCTGTTAAGTATACCATGCGTACCTCTCACTCCATAAACAGGTGTCATGATGGGATACCGTTTGCGTATGCGCAAAAGGTACGCACACACGGGAAAAAGTGGTGGTGTTAAGAGGCGTGTGGGCGGTGGCAGATGCCACCGCTGCGGTTGAGCGTGGCGTGTGTAGGCTGTGTTTGAGGTGTGCGAAGTACGGAATTTCGTAGGCAACCACTATTGCACATAGTAGAACATTTGTGTTATTATCACACTATACACCATACACTGTTGTATGATAGTTGTGGTAGGGTTTATGGGTGTTGACATGACTGCACGTACCGATACAAGCGCACGACGACCAATTGATTCACACACGGGGCTTGCTAGCTTTACGCTAGAGAATGCAGTGCGTGTTGACGATTTGGCGGTTTGCTATCGTGCCACCCATGGCGGCACTGATCGACCCTTATTGGTTTCGATTTTGCGACGGAGTGACCCGCTATCGTTGGCGCGGTTTCGTTTGGCTGCGCAACTTGGTCACAAAGTGAGCCATCCGGGCATTTTGCCTGTGATCGTTGCTGGGCGCGATACCACATACGGCGATTACATGGTCACGCCCGACACGGGTGGGCGTCCACTCGATGAGCTATTAGCCAATGGGGCACTTGATGTGGTCGTTGCGGTGCGTATTTTTAGTCAGGTTGCATTAGTCGTTGATGCGCTCCATGACCAGCACATCATTCATCGCGATATCCAACCAGCAGCGATTCTGGTGAGTGATGATTTCAGTGTCCAAGTGACCAATCTGGGATTTGCGGCATGTGATGCGAGTCGTGATTTAGTTGATTTTGATGATCGTGATTTAGCCTCAGCATATTACCCACCAGCATTGCGGCTCGGGCACACTGATGCGCAGCCGAGTGACGATTTGTTTGCCATGGGGGTGCTCCTACATCATATGGTCATGGGTGGGGTAACGCCTGAGCTCCCGTTGCCGGCACTGGCGCCATCCAACCCGGTCAACGATGCCATTGATCGTATTATCAAGCGTTTAATGAGCACAACCGAAAGCGTGCGCTACAGTAGTGCGGCGCAGGCCGTACAGGCCTTGCGCCAAGTCGTGCCTGGTGCCGCAGTATCAGTGGCTAGTGAGCGCCAGCCGGTGCTTCCCTTGCCTTCGAGCGAACAATGGGACCCCATGGCCGAATGGCTCGAAAATCCGCTAGAAATCCTCATGGCAGATGCACTTGATGCCGACTATTTGCGTCGGAGCCAGACACGTGCTGATGCGCTCCACCGGGTAGATGCGATACGACGGTTGCTTGAGCGTTGGGCGCGTCAAGGGTGGTTTCGGCGTATCATGTTTAGTCAATTCATGGTGCCTCGACACATTCTCAGTTCTAATTTTTATTTGTATGAGATGCGCGTCCACTATGAAAAGCGTACCGAACCCAAGGTGGTACAGCAAATTCATCGAGCGGGGCATATTGTGCCACAGGTGGCGGTGGCAGATGTGTGGGATGTTGATGTGGCAGCTCCCGAACGATTCATCGATGTCCCCACCGTTACCATGAAAGTCCCCGGTTCACAGCAGGTCGTCCAATGTGAGGAATGTAGTGGTTCGGGCAAGCACATCTGCGGCACCTGTAGTGGGCGTGGGACTGTGGACAAAAAGAACAAAACCCAAAACGCGGATGGCAGTGTCGAAGAAGTCGTGCAGAATGCAGAATGTCGCACGTGTCGTGGCTATGGCAAGGTACAATGTCACGCCTGTGAAGGGCTCGGCAACATTCTCGAGGAGCAGACCTTTCAGTGGTCGCGCTACGGTAAGCAGTTCTTCAATGAAGATGACGACACAGGCTTGCACAAGCCGACACTCAACACACAATCGCAGTTGGTGTACCACAAAAGTGTTGACATCCATGATCCGCAGTGGATGCAGGTCTTTGCGCTGCGTGAGCTTGTCGAAGATACCATCCGCGAAGAAAACACCCACGTGCGTGCAATTGCCGCAGAACTCATCATCAAAGCTACTCCTGTCACCGAAGTAGATTATGAGCTCAACAAGCGCCAACACACGTTGAGTATTATGGGGTTCAACAATATCGTGCGCGGTGACTGGTCACTCTACGATGTTGAGCGTATTTTGCTCTATGCAACAGTAGCAATTTTGGTGATAGCTGTGGTGGTGATGGTCTTTGTGCTTAATCAACGCAGTGGCTGGATGTAAATCGACATCGTAGCCCCATTCATTTGCTCCTCCACCGGTGATATGTGCTAATTCGCTTCAACGGCTTTGGCCCAGAATGCGTCTACTTGGCTGCGGAGCAGGGCGTGTTCGATGTGGTTGAGCCCTGGGTCGTCACGCAAAATCGCCTTGGCTTCGAGCTGGGCGGCATGGAGCAGTCGGGTGTCGGTGAGCTGTGCCACCTTGAGGTCGGGCGTCCCACTTTGGCGCGTCCCAAAGAACTCACCTGGCCCACGCAACTCGAGGTCGATTTCGGCGAGGCGGAAGCCATCACGGGTTTCTTCCATGGCGGCGAGCCGTTTGGTGGTGACCTCGTTGTCGCGGTCGCTGACCAGGATGCAGTAGCTCTTGTGTGCGCCACGGCCGACGCGTCCACGGAACTGGTGGAGTTGTGCCAGTCCAAAGCGATCTGCCCCCTCAATCATGATGGTGGTGGCATTGGGGATGTCGATGCCCACCTCGATAACGGCAGTAGCCACCAGGATGTCGTGGTCGCGGTTGCGGAATGCCACCATGACTTCATCTTTGTCTTTGGCACTCATCCTGCCGTGGATGAGACCAACCCGTAAATCGGGGAAGATATCACTCTGTAGTTTTTGGTACATTTCCTCAGCCGACGGCAAATCCGATTTGTCACTTTCTTCGACCAACGGACAAATCACAAAGGCCTGGCGCCCTGCCGCAATCTCTTTGCGGATGTGCTTGTAGGCGCGTTCACGTTCGTATTGACGGATGCGCTTGGTCAGGATTTGTTGGCGTCCGGGGGGGAGCTCGTCGAGCACGGACGTATCGAGGTCGCCATAAATGGTCATGGTCAGCGTACGCGGGATGGGTGTGGCTGTCATCACCAGCAGATGCGGGTTGTGACCTTTGTCTTTGAGGCGCTGGCGTTGCTCGACACCAAAGCGGTGTTGTTCGTCGACAATCGCCAGACCGAGGCGCTGATACTGTACCGCATCGGTGATGAGAGCGTGGGTGCCCACCACCAGGTCTACCTCGCCGTTGGCGATGCCTTCGAGCACACGTCGACGCTCTTTGGCACCCAGACTGCCGGTGAGTAGCGCCACGCGTACGCCGTCGTTGCGTTGAGGATCCATGCCGAGGATGAGCTGGATTTCTGCCAGCCGGGCACGCTGGTGCTCATCTATTTGAGTTTGCCACTCGCTGCTCCGCCGCACGGCAATCGCACCGAGTAGGTTGCGCAAGCCACGGTAGTGCTGTTCGGCGAGGATTTCGGTGGGAGCCATGATGGCTGCTTGGAATCCCGCGGCGACGGCTTGGAGTGCGGTGGCAGCTGCCACCGCAGTTTTGCCGCTGCCGACGTCGCCTTGGAGTAGGCGTGCCATGGGCACAGGGGCGCGCATGTCCGTAAAAATCTCGCCGAGGGCACGGGTTTGTGCATTGGTCAGCGCAAACGGCAACGTTTGCAAAAAGGCCTGATGTGCTTCGTCATTATAGGGTATGGGGTAGCCTTCTTCGCGCTGCCAATCGATTTTGCGTTGGAGCACGCCCAGTTGGATCGCCAAAAATTCGTCGAAGCCGAGGCGGGTGCGTGCGGCGATGACGTCAGTGCCGTTGTCGGGGAAGTGGATTTTTTTGATGGCCGTGGGTAGGTCAACCAGCCCAGCTCGTTGGCGCACCACCAGTGGCAGTGGGTCTGCGAGTGCATCGGCATAACGATCGACAACCTGTTTGATCAGACTACGCGCACTGCGCTCTGCTAGTCCTTTGGTGAGTGAGTGCACGGGTACCATGCGTCCTACGTGCAACAGCTCGTCGGGGCTGAGGGCTTGAAATGGCTGCCAGTCGGGGCTGCTCATTTGCTTTTGGCCAGCAAAGAGCTCGACCTTGCCGCTTACCATAATCTGCATGCCAGGCACGAGTTGTTTGGCGAGCCACGGCTGTCGATAAAAGACGGCCTTGAGGATGCCGGTGTCGTCTTCGAGCTTGACTTCGAGGGCGTTACCGCCACTGCGCATACTAAACGTGCGTGTATCAAAAACGCTGGCCACCACGGTTTCGAGCTGACCAGGGCGCAGATCGGCGATGGTGGTGCGTTTGGAGAAATCGTCGTAGCGGAACGGATAGTGGTGGAGCAGATCACGAATCGTTTTGACGCCGAGGCGCCGAAAGGCTTGTGCGTTGGCTTTGCCGACGCCAGGCAGTGCGTCGAGGGGTGAATCCACGGTAATCGGAGTATCTCCCTTGGGTTGCGTGGTGCTTTTTTTGCTGGCAGTGCGTGCAACCACACGTGCTGGTGGCACAGGTGTTGGTGTCGGTTCTGCCACTGATGCACTGTCAAGCGCTTTGTAGAGGGTCAGAAGCCGGTTAATCGCCACATGAATGCGCTCAGCACGTTGCGCAGTCGAAATCCCACCGTATCCGCGTAGCATGGCGAGCACACCAGCGACTTCGCTGTGTGTGGCTGCCGCCGGGTAGTGTTTGCTCCAGTCAAACAAAAAGACATCAATCCCACCATCGTGGACACGATTTTGGCAGGCATCCTTTTGTTCGGTGCGCAGCGCGGCACCGAGTGATTTGACACCGTCTTTGAGTTGCGTGGTCTCAGACGAGGCCTTCATAGACCGCCACTCCCATGGCTCCCGGGCCAAGCATGACCGCACTACTTGCATTCATTTGCATACTGATGACTTGCTCCCGTGGGAAGACCGTTTCGAGGCGTTCAAGGAATTTATCGACATCTTCGGGTGCCGTGGAATAGAGCACGGTGACTGCTTGAACTTTGGGAAAGTCCTCGACGAAGGTGGCTAGTCCCTCGATGGCTTTGGTCCGTGTGCGCGTTCGCTCATAGAGCACGATTTCGCCATCATCGAGGAGCAGTAGTGGTTTGATACGTTGAAACGACGAGATGTTGCTATTGGCGTATTCCAGACAACCAGCCTGCTCTAATGCGTCAATCGTATCCACGAAAAACACGTAGTGAGTATGTGCAATTGTATCTACAATTAGGCGTTCAACTTCACTCGGTGAAGCGCCATCTTGGACGGCTCGTGCTGCATTGACCACAATTGTCCCGAGGCCTGCAGAGAACGATTTGCTATCGATAATGCGGACTTTGGCAGCGGTGGCTGGAATGCGCCCGAGTACCTGTTGGGCTAGCCGATAGACTGGGCTAAGGTGTGCGGCCATATGAATCGCAAAGATATGATCGTATCGGAGCGTGACTTTGCGTAGTACCTGTTCAACATCATTGAAACTCGGCGGTAAAAAGCGCGGACGCAAGCGCCCGTCGCCGATGAGTTGGTAGTACTGGTCGTTGCCTAGTTCGACGCCAGCCCGAAAGGCTTGGTCGCCAAACTGGATTTGTGTGGGAATAATCTCGATGTCGAGTTCATGGGCGAGCTCAGCAGAAATATCAGCCGTGCTATCAGAGACGATTTTGATACGCGCCACTGCACTTATCCTTTGCGTTGTAACAGGGTGGCATTGACTACCGCAACCGAGACGGTGACGGGGATGCCGACCCAGCGGGTCATGTGTTGGCTACTATGGGTTTGGATGCGCTGAATGATATCTGGTCTGATGTCGGAAGCATCCATGGTAACCGGTACGGTACACGCATCGATGCGTGATATGGTCAGAGCACGCCATGCATCAGGGTGTGTCAACGGCATAGCGTGTGCGCCAATGCCACGAACTTCGGCACAGGTATAGAGACTATACAGCACCATTTGTGCGTATGCACGCGGTGTAATCATGCACCGTCCATATATCGGTGATTCGAGTTGCCAACCCTGGTCTGGTATGGTATCATTCAGCATTAGTGTGTCACACCACAACGTGGCGACAAGTGCATGTCGACTCGTTCCTAGGAGGATTCATCATGGCGAAATGCGTTTTCTGCGATAAAGGGGTCACCTTCGGTCGCAACATCCGCCACCAAGCGACTGGTGGTTGGTTCCGCCGCGCTCCACGTACCAGCCGCACGTTCAAGGCGAATGTGCAGCGCACGACAATCACCGAAGCCGGTCATAAGTTCCAAGTGAATGTCTGTACCAAGTGCTTGCGCACCATGTACCGCTCGCGCTAATCTCCCTAATTATAGAAGATTGCCCGGGCCATCGCAACCACACCTCTTAGGAATCCATCCTAGGGGGTGTGGTTGTTTGGGTGAGGATGAGGTGTTCGATGGCCCATGCCACACCGGCATCATCGATGCTGGGGATAACCTGTTTGGCTACTGCTTTGAGTGGTGCAATCGCGTTGCCCATGGCGAGCCCGAGCCCCGCCCACCGTACCATTTCAATGTCGTTTTCTTGGTCGCCAATGGCCACTACCTCGTGTTGTGCGATGCCGAGCTGATGCGCCAATTCTGCGAGAGCATGTCCTTTGCTGACCCCCATGGCGGTGAGTTCACCAAAGAGCTGGTGTGAACGAGTGGTGACCAGTTGGTCGCCCACCTGTGTTTTGAGAAAGTCGAGCGTCGGCCCAACAATGTCTGGCTGCGCCACAAACAAGAGCTTGGTGGCCGGATGTGTTGCCACCACTGCTGCCAAATCTTCACACAGGCGCACTTCGGCGCCTTCGGGATGGTAGCTGAGATAGAGATCGAGTTCTGGGCGGCGCTCAGCAATGTGCAAGACTTCGTCGATATATGCCACCACAAAAATATCTCGTTCGAGGATCAAGCGTACTGCATGCGCAGTGCTGGCACCAGGCATGGTGGCTGCATAGCGGATGTGTCCATGGGGAGCATCACGAATGACTGCGCCTTGGTAGCAAATCAGCGGCTGGTGTATATTGAGTGTGGTTGCAAACGGCATCGCCGCACCAAACATACGCCCAGTCGCAAGTGTGACAATGACTCCGGCGGCTTGGGCATTGGCAATGGCAGTGCGTACCCGTTGGTCGATGCCTAAATCGTGATTCACAATGGTTCCGTCGAGATCGAGTGCGAGCAAGCGATAGCGCACAATAAACTCCCGTGTGTCATACAATGTCTCCCTCATAGTACCATAGTGCTACGATGGATGACTTGTGCTGGCTTTTCTCGTATGATGATGATGTGGAACGGTAGAAACCAAGGAACACTATGTCTGCACGCCCACTATTCAGGCGGATTATGGCGACTACTGCGGTTTATACCGTGATTGGATTTATCGGCCCGGCAGTAGCGCTGGTGCTGACGCCGTTGTATATCCGTGCCCTGGGTGTGGCCGACTACGGTACCACAGACTTGGTGCAGACGTTTGCCCATGTTGCATATACACTGGCCATACTTGGGATGCCCACCGTCCTGGCGAGTGTGTATCGCCTCGATGCATCCCATGCACCCATGCCCCCTACCACGGTTGCCACAGCACTGGTTACGGTGGCCGGCTGGGCAGTGGTGATAACAGGTGTTTTGATATGGTGTGTGCCGTGGTTGGCACAGGTCATTCAACGCCCAGATACGGTCACCTTGATGTATATTCAACTCGCTGCAGTGCCGTGTGGTGTGATTCACGGCACCCTATTGGCGGTGGTACGGCTCCGTGAAGCGGTACGACTTGCAGCCATCTATGCGGTGGTTACGGTTATTGTTACGGCACTCACGCGTGTCATCTTGGTGTTGTGGTTGTCGTGGGGCGTGGCCGGCATGGTCGTCGCAGCAGCTGCCACGCATATCATCAATGCAATTGTTGTGCTCATCTGGACGCGATCATTGTGGTGGGGGCGTATCGATACAACCATCATGATGGTGTTGTGGCGCCGTGGTCTGCCCTTGATTCCCGCCAATCTGGCAATGTGGCTACTCCTCTACCAAGACCGGTGGTTTCTTGCGGGATGGGTGGATGCCGTCACATTGGGTCAGTATGCGTTGGCATCCACTTTGGTGACTCTGTTGGCTCTGCTGATTGATCCATTCAAAAATGCCTGGCAACCGGTGGCGTTGGCTGCGCCTGCTGCGATTGTGCCTACCACGTTGCGTATCTATGTGGCAGTGGCAGGGGCAATTGCTGTGTTGACGGGGGTGTGGGGGCGTGAATTATTGTGGCTTCTCGGGGGTGTACCTGCCCAAGCTGCAGCCCCATTGATTTGGCCGTTGCTGTTCGTGCCGTTGTGTAGTGGCGCGCTCACCATTGTTGGTCTGGTGCCTACTGCCCAAGGCAAAAGTGCTGGTTTGGCATGGAGTATGGTAGCTGCCGCCGTGCTCAATACCATCCTCAATGTGCTTTTGATTCCCACATATGCGGCCATGGGTGCTGCAGTTGCGACGGGGATTGCCGCCTTGGTGATGCCGTGCGTGTTGTGGTGGCAATCACAGCGCCTGCAACCACAATCCTACGCATACGTACGTCTACTCATCTATGGCGTGTTGGCATGCCTAGTAGCGCTATGCGCACAGCTCATGCCCGCATTGCTGCCACGAATACTTGTCTGTGGTCTCTACCTACTCGTCCTTGTGACTGCCGAATGGGATGCAGTACGCCGCCTGTGGTATGGTCATGAACCATCTGCATGACGGTGGTGTAACCGCAGTCATTTACAGGTGCGTGTCAGTGCAACTACGTCCGTAATTAGCTGACCCGGGGTTTGGGTCAGTGCATGAAAGAGTAGCTCTGAATGACCACGTCCAGCATAGACGTGTAAGGCGCTGTTGGCCCCTACCTGCTGGAGTGCGGCGTGGAAATCTTGTGACTGCTGGAGCGGCACAGTCTCGTCTTGATCGCCGTGTACCAGCAGGATGTGCGTGATATCGGCATGCGCGTAGGTGATGGGTGATGTCGCCGCAAACATGCTGGCATCAGCCGCATTCCCCTCGGTCATGACTGCTGTCATGACTGTGCTGTCACGATCTTCGTCGCGCATAAACGCATATTGTGCATTAATGTCATAGACACCACTGATGCCATAGTATGCACAAATTGCTGATGAGGTGAGGTTGTGTGCCGCCAATACGCGTGTGTCAAACACGGTCATGGCACTCAACTGTGCGCCGGCTGACTGCCCACCAAACACAATCCGGCGTGGATCTCCGCTGTACTGCGCTATGTTGTTGACGGTCCATGCTAATGCGCTAGCGATGTCATCACTCATCTGTGCATAGGTAGCATCCGGGTAGAGTTGATAGCGTGGAACGACGACGACGATGTCATAGGGGACGAGTTTTTTGGCGACCAGTGCATACAATTCTTTGTTGCCACTGTTCCACCCACCGCCATAAATATACATGACGACCGGATAACTCCCAGGGGTATCTGGTTGATAAATATCGAGTACCTGGTGTGCTTGACTCCCATAGGAGACATCTTTGGCGATGGCAGGATTATTGGCATAATACGCTTGGCCATCGCGATACGCATTAAAGAGTCGCACATTGTAGACAATTTCGTCCCATGCCCAGGTACCGGTGATGAGGGCTATTGTGGCAATGGATAGCAACACGATGCGCATGGATTTGCGGTGCATGGATGTACTTTCAATCTCACAGAACACTACTCATGTCAACGCTTTGCTACCCATACTTGGATGTAAGCAGGGGCGGTGTTTGACTATTGTTGGATGCGCACCACGCGCTCCCAGCCAGCCAGGTCAGCATGCACACTGATTTGTGCATGGGGCAGGGTGGCACGCATCATGCTGACCACAGTGGTAGCTTGGCGTGGATCGATTTCGCAGGCAAAGATGCCAGGGGTGGCGAGATGGCGTGGTAACAGCTGTGCAAGGCGGCGGTAGTAATCGGCACCATCAATGCCACCCCCCACGAGGGCGAGGTGCGGTTCGTGGGTGCGTACGTTGGCATCGATATCATCGAGGAGTGTGTAGGGTGGATTTGACACAATCAATGGTAGTGGCTCGAGCATCGTACACAAATCCCCACACACGAGGCGCAGGTTGGCACAGCCGTGGCGTTGTTGGTTGATGTACGCCACAGCGAGTGCGGCTGGTGAAATATCAACGCCGATAATCAATGGGGCCACACGATTGACGGCGAGACTCACGGCAATGCACCCACTCCCAGTGCCAATATCGGCAATGCAGTGTGGTGCGAGTATTGCTGCTGCGTCACGTGCAATATCGACGAGGAGTTCAGTTTCGGGGCGCGGGACGAGCACACGGGCATCCACATAAAAATCAAGCCCATAGAATTCACGTTGATGTACGAGATAGGCCACCGGTACGCCCGTAGCGCGCTGGGCAATCAGGTGCTGCCAGTGTGTAGTGAGGTGTGCAGGAAAGGGGTCACGGAGTCTGGTCAGGATATGGGTGCGGCTTACCGCCATGAGGTGTGCTAATATCAGCTCGGCGTCGAGTCGCGGTGACGTACTTGCCGCCTGCAGGTGGTCAGTTGCTGCGTGCAGTGCGGCAAGTATCGTCGGTGTCGTACTGTTCATCGTCTAGAAAGCAAGTGGCTCGCCATGACCGTGTTGTGGCGTTGACAGTGTATCATAGGCACCAATCACACGATATTTGTCATAACGCTGGGTAAGCAACTGGTCGATGGGGATGAGCATGAGCTCATCGATGGCTGCCATGATGACTTCCCCCACTTTGCGCACAGTGTTGTCAGCGTCGAGGTGGGCGCCACCCTCGGGCTCAGGGATGATGCCATCCACGATACCCATCTCGGTCAAGTCTTGGGCGGTGATGCGCATCGTGCGCGCAGCATCGGCCGCCTTGGATGAGTCGCGCCACAAAATCGCTGCACTTGCTTCGGGAGCTGCCACCGAATAGACGGAGTGTTCGAGCATGTAGATGCGATCAGTGACACCAATCGCCAATGCGCCACCCGAGCCACCTTCGCCAATGACACAGCTCACAATCGGCGTACGTAGTTGTGCCATTTGGAGGATATTTTCGGCAATTGCGTTGCCTTGACCGCGTGTTTCTGATTCCATGCTTGGGTCAGCACCCGGCGTATCGATGAGACACACCACGGGGAGTGAGAACTTTTCTGCGTGCGCAAAGAGGCGCATTGCTTTGCGGTAGCCATCAGGTTTGGGCATACCAAAGTTGCGCTTCATGTTGTCACGCGTATCACGACCCTTTTGATGCCCGACAATGACCACAGAGCGCCCCAACATGCGCCCCACGCCAGCCACAATGGCGGCGTCATCTGCAAAACGGCGGTCACCGTGGAATTCAAAATATTCATCGCAGAGGACGCGTACATAGTCGAGGGTACGCGGACGCTGCACGTTACGTGAGATCTGGACTTTGTCCCAGGCAGTTAATACAGTCTTCATGGGCGCTTCCTAAATGGCAGCAGCCACAGGTGAAAGCCCTGTGGTGCGTGTGGTGTAGAGACGGAAAAGACGCGCCAACGTGGAGCGCATTTCGTTGCGTGGCACAATCATATCAATCATGCCGTGCTCAAGCAAAAATTCAGCACTCTGAAAGTTGGCGGGGAGTTTTTGGCGGATGGTCTGCTCGATGACGCGCCGTCCGGCAAAGCCGATACGTGCGCCAGGCTCCGCAATGATTACGTCAGCCACCGAGGCATATGACGCTAGCACACCACCGTAGCATGGATCAGTCATGACTGCGATATGGGGCATCCCGATGCTCCCCAATCGTGCAAGTGCCAGATTGACTTTGGGGAGTTGCATCAGTGAGATGACCCCTTCGTGCATGCGTGCACCACCCGACGCATTAATCGTCAACAGTGGTTCACGGCGTGCGTAGGCTCGCTCAGCAGCACGGGCTATTTTTTCACCAAAAACACTGCCCATCGATCCACCAATAAACTCAAATTCGGTCACAATCAGCTGGATGGGTTGTCCCATTAGGCTGGCCTCACCACCGATGATGGCATCGTAAAGCCCAGTATGCTGTTGACTTTCACGGATTTTTTGGGCGTAGTTATCTTTGGGGGAGACAAAGTTGAGTGGATCCAATGGGGCTATATTCCCATCATGCTCGATAAATGATTCCTCGTCGAAGAGCCCCGTCCATTCCACAGCACTCAAACGCATGTGATGACCGCAACGACAGACTTTGAGGTTGTCACGGAGTTGTTTGACATAGGTGAGTTCACCGCAACTTGGACACTTAACCCACATGTTGTTGGGTGTTTGTTGGTCGGGCGTCTGCTCGGCTGGAGTAAATGCCTTCGGAGCCCGCCGAAAGAGTTCTTTCATCGACTGTTGCCTTACCTCATTCAAATACGATGTGCATTATACCACAGGCGTGTCCGTCTATCCTGTGGTTGGGACTGATGCATGGCGTTGGCACATGGTACACTACGCAACACCATATCTACTACGTGGTGTCCACAATTGTTAAGAACTCATGGTAAGATGGTACATCCAACCCTGTACGGTGGTTAGTGAGGTTGTGTATGTCGTTTTTGCCGGACCGTGTAACTGAACAAACCGATGCGCTGTCCATGCTTTCTGCTGTCGGTGACAGTAGTATTTCCAAAGAAGAAGGCAAAGCACAGGCAGTGAGTGTGATGCAGCACGTGAGTGAATTACAGGCGCTCATGATCGGTGCGGCTACGCACCGTGTGTTGTTGGTGCTGCAGGGGATTGATGCAAGTGGTAAAGATGGGGTTGTCCGCTTTGTGGTGAGTAACGGGGATCCGCTGAATGTGGTAGTTCATCCGTTCAAAATGCCAACTCCCAATGAGCTTGCTCATGATTTTTTATGGCGCATCCATGCTGCAGTGCCAGCCAAAGGCTATCTGGGGATATTTAATCGATCGCACTACGAAGACGTGGTTGCCGCATATGTACGTGGTACGATTACGGATACGATTCGTCAGCAACGCTTGACGCACATTCGCTATTTTGAAGAACTGTTGCACGATAGCGGTACGATTATCATCAAATGTTATCTGCACATTGATGCAACCGAACAAGAAGCACGGCTCATCGCCCGCGAACAATCACTGGTGACTGCCTGGAAACTTGCTGCAGAGGATTGGCGTGATCGCACCCTGCTGCCCACATATCTCGCTGCCTATGATGTGGCGATGCGGCACACGAGCACGCTGCATGCACCGTGGTATGTTGTGCCAGCGAACCGCAAATGGTTCCGGAATTTGGTTATTGCTGAGCTCTTGTACCACCACATGGAGCCCTTCCGTGAGCAGTGGTCAAACACGTTACAGAGTATGCAACGTGATCGACTCAGCGCCATCGAACGCGTCCGCGCAGGGCTTGAGCAGGGGAAATTATCGTCATGATTGATACCGCACTTGCGCAGGCACTACACGTAGCAGGGTTGCGCTGGCGTCCCCAAAACGGTGACTGGTTTTGTTTGTGTGATGAAGACGATGCCTGGTTGATTGCCCCGAGTGGTGTCGAGCTCGGGATGTTGGATGGTCGTCCTGTGCTCATGTTTCATGGTGCAAGTGAGTGGGCGCTTGATACGGTGTGGGCCGGTGACGTCATTTGGCTTCCTAGTGCATCACAGCTCCAAGATGCCCTGTTGCAGGCACTTGGGTCAGATGCCAGCGTGACGCTGGATATCACCCTCACTGGTTCACGCTGTCGTGCACAGTGTGGGGACTGGCGCTACGAGGCGTCAGCGAGCGATGTGGCTGACGCATTTGGAGCCGTCTTATTGGCAGTGCTGCAAAACGTGCGTGGTTAGATGGTGAGTGGGTCGAGTGCGCGGATTGTGTTGGCAATCAGACGAGCTGTTTGCTCGATAAGCGCCGGGTTGACTGATTCGACGACGTCTTTGTTGGTGCCTTGCAGGGGTATGCGCCCATGCTGGTCGAGGCATGCAATGCTAATAGTGCGGCGTTTGGCCCGGGTGAGCGGTCGTGTGAAACTGTTGAATGCGGCGATGCGTGCTTCGGCATTGACGCCAAGTGTGGCCTCAGTGACAAGCTCGATCAAGAGTGGGTCTGCACTGTGCATGCGTTCATTGAGGTCACGCACAACGTAGCTGAGTGTGCCACGCCCAATACCCTCGATGCCAATAAAAAATGTTGCCTGGGCATCAAATGGATAGCGGCGCATGAGCTCAGCGAGCCCAGCCCCCGTGGTGCCACCCCCGAGCCCGACTGTCCAGATTTCGGTGTGTGACAAACGCCCCACGTCTTCGGCTGCAGCCAACACGGCTGCAAGACTCCCCGCATAACTCACTGCCCCACGTGAATGTGGTTGGCTGCGCACCCATAGCTCTGCAATTGCGGCAACTACGATGTATGCGGTTGGAATGACGAGCAACAGGAAGCGTGCCACGATAGGAATATCGAGTGGGGCCAAGAGCTCGATGCCCATGATGGTGAGTAGTGCAGTGGTCGCACCAATCCGTGCTTCGAAACTACTAATCGGGTCAGGAGGCTGATGGGAATCGAGTGGTACCAGCAACACGACCCGCCGCGTGGGTGGTTTGAGTGCAGGCTGAATCCCAATCACGTTTTGACTTTCACGGTCATGAATGCCAATATGACGGATACGTGACGACGTACTAAGTAGTGCGAGCACAAATGCCACAGCCGCACTTGCAAATGCATATGCGGGATTGATTCCCCACAACACGAGCACACTAATGGCGACAAGCGCCACCAAAAACGAGCCACTCCCCGTAGGTGGACTTGTTTTGAACGGGTCAGTCCAAACCTGCATGCCCGCACGGCGTAAGCGACTGCCGACGTAGGCAGCAGTCTGTGCCTCTGCAAAGGAGGTCACTGGACGTGCGCCGTATTCGTCTGCAATTTTGCTGACCGCTTCCATCGGGTTTTCGCGTTGCCGGTGGACTGGCAGTGCGAATTCTACCGTGTTGAGTGGCATCGTTGAAAAGTCGGGCTCGTGCGACAGCATTGCTGATATTACCGTTCTGTTTACGACGGTTCGTTGCCGTAGCGCCAGCGATAGTAGTGACGACCCACGTTACCTTGTTCGACTTGCCAAGCGCTCGGATTGGTGGGCACATAGGTCAGCACACGGCGTTCAAACGGCTGTACGAGCACCCACTGCTCGCTACCACCAATGGTGGCACGCGTCCAGTATGGCTCGCTAATGGGATAGCCCATGGTATATACCCAGTCCATGACCAATCCTTGGGTCGTGCGCCCATTGACGTAGACGGTGTCTCGTTTGGTCAGGTAGTCGTAAAACACTTGCGGAATATTGTGTCCGGTTTCGGGGATGTATTTGGCAAATGTGGTCGCAGCGGTACTCACACCACTAAATGCAATCACACTGCCATCACGCATAATCCGCTGATCCACAGACTCACCGGTGCGGTTGGGACTACGGATGCCGATTTGTGCATTGAAGCTGGCATAGGTGGGACCAACCGTATCACCTGGGTCACCGGCAATGGGGACATTGCTCGGCTCGCGCTCGACGAATTCGTTGTTGCCCACCTGCATGCGACCCGTGATGAGCTCATGCACCAACAACCCACTGGTGACATACCACGAACTTTGGCGATTCGCATTGGGATTGTTGATTTCCATGCGGCCTTTGTCGAAGTACTGTACTTGACGCAACCCGCCACTCACCTGTAGATAACTCTCAGAGCGGGCCATGAGACCAGTCGGCCCCCACAACCAGCTACGTGATACTTGCTGGCGTGCAATGGGGCGGTCGCTCCGATTCCAGATGACTTCAAAGGCGCGGTCGACGAACGTCTTGAGGGCACCATTAAATAGTTCGCCACTATTGCGTACATTGGCTAATTCGAACGATACTGTGGTTGGTTGTACGTTGATATCGACGGTCGGCGATGGCTGGATGAGCTCACTCGCCGCAGTTGGTGTGGGTGTCAGTATCAGCGCTTCACCTAGGCTGCGCCCGCATGCATCATTCCCCGGCTTGCATAGCTCGTTGACGACATCGTATTTGATGGTGGGACCACCAATATCGCCGATATTTTTGACTTGGGCGAAGTAGAAGCCATCAGACGTTGGTTGGAAGCGAATCTGCGAATCAAACGTGCTCGTATCCGCATTATCATTGGTAGCGATGAATGACACACCATCACGCTCAAAGAGGGTCAACACGGTATCGGTCCCCGCAAGTTGGTCATTGAGCATACCCGTGCTGTAACTCCGGGTGTCAGTGTAGAGATAGTACGTGTTGCCGGCTTTGGCGAAGAACATGATCCAGTCCGCATCACCCGTCGGGCACAAGCGGTGATCTGCTTGGCGTTGGTTGGACAAAATCAGCCGTGCTTGTTCTGGCAAGCCGTCTGGCTCGTATTTGTCGGTACAGACCCCCGTATTATCGGGTGCAATCCCACCATAACTCTGATTACCAACTTTGATGGAATAGGTGCTTTTGAGATACCCACCATACCCGGTCGCATCACGGATGCGAATGTAGTACACGCCATCCATGGGTGCCCGGAAGTTGGGGATTTGCGGGTCAATGTTGGTCGAATTCGCCGAAGAGTGCTCGTAGAAATCATCACTGACTGCGACAAGACGAAACAACGGGTCGTATAATTCCATGATGAGGTCAAGCCCAGAGTCCGACTTGGTAATCTCAATATTATAGACTTTGTCGCGATTGAACCCAATCGAAAAGGCATCGACATCACCCGCATAACAGAGCCCTTGGTTGTACTCGATATCACCCATGATGATTTTGGCGGTCTGGAGATTACTTGGAGGATCGTCAGTTTCGCCGGTACAGAATGCTGATCCCACTGTGGTTGGTGTAACTGCAGGTGTGGCGGTGGCTGCGGGTGCCGCACCAATCTCGAATTTGAGCCCCGCTGACGACGGTGCTGGCGATGTGTCTGATACCGTCATGGTATTACACGAAATATTGGTTACGGTGGCATTGGCGTTGATGGTGATTTGGTAGGTACGTGATGCACCCGATGCAATGTCCGCAGTGCCCGTGTTGACAATGACAGAGCTGACCCCTGCACAGATGACACCGCCAACGCTTACACCGACCGATGATAGTGTCGTCGCATTGTTGTTTGTGACTTTGATATAGACGTACAACGAACTCCCCGCCAACAAGCGTGGGTTGTTGGCGTTGTTGGGGTCATACGTGTTGCCGTTGGCATCAACCTGAGTGACAGTCGTGCCCGCATGCGCAATGTGCGTGGGAACAAAAAAAGCGAACGCAATCAGGAGTATCGTGATGGCGTAATAAAAACGTGGCACATTCATCTTGATGGTCATACAAATACCCCTGAACACACGCAATTCGGAGAAATAACACGCCACTGAAAAACCCTAAAGTATTATACCATAGGCATATGTGATAAAAAACTGGCAATATTGAACGGAAGGCGAGTCTACAATGCATGAACTTTGGTTGCTGTTGCGTTTGTTTTGGGTCTTTACCAAGGTGGCACTTTTTTCGTGGGGTGGAGGGCCTGCCTCAATGGCACTCATGCAGCGGATGTCCGTAGAAGAAGGCTGGACCACGCCGCCTGAATTCGCTGATGCGCTGGCAGTGGGCAATGCGCTCCCTGGTCCGATTGCACCACAGGTGGCCGCCTATGTCGGCTACAAAGTGGCTGGTCTGAGTGGTGCCATTTCTGCGGTGTTGGGCACCGTTGGTCCAACCACTATTTTGATGTTGGTGATGATTGTGCTCTACTTTCAGGTCAAAGATTCCCCTACTGTGGCCGCCATGCTCAAAGCGGTACGTCCTGTGGTTGTCGGGCTTCTCTTGTGGACCACCCTCGATATTGCGCGATCCGTGTTCTGGAAGCAAGGTATGCCGCTTTCTGGGCTCATCCAGCGCTGGGATGGAATCGTCATTGCGCTGGTGGCGTTTGCCATTTTGACATTTACCAAGGTGAACCCAGCGTTCATTGTGGCTGGCGCTGCTGCGTTGGGGTGGCTCGTCTACCGCCCCTAGGGCGTCGGCATAGCCAACGCCCTAGGGGGGAGCATTACTCGGTGCGGGCTTTGGCGTAGTCGTCGCTCAGCTCAGCGAGCATGGCGGCGCGTTGGTCGTAGAGGCGCTTGAGTGGGCGTGGGGTGGTGGATTCGAGCGTGTAAGCCGTCAAAATCGGCATGACTACCGTGCTATCGACATAACACACAATCGAATCAGGGAGTTGATCGGGGTCGACTTTGCCCCACGTCATGGCTTCGCTGGGTGTGGCGCCCGACAATCCCCCCGTATCCGGGCGGGCATCGGTAAACTGCACGAAGTAGTCGTGCCCCTTTTCGGCGATGCCCATGATTTCTTGCAGTTGGGGCTCTGTCTGCAGGATGAAATTTTTGGGTGAGCCACCACCAAAGATAATAACTGCACTCTTACCGCCGTGTTTTTTTGCATTGTAGACAATCGATGTCGTCTCATTGACATCGGCTTCGACGTCGAAACGCAGCTTGTTGCCGGCGAGTGCTAACGCAGCCACATTCATGCCGATAGTCGAGTCGCCGGGGCTCGACGTGTAGAGCGGCACACCGGCTTCGTAGGCTGCAGTGAGGATAGAGACATACTCGGTACCGATGGCGCGCTCGCGGGCTTGCGTGTAGCGTCCAAGCCGGTAGTGGAGCTCGGCCGTAGACATGGGTTTTTGGAATTCGGGCTCAGCGAGACAGCGCCGCAAAAAGGCGTCGGATTCGAGCAACACTTCCTGGTCGAACAAGATGTCGTAGATGCGGATGATTTTTTGTTCGCGCAGGGCGATATCGTCACTAAACGGGCTGCCACCATACAGGCTAAACCCCAGTGAACGATGCATATCATGATAGAGATTGGCTCCCGTGCTAATCACCCAATCGACGAGCCCGGCGCGGATGAGCGGCACGATCGATGCCGTGCCGAGCCCGGTTGGTGTCAGTGCACCTGACAAGGTGACACCGATGGTAACATCGGGTTGGGCGATTTTGCGGGCAAAGAGCTGACATGCTTCACGCATACGCCCGGCGTTGTATGAATAAAAATGATTGTCGACAAGCGCTTTGATGCTCAAACCTGGCACAATCGGCTTGGGGTCGAGCTTGACACCGTAAGACATGGATGGATACTCCCTTTGTTATGGCAAATCTTTGAGTATTCTACCATGCAGTGGTTCTCAATTCTCAATTCACAGGTAATAGCATGTTATACTATCGTACTGGTACGACTAAATCACAGAAAGTACGAATGGCATGACACAGTTACAATCCGTAGCGTGGCATGATGGTGGGGTATATGTGCTCGACCAGCGTCGTTTGCCGCATCAAGAAGTTGTGAATAGATATATTACTGTGGCCGATGTCGCCGAGTCGATTCGTTCGATGCAGGTGCGTGGTGCCCCAGCCATTGGCTGTACTGCTGCCTACGGCATGGCACTTGTGGCGGTGTACGGACAGGGTACGACGGGTGCAGATTTGCTTGGTGCGCTTGCCGACGCACGGCGGGTGCTCGATGCATCACGTCCTACTGCCGTCAATCTCTTTTGGGCGACACGGCGCATGTACGACTACGCGGTTACCCAACAACAGCTACCACGCGCCGAATTTGCTGCTGTACTTGTTGCCGAGGCACAAGCGATTTTTGCCGAGGATGTGGCCATGTGTCGTGCCATCGGCGTGCATGGTGAGCCACTCATCCCGGCGCGTGGGCGTGTATTGACGCACTGCAATGCCGGTGGGCTCGCCACAGCGGGGTATGGCACCGCCCTTGGTCCGATATATCGGGCCCATGAGCTGGGGCGAGCCGTGCATGTCTATGT
>JACCDO010268822.1_pt1 | contig 44715 bp, 39 predicted proteins | sample 7446101 | NCBI WGS metagenome assembly JACCDO01 (sample SAMN15323440, study PRJNA562643) | freshwater metagenome | isolation source: river surface water | place: USA:Blue River Watershed | collected 2017-08-16 | reverse complement strand
CGGAACTACATCTGGAACTACATCTGGAACTACATCTGGATCTACATCTGGAACTACATCTGGAACTACATCCGGAACTACATCCGGAACTACATCTGGAACTACATCTGGAACTACAGAAATTGCAAATGCTATAAAAATTCAATCTGAGATTACATCAATAAATACTATAATGGATACTATATTTACAAGTATCAATAATACTACAGAAATATTAGAAACATATTACAATACTATTAAACAAAAATATGATGAAATAAACATAATTGTAAATAATTTATATACGAAACGCTGGATAACGGATTTAATGAACAAGATTAAAGTAATATATGATTCTGTTACTATATTAGAAAATAAAACGAATGAATATATTAAAATAGCATTTCAAGAAATAAATATTGAAATCAGAATGACTAATTATGCTTCATTAATAAATGAAATGTATAACTCTTTAAATGATAATATAAATAAACATAATGATTTATTAAGTTTACTTACTATTGTAAATAATAATTTAGTTTCCATAAAAACAAAATTGCCAATAAGTAATGCATATATTTCACAATTAAGATTAAATAAAAATACTATAGAAACTCAACTTATATCAATAAATAATGATATTATTAAACAGGATTATAGTAAAATAAATAGTTATTTAACAACTGCAACATTAGCAAAAACAAATTTTGATAATATTAATAAAAATTTAAATAATAATATTACTGCAATTAAAAATTTATATAATCAAAATACAGAAAATAATGAAAAAGATATTGGATTAAGTAAAATAAGATTAAATGCAAAAATGCCTAATTTTTCTAATTATGAAAATAATAGTTTAGAGTATAAAATAAAAGCTGATGAACAATTTAAACGCATCAAAAAAATAGTGTCTGATGACGTATCTAGCACAGTATTAGGTTTACAACTATTAGCAAATACTTATGTGACAAGTATATATGATTTATATGATAATGAGACTAATATATCAAGTATGAGTTATATTGTAAAAGATGTGTTAACAACAAAAAATGATTTAATACTAAATAAAAGAGACGATACATTAAATAAAATATCACAGTTAAAATCAATAAATTCTCAAATTATAAAAATAGAATCTGATTACCAAAGTAATATAAAATCAATAAATAATTATTTACAATATGGAACATCTAATGAATCAAATAAATTGTATCTTGATATAAATAATTATAGTAAAGAAACAGATAAATGTATAACTTATATTAAATTAATTTCTTCTGTTAGTTTATTTGACCAATATAATAAACAATTAGAAAATGTTCAAAGTAATTTTGAAAATTTTCGCAATAATTTAAATATTATATATTCAAACTCTAAAACTATTAAAGATACCATAACGGTTAATAATATAAATGAAAATGTAACTCTAATTATATCTGGGTTTACAAATGATAACTTTGTAGATATTATTAATAGAATAAAGACACTAAAAGAAACATTTAATTCAATTGAATTAAATTATAAAGATATTCAGAATAATTTAAATAATACAGAAAATAAGCCTAGTATAATTTCATATTATAACTCCATACAACAATGTACTATTGATATAATTAATATAAATACAAAATTTTTAGTTACATATAACGATGTAATTAGTAATTGGACATTAATTCAAACATATATAAAGAATATTAATAATACAACAAGTAATTTTATAACCGAATCTAGAAAGGCACAAGATCAAATAAAAACAATTGTTCAGCAAACAAAAACCAGTATAAATAATGCTTCGGCATATAGTTTAAAAATTGTAAATGAGTATAATAAATATCAGTTAAATTACAAAACATATAATGATATGTTAACTCCAATTTTAAATTATATAAATAATAATATTGATTATAATAATAATACAATAAGTCCTACAATATCTAATGCAGAAACTATTGTTGAAACTGAAATACAAAGAAATGATATTATAAAAAAATATCCAACTATAGCAGATAATTTACGAAAAGTTATATTGGATTTAAAAGAAATAAAAATTAGTAGCGTTAATGCATTAAATGCTTATCAAACAACTGGTAATGCACTTAGAAAAAAGATACAGACAATTTATGACTTATCTCAAAAATTAACAATAACAACTGCAACTAACAACGGAATGTCTTATAAACTGTCATTAGATATATCAATGGACGGTTTGTTTGGAATGGGGGGTTTAAAAAAATATATTGTTGACTTAGATTCATATATAAATGGTATAAATAATGAAACTGAATTAAATAAACGTTTGGAACTAAAAAAATATGAAAATTTATTAGAATTGCAAAGAATTTGTTTAAATATAGTTAAAGATATGAATAATATTTATAATGAAGCAGTTATATATATAAAAAATAATTTAGAATCAATATCATTACCAACATTAAAAAAAAATATTGAGAATTTAAAAAGTAATGTAGATGACTTACAAACTAACAAATTTAATGTTATTTACAATACTGCATTTAATATTCAAGATAAAATTAACCAAGAATTAAGTGAAGACAATATCAATATAATAGAATCAAATATTAAAAATGCTATCAATTCTTCAAATAATTATTATATAGAATCTGAAACCTTTGCTACAAATGCAGTTAATGCATCCGATAAAATAAATAATGTTAGTTCAGGTTATATACTAAGAGCAAATGCTATTCTATTAGATCAAACTATTAAATCAGCAGAATCATATGAATTAGCAAACCAATCATTAAATGAATTAAAAAATATAATAGATAAAATAAAAACATATGGCCAAAATGCATTAGATGCTGCAAATTCAGCTAAAACTGCTGCAAATTCAGCTAAAACTGCAGCAAATTCAGCTAAAACAGCTATATCATTAAATGAAATAACCAACTTTTTAAATGAAACAAAACGTCAGAATGGAATAGCAAATAGTAAGATGATTATATCCCAAGAAAATGAAAAAAATGCAAAAAAATTACTTGATAATGACATACCAAATTTAAAACAAAATATAATTGATGCTATAAGCACATCCAAAAAATTATCGCAAGAAATATTAAATCAATCTGCTTTAAATAATACAGCTAATTCTTTAATAGAGAATAATTTATTAACAACGGCTGTAAATGAAACTACAATATTAAAAAAACAATCAAATGAAACTATTGCTATGCAACAAGCAAAATTAGAAGAAGAAAATATTCGTTTATCAAAATTAACTGCAGATCAAAAACGAATAGAATCAGAACAAAAACAATCTCAGGCAAATTTAGAACTTCAGCAATTAAAATTTACTGAGAATAATAATATAGCTAATTATGCAAAAAATGCATTTGATAACTCTATGATGTTAGAACAAGAACATAACAATAATATTTCTAAATACTTAGATAATAATCCTACACCAACAGATAAAGAAAATTGGTTAATATATTATAAAACTCAAGATAAACAAGAAGTAAATATTTATTCGAATGGATTTAAAACAGAATATAATAAATTAGAAGAAATTAGAAGTAAACTATCTGATGCAATTAAAAATAAAATAATAGCTAATATAACTACCGAAAGTAATAATTTAATTACAAAAATTAGTATTAGTGATATGTTAAATGCATTTAAAATAGGCATAAATTTATTACTGTATTTAAAATATTATAGTTATTTTTATTGTGATACAAATATATTTTATGAACCAAGTCAAACAATAAAAGATATGATGAATAATGCTATTATTAATTGCATTAGGTTGTTAAATAGTATGATTATTTTATATGATAACACAACATTTAATTTAATGAATAGTATCTTATCTGTTTATGATTTAAGTAAATTTTCTACAAAATTAAGTTTCAATTTTGCATCAAAACTTAGGGAAAAAAATGTAACTAATATTTCTGAAATTTTAAAATTACAAACACTTGCTGAACAAAATAACTGTTTATATATATCTGAATTATTAACGAATATAAAATTAAATGAAGATAAACGATTGAATAATTTATTATCGGTTAAACTAACTACTACTTCTACTACTGCTACTATTGCTACTACAAGTTTAACAAGTGCTGCTAATACTGAATTAGGAAAATTTTTAACTAATATTAATTTATTAAGCAATGCATTAAAAACTACTACTGATTCTTTACAAAAAACAGATGGCCTAACAAATACTATTTTAGATTTAATTTATCTTTCAAAAACAGCAAATGATGAAATATTATCTGTCATTGCAACTAAAACAAAGAATGAAAAAATAATATTTGGCGGTTTACAAACAAGTGTTGCTTTATTAATTAAATCAAAATCATTATATGAATTAATAAATACAGAATTAAATAATTCAACACTTAATGCAGATGTTATTACAATATTAGATAGTATAATTAACTTAATTGATAAATATGTTAGCACATATACAACAATAGACATGACATTATTTGATCCATCAATCGCATATGATTTAATTACAGTTAACTTATTATTAACATATTTAAATGAAAAAAATAAATCAAAAGTAATGTCTGTTGTTCAATCTGCATTTAATACAACAATAAATAATACGAAAACAATATTTAAACAAGAAATTGATGAAATAAAATATGGTGTTAATAACTTAAATGATAATAATGTATTTATAAATAGGAATATTAATAATGAATTATTAAATAGTTTAAATAATATTAAAACTGATAGAAATACATTTAATAGTGCAGTTTTAGAGTGTAATAATGAAACTACTAAAATAAAAACAGCAGTTAGTAATTATTCTACAGCATTAACAACTTATAATACAAAAAAAACATTATTAAATTCATTATCAACAAATAATATTAAATATAATACAATTTTACAAGAATTTAATGTTGCCAATCAAAATTTAATTAGCATAAAAACACAAATAGAAAATACCTCTGAATTAAATACAAAGGTATCATCCGCAATTTCAAAATTAAATGACATTTTAAATGGACACAATAATCATATTAATCAAATTAAAAAGTTAAACGAAATAAATTCTGCGACAGTTGCAAATGCAAGACTTTCTGTAAACAAAATAAATTTATTATATGTAAAATATTCAAATTATATAAATAACAACAAACAAGTATTAACTAACTCGATTCAACAGGAATATTTGAATAATCTTAAACAAATATATGATTTAGCAACTGGAGTAACTGCAACCGCAGAAAATTTAATTAAATATATAAATAATGAAGAAGTTAAAGTATTTTTAGAATTAGGTTTATCATATGATACATTTATTTCAAGTTCATTATATTATAATAGATTAGAAATCCTTAACAGTAACTTACGAACTATTAATACTATACATGATGATGTAAATACTATTTTAACAAAATTAACTTCAACATATAACTATATACCAATTACAATACAAAACATAAATAATATATTAGCTCCAGTATTATTTAATAAAGAGATATATGCAAAGAATACATTTATAATGGATATAATGGATGAATTTGATTATCAAATGAAACCAATTGAATATTTAAAAAATACATCAAACAACAAAAAACTATCGCTTGAAACAGAATTTGAAAAAATAAAAGAATATAGAAATAATGGTGCAACATATAATGCACAAATTAATGAATTAATAAATAAAATAAATATCAAAACTATAGAAAGTAACTCTACACCAGACTATTCAACAAAACAATTTATAGACTTTAATAATAATAAATTAAAGCACGAATATTTAACTTTAATCAATAAAATAGTAAATGATACGCAAGAATATAAAAATAAAATATTAACAATTACTAGTTCAGGAACAAATGATTATATTTATATATCTGGAGTCGTAAAAACTTTACAAGATACTTTAGGTTATATGACAACAAAAATATCTTTAATGCCAACATTAAAACAAAATATTGTTATGACAATAAAAACATCGATTTCAAATATTCCAACCTATATAAATAATGTATATAGTATTTCACAATCTGCTTTAGTTAAAATGAATAGTGAAATAAATGCATTTATAAATTTAATATATAATGCAAGAACTTATCCAAATAGTAATGTCGAGCTATTAACAATAAATTCAGATAATATTATTACTATTCAAAATATGTTCGGTTCTATTTTTGAAATATTATTTAATGTTCAATACGCAATAAAATCATTAACTATTTTTTTAAATAATGCTGAAATTGCAAAAACAACACAAGAAAATGAATTAATTTCTGCAGAAAAAAATGCAAATGATGAACAAATTCGTTATTCAAATGAATATAATAATTTAATAAATGATCTTAATTTAAAAAAAATAAATTTAGAAAAATTAAAATATAATAATACATTGTTAATTCCAAAAATTAACAGTGATATAGCAAAATTAAATAATGAAATTAATGTTACACAGAAAAGCTTAGAATGGTATCAAAATGAATATGATAACATTGATAAAAATTATTGGTTAAAAAATTCAAGTGATTTCACTTGGAATATAGTTACTGGTAATATAGATATTTTTCACGATAATTTAGGTTCAGCAGCAACTACTTATTTTAATAGACAAAAGACAGATATAAATGCAAGTATTAATAAACTACGATTAGATAAAAGTTCATTAGAAAAGTCGGTAAATGATTTAACACAATTATTAATAACTACTCAAACACAAATAACAAGTTCTGAAACTCAAGCCTCCGCTGAAATAGAAAATATTAAAATAAATGTTAATAATAAACAAAATGCATTAGCTGTAAGTAAGAAAAAGTATGAAGACAAAAAAACTGAAATTAATAATAAAGCAAATACACTAAAAAGTAAAGTTTTATATTCTTCAAATTCATTAAATATATTAAATGAAGTTGTAGTAATTATATTATATTCACTAGACACATTAAATAATACATACACAGATAAAATAATAAACAATTCAATTGAATCATATAAAAATTTAAAAGACTCTAATATCACAAATAGCACCACAGGAGACGTTATAAATAATACATATAATGCTTGTGATGCATTAATTGAAGTAGCCAGGGATCAAGGTTTTGGAGGTTGTGTTAATACTCTAACTAAAATAAAGGAATTTGCTGCAAATCAAAAAAAAAAGAGTAGTTTAATTATTTATTAATTTTCATCTTCTTTTCTTTCTTCAAAGTATTTATAAATATCCTCAATAAATTTTTCTGGCATAGAATTAGTTGGCACTAATATTCCATTTGTATCAAATGATAAATGGTCTTGTGGCGAATATTGATGTTCTATTAATAACATCCATCGTTCCGTATATTTTCTATTTATTTTTGATCCGTGATAGTAATGTCTTATTACTCCCGGAACATATCCTAATCTTAATCCCTTACATTTTTTTTGAAATTCTATCATTGATTCATTATATCCTTTATGATAGTCTCCACGATTCATTTTGTCAGCGTGACCAATAAATGCTAATGCCATTATACTATCACCGGATCCTAATACACCTTCATCATATATTTTTCCTATTTTTTCGTATGCTTTTCTTGTAATGGCCCACGCAAACCCTGGATGCCAGTAATTTAATCCTTTTGTCGTATATTTTTTACCTTTAGAATAACTATATCCAAAACTGGTAAAAATATTCATTGTATCGAGTTGCTTATCCATATCAACACAATGACTAAAAAGTTGCACTACATCTCTTGATCCATTTAAAACTTTTAAAGTGTCTGTTGCCCACGTGCAACTATCAAATTCAACATCTGCATCAATCCATGCAAAAGCTTTCCACGATGCAGGCAATAATTTTTTTACTGCAATATTAATCATATTTTCTTTATGCCATAATGGTGTATTAGTTCGTATTTGTAAATGATTTTTATTATTCTTATCAGTTACAATAAATTTTTGATCACCATAGGCTAATTCAACGGCAAATAAACGTACTGAATTTTCTTCTTCTTCAATGCGCTTAATAAATTCTCGCCATAATATATAACGTGTTGCATATAAACAAGGATTTGATACAACAATAATCACATTTAATTTGTCTTCAATTGGATCATTATTTAATATGGCAGATTTAATATCATTTGGGTTGTATGTGATGTTATCAATTTCAATACCGTTAATAATAGTCATAAAATAATTATTTATAATTATTTATAATATTTAACTAATTTTATAAACTAAATATTATATAAGATGTCAAATATTTTTGAAAAATTCCTAAAACAAATAAAATCTTTAGGTTCTTCTTATTCTAAAGCATCCATATGGGGAAAAATACTTGTTTTTACTATATTATTATTATTGTTAGTTATAACTTTTAAAGGACTTAAGGGACATAGTAGTTTATTTGAAGGATTTGAACAAAATGATCAATTTCTTGTAAAATCAGGAAACGATATTTATGATGATTTTTATACTGACATTTACGACTATTTAGTTTTTAATAATCTTAAAGATGAATACGAAGTTGGAGAAATTATTAATAAAACTAGTCCTTCAAGTCAAAGTCGAATTTTAGATGTTGGTTGCGGAACTGGCCATCATACTGCATTATTAGGTTCTAAAGGTTATGACATTTTGGGCATTGATATTTCTCCATCGATGATTAAAAAAGATAAAGAAAACTATCCAGATTATAAGTTTGAAGTAGCAGATGCAACTAACTCGGGAACATTTGAGCCAAGTTCATTTACACATATTTTATGTATGTATTTTACAATTTATTATATAAAAGATAAAAAACAATTTTTTGATAATTGTTTTAATTGGTTAATGCCTGGAGGATATTTAATTGTTCATTTGGTTGATCGTGATAACTTTGATCCTATTTTACCTCCTGGTAATCCATTATTATACGTATCACCACAACGTTATGCAAAAAAACGCATTACAACAACAAAAGTTAAATTTACTGATTTTAGCTATAATGCTGATTTTAAATTAAAGAAAGATCAAGATATTGCTATATTTGAAGAAAAATTTAAAAATGATTCTAATGGCAAAGTGCGTAAAAATGAGCATACACTATATATGCCAGATTTAGAAACAATTGTTCAAGATGCTGAAGCAGCTGGTTTCTTTTTAGAAGCCCAAATTGATTTAATTAAATGTCAATATGAATATCAATATCTTTATATGTTTGTTAAACCAAACTAATAATCTAACAAATATAAATAAGAACTAACTAACATATTTCTTTGGTAATTTCCATGAATTATTTTTTAATGATCCTCTTCTTTCTTTTGGATTTTTTAGATAATATTTATCTAACAAATTTTCTTCATTTAATTTTTCTCTGGGATAATCTACAAAATCTAACTCTAAATTTATTTCTTTATTTTTTACTTGTTGTTCAAGTGTAGTCCATTCTTTATTTGTTTTACACGGTCTAAAATTACGTCCAACTCGTAAACCTTCTTGACCACAATTAGCACAACTAGACATATTAAAGTAAGCATCTAAATAGTTCCATTTTACTTTTTCGCAGTTTTCTTTTGAAAAATCTTTAGTTAAATTATAGTATTTTAATATATCTGAAGTTTCGTCACCATATTTGTGATATATTTTTTGTGCCGCATATTTATTTGTATAAGATTTCCAAACTCGTTTACACGGAAAACAAACAAATTTATTTCTAACATTAAATGACGAATAATCAAAATAATGAACTGGATCACATAATAGCGTTTCAAAATTTGCTTTTGCATCATAACATTCATAGCATTTATAATTACAATAACACGAACAACAACAACGACAAGCATCTCCCGCTATTATACAATTTGTTTCTCTACACATAAAATATATATTTGTATTACTTTATTTTTAAGTCATTACAAATAAAATTGAATTATATTTGCTTAACTAATAAAATATAAATCAATTATAAGATGAAAATAGATACAATATATGTTCAAGGCTTAAATATGGAAATTACTTTCTTAATTGGCAAATCAGCTGAAGACAATTTTGCAATCATAGATGAATCAGATGCATCAGACATATGGTTTCATTCTGCTAATAGTTCTTCGTGTCATATAATTGCAATAGTAAATGATTTAGGCTTAGATAAGAAACAGATAAAATATATTATAAAACAAGGAGCACTATTATGTAAGAAATATACTAACAAATTGGCTAATCAACGCAATGTTGAGATTACGTATACAGAAGTAAAAAATGTAACAAAAACAAATATTCTTGGAACAGTTACAACTAGTTTAACCAAAAGTATTATAATTTAATTAAATAAAATTATGTTAGTTTATATAAATGAAGAAACTAACAAAACAATTTAAAAAAAAACAACAAACTAAAAAAAAATATACTAATAAAAGAAGACAAACTAAGAAAAACAACCAAACAATAAAAAAAAGAAATGGAGGAATGCTTAAAAAAGCTACATTTCCTGTATTAACTGCAGTTAAGACAGTTGGAACAGAATATGCCAAAGATCAAGCACAACGTGTATTTGCTGGAAAACAAAATGTTTTTAAGAGTTTTGATGCAAATTCGCCTGAAAATAGATTAAATAAGAGACAATATAGTTATACTGATGAAAATAATAGTGAAAATATTAATCCAAATATTAAGATTGATTTAAAACCAATAATAAAGCAAATTTCAACAAAAAATTTATCAAGTAATAATGATATGGAAATATAATATTTTGTATAATTACTATATGGATAATAATGAAATTATGGATGAATTTCGTGAAATTAGTTTACAAAATTTATTAGATATTAAGTGTTCTATTTGCAATAATACATTATATTTATCTAATTCAAAATTATATACAACAAATCCAGTACAAATAATGACGTGTGGGCATAAATTTCATAATTCTTGTTTAAATAAAAGTTGTTTAAATAAAGATAAATGCAATTGTCCAATTTGTTTAAAACAATTTAATTTTAATGAACAACTAATAGATTTATCTCAGTTTATTTTGAATGGTATACTAGAATTATTTTTATATACTTTAGATGATATAGATTTATCAATAAATCAAATTATACCTAATACTATTATTGCTAATAAAATACGAAATACAATGAATGAAACTGTTTTAACTATACCACAATATTATTCACATCAGTCAACCAATGTAAAAACTCCACCTGGTTCTCCACCAAAAAAAGGAGGAACTAAAAGTAAACAAAAACAAAAACAAAAAAATACAAAAAGATTAAAATATTAATTTATGTATAATTTAACCAATATATAAACCATATTTAATAACAAAGTCAACCATATTTTCAGTGCCCATTGAATGATTACACGCAAAGCATATTGGACGTAAATTATTTATTTCAAGTGTGCCGCCATTTTTTTCACTTTGAACATGACCTACTTCAAAATTTGTATTCGAAATTGTTACTTTTTTGCAACATAAACATTTATGCTTAATAATATCTTCACCAATATAATGGTTCCAAACAATTGATCTAACACTTTTAGGAATAGATTGTTTTTTGCGTTTGGCTTCTTCCTTATCTTTTTTCTTTTGTTCTTCTTCTGCCTTTTTTTGTTTTTCCATTTCTTCTTTTTCTTTTTGTTCTTCTGCTATTCTTTTTTGCTCCTCTTCTAAACGTTGCTTTTCTACCTCCTGTTGCATTTTTTGCTCAATTTCTTGTTTTTGTTTTTCAAGTTGTTCCATTAATGTTAATTCTTTTTTTGGCTCTTGATTTTGTTCTTGTTCTTTAACAGAGGTTTCAAATGTATCATTAGTATTAATTTTATAAATTAAATTTTTAGAACAATAGATTAAAATTTGGTAAATTATTAAAGGTTTACTTGTTTTTGCTGAAGTTTGTAATTTATATTGTTTAGAAATTCCTCGCAATTCATTTATTTTTTTTGTTTTTAAATTATCGTGTAATTTCATAAATTCAGTTATTAATAATTGCACTAATTCAGGCTTCTTTAATTTAGATAATCCACTAATACCTAATTGTTTTGATCTCTCTTTTAAAGAATCAACATTTAATTTATTTAATTCAATTGATAGATTATTTTGTATTTCATCAAATTTATCTTCAATATTAAATGAATTTAATGAGTTAGTTTCAGTAATATCAGAAATAATAGTTTGATTATCGTTTTCAAATTCAACAGTTTGCATTATATATATTAATATTGATAACTTCTTTATGTTATTTTATTAGATCAATTTTTTTATAAAATCGCGTAAAATATTTTTATATTTTGTAAGTGCAAAATATAAAATATGGCAAATACAGATATAAATGATATCAGAAATTTAAAAGATTTTAAAGGCATAACTTTTTCTGAATTTAAGAAAACTGACGTTAAAAAAGAACTCATTAAAAATCTATATAATGCCAAATTAGAACCAGCCTGCTACTGGTCAGCCGAATTAATATGTGCTGGACATTATTCTGACCTATGGGATACAATTATAGGATTCTTTTCAAAACATATTCATATCGGTAATCCAAAATTAATAACCTATTTAGAGTTACGAATTAATAATTTTAAAGAAATTTTAAGAAATGGTTATTTAGATATGGAATTAAGTTTACGTAATAATGAAAAAATAAGAAAACTATTTTGTGAAGTAATTTGTATTTTATGTGAAGCAAAAAAGAAGCATTCCTATGCTGAAGTAAAAGTTAAAAAAGAAGACTTTGATATGACGCAAATGTTAGATCGATTTAAGGCGCCAAATGTATCTTATGCTGAAAATGTATTTTTAAAAGATGATCCAAAAGAATTATTTGTTGCAGCAAATGAGTTAGCATATACTATATCAGAAGAAGGCAAAAATAGTGTTAGTTGTTGTTATTGGATGGAATGGATAATTGAATTTGAAACAATATGTAAGGCAAAAAAGGAAAAAATTAAATGTGAACGCCGCGAATTTGCAAAAGTTGACACTAAGTTACAAATGGATATTGTATGGATATTATGGGATATTTTTCTTAATGAAGCAAAAAAAAGAAATACATTAGTGCAACGTATTGTAAATAGTGCATTAAATATTTTTTGTTTAAGATATACATCAGGTTGTCATAAGAAGCGTCGATTTTTATTATATTTTGTTGTCGAATTATTTACAGAACCTTATGCATTAGATATAGATATAATAAAAGATAAGGCAAAAGTTATAGCTATAACACAAAAAATAAATAAAATATATAAAGAAATAAAACAAAATGAGTATTCTCCAGGAACAGATTATTTATATGAAAATGTAAAGGCATCAAATTTAGAAAAAACGATTGCAAAATTAGAAAAAATGAATAGTTTAGGTGATGAATTTATACCGAGAAATGAAAACGATCCTTAAAAAGTATTTATTTCTTTTATGATATTTCTTTTTATTATAGCTTTTTAAAGTATTTAGTTCTTTTGATTACATCTTTTTTTAAAAGGTATATATATGCGCACTAGAAGAATTTATCGCAAAAAAGGCGGCGGAACAAGAGCAAATAAACAAAGTGTTAGTTACTCAAAAGAAAACATTGTTAAAATGTTTTTACAAATGTTAAATACAGTTAAATTATATCATTGGAAAACATCTAGTTATGCTCAACATAAAGCAACTGATGAATTATATTCAGAATTAAATAGTAATATTGATTCATTTGTTGAAATAATGTTAGGTAAAGATGGCTCACGAGTTAACTTAACAGGAACAAAAATGTTACCATTATCTGATTATACATCAGTTGAACAATTGGAGACAGAAGTAGAAAAATATAAAAAATATTTAGTAAATATGAATAATGATACTAAACTTGCAATAACAGAAAATAGTGATTTATTAAATGTTCGTGATGAAATATTGGGATCATTAAATAAATTTACATATTTATTAACTTTAAAATAAAATAAAATGTATGTCTTTAAATTAGTATTTTAAATATATATGAAACCTACTTAAAGAGAAAAAGTTAAAAAATTGAAAAAATATTTTATTTAATTATAAATAATAATTAAATAAAACAAATGCAAACTAAATTAAATAATTATTTCAAACTAACAATTAAACATAATGAACGATCTAAAAAATGCTTTATATATGATCCCGAGAGTGCCAAAGCATATTTTGACTATAAGCCTTTAGATACAGACACTTTTATATCAACTGTTGCTAAAAATAAGATTAAATTATACTATAGGGCACCATCTAAATCAATAGTTACCCCTTCATATCCAATAATTCAAACAAATGCAAGTGTTCCATTGTTAAAATCAAATTTACAAAAAGCAATACGACGAAATGAAGCTGAAATAGCAGTTAGTTCAGCACTTGCAATTATTCAAAAAGAGCCAATGGAATTTTTACGGCGACTACCTATAATTTATATTGAAGATGTTTGTTTAATTGATTCTTATCCTATTTCTGTATGGCTAATGATGGCTTCTGAATATAGTCTAACTAACTTAGATATACATATATTATTAAATATTGTGTATAATTTATGTCTTGTTCAAGATTATTATGATGATGCAAGAAGTCATAAGTGTGATCGCAATATATTTAAAATATCTCACGAATATTTAGAAACACATACGCAAGAAACAATAACTGATTCTTTATTGTCATTATATTACAGATCAGAATATGGAGGAATGAAAGGAGATATGTTAATGTTACGTAATTCAATATATTATTATTATAAAAATCCGGAACAAATAGTTTTATCAATGGAATTAAATCCAGGAATACAATTTAATATTAATGAATGTAAAATTTTGAATGAGGCAATAGATTTTCATCCATTTCCACATATAATACAGTCTTTAATAAAACAAACATGTTTAGATTATGATGAAATAAAAATGTGTATATGGTTTGCTGAGTCAGGAGTAAATTTTAGAAAAAAAGAAACTTTAGATAACTCTAAAATATATTTAGAAGGTGAAACTTGGAAAAAAATAAAATATAAATTAAATATTATTCGATTTCATTTATTGCAAAGTTAAACTAACAAAAATAAATATATCTTTTTTATATAATGAATAGTTTAACTAATAATTCTGTCGTAAAATCTATAACTAATGCATTAACTGAAGATTTAACGCCTTTACCCGAACTTACTCAAAGCATTTCTGGTAATACTTCTTCTGGAACATCTTGGTTTAATTGGCAAACTGTAATTATAATTATTCTTATTTTGGCACTATTGGGTTTAAATATTTTTGTCTATTTAGCAAAAGGAACGTCAGATATTGCAACATTATTGCGTGATATTTTTGGACCTATTTTGTCTTTTTTTGGTGTTGCAACAGTTGATGTTGCCAATACAGCAGTTCAAGGTGCTGCCCAAGGAACTGCCGCTATTGCACAAGGTCTAGCAAATACATCACAAAGTGCAGCAAATACAATTAAAGGTGTTGATTCAAAGACAATTATAAGCGGATCACAACAAATTGATATGAATACTCAATTTAAAGCACCAACTCAAGATCAATTAAAAGATGCATTAAATGACAATAATACAAATTATAATGGAGAAGTAATGCCAGATGATTCATATTCATCTGCAATTCAACGTGGAACTTCAGGAAAGGCAGGATGGTGTTATATAGGAGAAGAAAAGGGAGTAAGAACGTGTGCAAAAGTGGGCGTTAATGATACTTGCATGAGCGGTGACATTTTCCCTTCACAGGAAATATGTGTTAATCCAAGTTTAAGACCTTAAACAAAATAAATAATTAAATTAAAATATTAAGTATTTATATAATGACATTTGATTTACAATCTCTTTGCACTCCCGCTAAAATATACTTTATTTTAGCAATTGTTTATTTTATTTTTGCAGTAGTTAAGCGCGTTCATTTTATGACTTCTGTTATAAATTTATTATTTGCTTTCGCGTGGACTTATCTTCTTTCTTGGTTATGCAAAAAAGGCTGGAGTAAATTATCTTGGGCTATATTATTGTTCCCATATATTCTTATTATGTTAGTTGCATTTAGAGTAGTTTCTATGTAAAAAAAATAAAAATTAGTTTTATAAAAAAATTGAAAAATAATAATATTTAATACAATTTGGTAAATATTATTAATACAGAAGAAATGACAACATTTAGAGTTTATCTTGATATTGCAGTATATGATGAAACTATTATTAATGATGTTTCTGAAGATGAAGATTATGATTTAATTGATTATAGATTCGAAAAGTTTAATCAAAATTTGGTAACAAATGAACAAGCACCTCACATTGTAAATAAAATTATAAAAGAATTAAATTGGAATACAAATGAAACTGAACATATTACTAAATTTGCATACATATCAAATGGTAAATTTGTAGCAGAGATAAAAATATTAGATTATGTGTCTAATCCAATTACTGATAAAGATGAATTATATAATTATATGTTATATCAGTTACAATGGAGAGATGAAATGGAATCATTGCATATACTTATAAATGGTAAGTATTATGAAGTAGATATGGAAATAGATGATGTTTATAAATTAAGTTCACACGGTGAAGAATTAGAATTTGATGAGGAAGATGAAGATGATGAGGAAGAAGAAGAAGAAGATGATGAAGATAATGATGATGATGATGATGAAGATAATGATGATGATGGTTGTGAAGAAGAAAAAGAAGAAGAAATTCTTAGAACTAATTATAATGAGAGTGATGTAAAAGAAGAAATAATGAGTTTAGCATATAAAGAATCGGCTATTGAAGAAGAAATATATGAAGAATAATTTATGTAAACATAGTCATTAAATTATCACCACCTTTTATTTCTGAATTAAATTTTGTAACTGTATCATAAATTGTTTTTTGCTCTTTAATATATGTATCATATTTCTTTTTAATTTCGGGATGTGATTTCGTTAAATTAATTAAAATTTCTAATGCTTTTTTATTTCGACTATTTGCTGCATAACAAAATTGATCAAATGATATGTTATAGTTCATCTTCATTAAAATAATATTTAATGCACTCATATTGCCATATATGCACGCTAATCTAAACAAATCATCTAAACTATTAAATTGATTTAATTTAGCAAATACATCTAATCTTATTTCACAACCTAATATAATTAGTATATTATTATATGAATTAATTTTCTCTTTAATGCTTTCTATTGGTTCATTTATAATTGCATTATAATCATTTATTCTACATTGATTACTAATATTAATTATATGGTGTTTAGCAACGTTATATTCATCTAATATTCGTTTATATAATGCGTTTACAAATATGTTATAATATTTTTTATAGTTAGGATCTGATTTGTCAATTCTATAAGCCTTTTCTTTACGACATTTGTCTCCATCATTATCATATGTATAGTCGTTTGTGCCATAATAATCATCATAATCATAATCATCATAATCATCTGAATTATTATCATCTGAATCATTATCATCTGAATTATTATCATCTGAATCATTATCATCTGAATCATTATCATCTGAATTATTATCATCTGAATTATTATCATCTGAACCATTATCATTATTAAATTGATTGTTATTATTAACGCGTGGTGGTTTTTTTTCTAATTTAATTAATAATGTGTCATAACGTATTTCTATGCTGGATGATCCCCAACTAGTTTGAAGTTCAAATAAATTATCTATATTATGTTGTTTAATTAATTCTTCATAATTAATATTTTCATTATATGTTTTTATTTCTTTTGCATATTTATTTTTTATTTCTTTTAATTTATTATTACGTGTTTCATAACCATAATAATTATTTTCTTTTAATAATGAAATTAAAACTTCATTTACAAAAAAATCATCTAAAATACCAACAATATTTTCAAATCGTGTATCAATTGTATCTCTGTATAAATCTAAACAATAAAGTGTTAACATGTATTTTAAATATGTAGTAAAATTTTCGTCAACATCTAAGAAATTTATAAAAGTATAAAAATCACCCAATTGAACAAAAAAATCAAATAACATTTGAGTATTTACACTTTTAAAATCAAAACTGGGAGTTGCTGTTTTAAAAAAAGAAATAACAAAATCAATAATTAATAAATATCTTAATTCTTTGCAAAAATATTCTTCCAATTCCGGTTTTTGAAAAGTGTCAAATAGTTCTTGTTGATATAATGCATTAAAATTATTTAAAAAACTTGCAAGTGTATCATTGCTAATTGATAAATTTTTATTTGATTTAAATAATTTAAAATGTTCAAATGCATCAGCATAATAATCTTTTACAACTTCTTCATCTGCATCTGTATTTTCATACAAATTATTTAAAAAACGTGATGTTCTTAATATTTCCATTTTATTATTCTTATTTATATAAATCTATTTAAGTCATTTATTTAATATGTTTATCTTCTTCTACTATGTCTTCTTCTGTGACTACGTTTTTTGGTGTGGCCTCTTTTACTTTTACTATGACCTCTTCTTCTACTGTATCTTCGTCTACCTCCAGAACCAGTTCCATGATAATCTAATGCAGTATACAATAAAATACGAACATTATTATTTTTATTTACTAACAATTTAAATTTATCTTTACCATTTGCCTTAAATTGTTGATCCATTAAATCAATTACTTGATTAATTAGAGCTGGATTTGCTTTAATTGCTGCCTTTAATTCATTTATTTGTTTATTATTTTCAATTTGGGGTAAATATTCTCGTCTAAATTGGTCTATTTGTTCTTGTTCAACAGAGGAACTCATCATTATTCCTGGATATTGTGGTCTAGCCCTAATCTTAGGTGGAACTCCATCTTTTTCGTCCATTATATAATAAATAAATAAAATATTTTAATTTCAATAAGTTTAATCCCAAACAGTTTTATTACAAATAAAATTATCATCTATTATAACTATTGTTTTTGGCTCTTGATTTTTAACTTTAACAACACCATAAACTGTTGAACTTATTCCATTAACAACTTCTTTACCGGTTTCAATATCCGTTTCAGTATCTGCTGCAGCATAATTAATAATAACATTTTCTGGATATAATTCATATTCATCAATTCTGTTAGTTATGCATATTTTTCCTGCGCCGGCATTTTCTAAACAAAAATTATATGCAACTTGTTTAGCATATTCTAAAACGTGTGTAACATATATAATTTCAAATGACTGTTCTTTACGATAATTAAAATATTTAACAACTGCATAAATCATGTATAAATAACATATAGAATAGCCTTTATATTATTTATTATTCGTAAACTTATTATTCGTAAACTTATTATTCGTAAACTTATTAACGCACATATTTTCCAACACGTGCAAAACTGTCGACAATAAAAATAATAAATACTCCCAAAAAAGAATATAATACAACTTCTTCAGTTACATTATTAGTTCTAATGTCTTGTTGTTCTTCTAATAAATTAATCATATAGTTTATTTTATCAATTAAAACTTGATTGTCACCATAAATCGGTTGAGATTCATTATTATTATAATTTGGTTGTTTATGAGGAATATATTGATTTGGCATAACGCGTTTATAAAAATCTTTAATTTGAGAATCATTCATTTGACTGGCTTGAAGGTCATATAAACTTAGTTCTTCATTATCAGCTGGTTGAGGTACTAAATTGGATAAACCTTCCTTAATGCCTAATTTGGTGCGTTCAGTTCCCATAGAAATTGGTTTATCTGGAGGATTAAACGGATTTAACGGTTTAAATCCTTCAGAATGCTGTGCTTTCTCATAAATTCCTGAACCAATATAATTTGCTTCTGTTTCGTCGTCATCTGCAACACGATTATGTATAGATTGTAACACATTATTAACTTTATTCATATCGATCGATGAACCGTTTGATGTATTACGTTTTTGAGTTTTATTATGGCTTTGTCTTTTTTTGTTTACTGGAGTATCGTTTAAATTATTATATGAACTGTTATCATTATCTTCTATAGTTGCGGCAGTCATTGCTAAAGACATTCTTCTCTTATAAAAAAATAAGATAATTATTTATAAAACAATCTGAAATAAATTATATTTATAATTTATATAGAAATGATGAAAAAAGGTGCTTTAGGCGTATTTTTATTGTTAGTTGCTACTTTAGCAATTAGTCCAAAAAGTCTTTATAATATTTATGATAACATTCTTGGTAAAATTATATTAATTGGTATAATTGTTTTTTTATCAAAGCATAATGTTACTCTTGGGCTATTGGGTGTTTTATGTATTATAATTGTACTAAATAGTTATGGTTCATTTGTTGAAGGAATGGATACAATTGACTCAACAAATTCTATTAGTACACCTGGCACTGTTGGTGATGATAATTTACCACAACCTGTTGGTCCAAATGTTAAGCGCATTATTACTAAAGATGAAGCCCAAAAAAAGTTAAGCGAATTAAAAGAAAAAGCAAATGAAGCGGGAATTGATATTAATGATATTAAAGATGCTTTAGCATCAAAGCAATCTAATAGTATTCCTGTAAGTAAATCAGATGCCGTAGGTTCAACCGATTCTGTTCAAGCATTTACACCAAGTATGCTTACAAGTTCAACAATAGAAGGTTTTTGTGGTGCTTGTGCGGCAGCAGCACATTTATAAATAATTAAATAATAAATACTTAAAGACATATTATTAATATAATGTATTTGTAATGTCTGAACTTACTGTAAATAATATAAGTAAACTTATACAAAATAAAAGTAAAAATAAGAATAAAAAATCTTGTTTAATAGATAAAAATGATTATAGTATGATTGGGCAAACATATGTTAGTGATATTAATAATTTTAAATTAATTAATACAGAAAATAATATACAAAACAAATTGAAATAATAATATATTTTGAATATATGAAATCAAATAATATATATTCAAAAACTATTTCTTTGTTAGTTGCAATTATTTTAGTTTATATTTCATATAAATATATTTATAACTATTTTATAGTAAAGGCAAAAGAAGAAGGATTTACTCCGAAAATAAGACAAATGTATAGACCAATGATACGTGGTGTAGGAAATAAATTAGAAACATTTACAAATAATTATAATATGACTAATTTAATAAATAAATTAAGAAAATGGAACATATATTAAAACTAATTAATAAAACAAAATAAAAATAAAAAGTAATAACTAACAAATTTTGGTAATATTTTTATATTTAATTATATTAGATGTTTTCTATGATAGGCGATGCATTTTCTTTTATTCATAATCATATAATGTTTTTAAATAATAGTAAATTTTTTGCTGGAGTTATAATGATTCTTCTTAACGTTGGTTCAAAATTTATTGCAATACAATTTAGTAAATCAACTGAAGAATATTTAAAACTAAATGTAACAAAACAATTATTAGTATTTGCAATGGCATGGATGGGCACAAGAGACATATACACTGCTTTAGTTTTAACTGCAGTTTTTACAATATTATCTGATCATTTATTTAATGAAGAAAGTCCATATTGTTGTGTGCCCGAAAAATATCGATTATTAACTAAGTTAGTCGATGAAAATGATGATGATAAAATTACCGAACAAGAAATAAATAATGCGGTTGCAATTTTAGAAAAAGCAAAAAGAGATAAGGCAAAAATGGAACAACGAAAAGCATTTACCTTATATGGTAGTTATATGGCATCAAATAACTAACAAATAAATATATAAAAATATTAATTTATTAAAATAAGTTTGTATGTAATAATAATATAAAAAATCTATTATTATTATAATAATGACCGAAAAAAAAATACCAAATTCGTTAACCATATTAATAAATACAAAGTTACCGAATTATTATAAATTAAATTTTGATCCAAGTATGTCTGTTCCTGATACAAAAAGTCATACAGTTTATTTCGATCCTTTAATTAAATATAATTACAGTGCTATTAATAATTTACCTCGAGGTGCACCAAAAGAAACTCTATTAACTCAATTTTTTGAACCTAATCAATTTGATTCTATGATGAATCGCATATTAAGTAGTTTTTTTACTATGCAAAAACAAAGAACAATTGAAGAATCTACCAATTTAAATATCATTACACATAATATTGAACTAACATTAAAAACTCTTTTTAAACAAAACAATATTTTGTATTTAAATAATGCACCATACACAATTGTTAATATGAATTGGCGTCAATATGATTGGGAAATTGATAAAAAACCATTAGATAAATTATTAAGTCAAAATGCACACTTAACACCAAATCAAATTGAAGAGCAAGCAAATAAAGAAAAAGAAGCATTGGGAGTTAATTTATTATCTGGTGCACCGGTAGCATCGGGCGCTATTGCAGCCGAAAATAATTCAATTGCTATAAATGAATTACAAAATATTGCAGCCAAATCATCAGAAGAACCAATTACTGGATTAACTACAAATGAAGACGATTTTGTGCCATTTATTGAAAATAAAGCGGTATTAGAATCTATGGATGAATCTTTTCGTCGTTTATACAGCAAATATTTACAGAAAAATAATCCAATTAATTATGATAGTGTTCCGGATTTAATTAAAGACCCATTAACATTTACACTTATACTTGATTATGATAATTTATCTAATTATATTCAAACTAATAATGATACAAATACAGCAACATTGTATAATACAATTATAGATTTAAAAAAGAAACAAAATATTGAAGACAAAGTTTATCAAGATTTGTGCGTTAAAATTGCTCAATTTAATAAGGATTTTAACGATAAAATGTTACAAAGTCATAATAAAATGTTAGTTTTAAAACGCCAACAAAATAATCCAAAAATAGATTTAACTCAAGCAAATAAAATTATTGATAATATGATTGAATTAAAAACAGAATTTATGCAAATTTATGTTAAAATTGCTGAATCATTAATGAATATTTATAATCTTCAAAATGAATATTTTACTGCACTTAAACTTTTATTAGAACGCATTAAAGAATTACTTAAAACAGAATATATGAAATTAATACCATATTATGAAAAACCAACTTTAGCATTAAAATGTGTAGAATATGACATTAATATTTTAAATTTTTTGTTAGTTAAAGATAGTTCAAATCCATCTTCTGTTTCTTATTTTGATAATTTGTCACGTTTTAAAACATTTTATGATTCAATTATTCAAACTAACAAAGATACTTATTTAAATCCACAAATTAATTACGACGATGAAATGCAAAAATATTTATACGGAGATCCATCAGTTATTCTAGTTGAAATCAATCAATTTCAATTATATATTTATCGTATTCTTATTAATTATGGATATGTACAATTAGATATTTGGATGTTATATTTAACTACCATTCGTATTTTTACTGGATTTATTCGAGATGTATATGCTGAAGTTGATATTGATACTTCAAATAAACGAATTACCGATTACAACTCTAAATACTTAAATAGCGATTTTTTAGAAAAATATAAAGTAAATGGATTAAGAGCAAAACCTCTTATTCCAAATTCTAATGAATTAAAATGGTATCTAGTTGATTCAAATGGAAATGCATGCATACCAAATGAAGCTGCAGCAATGCTTCAAGAAAAAATGTATATTGATATGATTAAAAGTGAGGTTCATACATATGATGCAATTATATTATTTATGTATTTAACTGAAATTAGTTGTTTAAGACGAACTAAAATTATAATTGCTGAAGAAAATATACAACAATTAAATTTAGAATATAGCAATCATTTACGTAACTATTTAAAAAGTGTATTTTATTTAGTTAATGATTATAATTCATCTTCAAATATAAATAATTCAAACAACACTTTATTTTTACCACCATCCATAAATTGGGACATAAATACATTTATTGGAACAAAAAATGTTGATGGAACAATAAATACAAGTGCAATAGAAAAACAAATAGAAACAAATGAACGCAGTAATTCATTGTATTTAAATAAAATAAATGTTTTACAAAATAAATACAAGACTATAACAAAATATTGTAATGAATATATTGATAGTTTATTAAAACCATCTTTAAGTGAAAATGGGTTTATACAATTTTGCGAAAAAATTTATGAAAATGACATAATTGATGATAAATATATACCATCATCATCTTATTGGCTTCAACGTGAACTCGGAAATTATGATTTTACAAATACAAATAATTTTAATTATTTAATGATGGATATAACATCAGAAGCTTATTATGATGGCATTATTGACACACGAACACCTGACGGTTATATTAATTGGATTGTGGTTGATAATGAAGGAAGTGGTGATTGTTTATTTGCAGCAGTAAGAGATGCATTAAATGGTCAACTTATTGTTGAAAATGCCACAACAATTAATGATTATACTGAAACAATTGATGGAATCAAACAATTTACAATTCAATCATTACGTCGACTTGTTGCAGAAAATATTGATGATACACATTACGGCAGATATTGCGAAGCTGCTGGTGGACAAACTGTATTTCAAACGGAAATTAAATGTAGAATGAATGCTGTTCAAAAAAATAATTTACAAACAAATAATCCAGAATTATATAATATTTTAGTTGATGAAAATGGAAAAATAAGAACATTATATCAGTTTAAACAATATATTCAGGAACCACGCAAATTCTGGGGTGATGCAATGTGTATTGAAATTTTACAGAAAATTTTAAAAATTAAATTCATTATTTTTGAAATGTTTGATGAAGGGATGAATCAAATACGTTTAGGTAATCGTGTAACATATAATAATCAAATATATGTTGTTAGTTCAACAAATGCAAATGAATCAAATTTACTTCATTTAGATGGCACAGTTGGTCCTCAGAATATTAGTAATAATGACTTACAATTAACAAGTAAAAATATTTTAAAGCATTTAAGAATTGCTTGCAATGATTTTGGTCAAACAGAAACATATAGTGATTATATTTTTTTAGTTGTTACAAATATGGCTGAAATAGGTGAACCAATGGTATTGCACTATGAATTATTAAAGCATTCAATAATTCCGGATTTTATCTTTAAAGAAGATACAATACCAATATATATTAAATATTTTATATATAATAATTGTTATCAATATTTAAGTAATAATGCACGTCAAAATGTTGGATTTCAAGAATTTCATAACACATTTGATGAAATAGAGCATCAAATTGAAACATACAAGAATCGTCAAATTAAAACAAGAATTGATAAATTAACAAAAAAAATAAGAACATATGGAAAAGATTTAACTAGATTACAGCGTGCAAATGTAATAAATCAAACAGAAGAGAAAGAAAAACAAATTAAAAAATTAGAAAGTCGATTACGAGATTTTAAAGAGGAATTAAATGAATTAACCGCTCGGTTTCCAAATAATTATGTTGGAGGAGCATTAGGATTTGGTAATGAATATGAACAGAATCAATATGCTCAATATTATGGAGTGCAACCTCAACAAACTTATGGTCCACAAATGTATCCATTTTTTAATCCATTTTATCAACCCCTTGCCGGGCAACCGAATTATGCATTTAATACACAACAATTACAACCAAATATATATGGGTCAGTTGCTAGAGAAAAGGATCAAAAATCTAAACTAACATATTATGTTACCATTGATTTAGATTTATATCCCGGTTCATCAGCAAATCAATTGCAAAAATCTGCTGTTTTATGTCATTCTAGATTTGAAGAAATACGAAAAGCATTTGCTGAAATGTTTGGTTATATTTATAGACCATCTGTTTTGGGTTCTACTTCTCAATATGATCAACAATTTAAAAAGAAAGATGATAAAGATAAAAAAGGTGGTTCAAATAAAAATAAAAGATTAAATAAAACATACAGAAATAGTAATAGAAATAAACAAACTAAAACTTTACGACAACGCCAATAAAAAAATTGAAAGTATTTAAATAATTAAGTTTTATAATATTAATAAAGTAATATTATAAATCAATTTTAAAAATGCAATTATTATACAAATTAGATAATTTAATTAAAGGCGCTGTTATTAAACGTCCATCATTATTTATTCGGTCTCCATATGTTTCCGATATCAACATAAATATAAACGGGTTTACTAAAGAAGTTTTAACACATAGTCCATCATTAGGTTGCTGTGGATTAGCCGACAAAGGTGCCACTGTTTTAATTGCTCCTTCCAATAAGAAATCAAAATCTAAACCAAAAAATGAATTAGGATTAGAATGCGAATATACTGTATATTTGGCATCAATCAGCAATGAAAATGGATCAGAAGAAGAAATTATAGGTATACATCCAAAAATAGCAGAGCAACTAGTTGAATCAGCATTAACTAATAACTGTTTAACTGCTCTTAAAAATATTAGATTATATAAAAAAGAAACTTCTATTTACATAAAAGATAAAGTAGACTCACGATTTGATTATACGGGAATAGATGAAAATGGCATTCCATTTATAATGGAAGTAAAAAATGTGCCTCTTGCTGATTATGAAGATGTTACTAAGCGCGTTAGAGAAGGAATGGATTTTACTAATTATAATTGGTCAGATAAAGTCGCTTATTTTCCAGATGGATATAGAAAAGCCACTACAGATACAGTAAGTCCACGTGCTTTAAAACATATTAAGGAACTAACATATATTAAAAGTGAATCAAAAATTCGTTGTATTATGTGTTATGTAATACAACGAACAGACGTAAATAGATTTCAACCATCCGTAATAGATCCTAAATATAGACAAGCATTTATTGAAGCACGTAATGCGGGAGTTGAAATTATAACATTGGTAATAAAATGGACAGAAAATGGTGAAGCATATTTTGTTAGAGATGATTTGCCAATATCAATATAATATTTAACTGGTCGTATTATGTTCTACCTCTGGTAATCTATTTAATGTTAAAACTAACCAAGGCACAATATCCTTAGTAAGAGTTATTGGCCAAATAAAAGAATCAAAAAATCTTTCAATAAATTTAAATGATGCTCCATATCTAACTGCTGACCACTCATCTTGTATATCTCTATTTTCATTTGCCGTTAATTTTTTTGCTCTAAATTTATCCAAATACATTTTTGAATTAGAATAAGAAGACCAAAAATTATAGGCAAGAACAGAACCCAAATATGCTTGGGTTGAAATACGAGCAGGAACAGACATTGAAATATAATAATTATAAACACTAGTCATTTTATCTATATTTATTACTCTAATATTCTTTAAATTAGTTTTACATATATATTATGTAAATTAAAGTATTTAAAGAGAAGTGTATATACACTATGTATATACACAATGCAGCAACCATCCGTCCCCATGCCTTGTAGCCCATTTCCTCCCAAAAAGAGTAAACAAGAACTTGACATACTATGGTCATTACTTGATGCTGTTGAGTATAAAATAAACGGCATAGTTAAAACTCAATTTAACGCTGACTTATCAAAAGTTGACATTATAATTAAACCAGACGAAAATACATATCAGCGAAAATATGAAATATTAAAACAATTAATAATTTGTGACCAAAAATTATCAGATGAACAATATGCATTTTATTCCGAATACCAAATAAAGAAAGGATTTGTTCCTTCCAATAAACCAATAGAAGATATACATTTGTTATCTTTATTACATAACATAACTGATGACACATTTATTCCCGTAAAAAAAATACATGATAAATATTATGCAAATGTAATGGAGAGATTTATGAAAGAAGTTGGTTTAAATTTTGATTTGGAAGATACGAATATTTCTTTGCCAAATGAGATTTTTAATAAAATAACTAACTTTAAGTTTGACATTGAATTACAATATAAATTTTTAAATGAATATATTCCTCTTTGTATTAAAGAAAATGAATTTATTAATACTGTCAAAAATAACCCAAAAACAAAATTAGTTGAATTTAAACCACAAATGGCGAATATTTTAGATTCAATAAATATTCCAAATAGATTAAAATATATTAGAAAACAAGAGATTAACGACTCATTAAGTTTCAAGGATGATTGGGGGGTTTGTATTTTAGTTAATAGATATAATTTAGGAACCACTTCAGTAAATTATGCAGATCAAAAATTTATTAGACAATATCCTGAATATGGTTTTGAACCTTTAATTAAATGTAGTACAAATAATCAATGGCTAGGTTTAACTATTAATAATTTATTTCTAAATGCATCTCATGAAGGTATTGAAGACCTACAAAAAAAAATAGATTTTTGCGATAAAATATTAACGGAAAATGATATTGTAATTAGCTCTAATAAATCTAATGAATTTGAATGTGTAAAAGAAGTATTAACGAATAATTTTACAATTGATAATAAAAATTTAAATTTAAAAATACGCGCTCAAGATATTTTTCGGTATTTTGAAGAAATTTCCCCATATCCTGGATTTAAAGTTGACACTTTATTTCGCAATAGATTATCCAAATATTTAATTGATATGGGATTAACAAAAAAAAGACATAGCGATGGATATTATTATTATGGAATATCGTAATTTCAGTAAATTTCTGCTGCATTCAAAATTTTATCGATTTTTGCTGCATTTTCATTTCCTTCTTTAGTTAGAATTGCAGCATAAGTAACCCATAATATAAGTATAATTAGTAATGCATACAATGCATATTTACGTGTATGCTCAAAAAATAATAAAATTATACATATTCCACTTAATGTAAAACCTAAAAAAGAACTTAAATAACTTGTAATATAATTGCCACGATTTATGTCTTTATAATTTTCATATAATTTTCTTTGTTCTAAACTCAGTTTATATTTTTTTTCTACTCCATTTGAATAGATTGTATGTATTCCTGAATCAGGCACTGAAGCAAAGTCTGTATCCATTTTTAATTCTCCTTTTGTTAAACTCATTATATATTTATATATATAAATATATAATATTACTAAACGCATCTATACTTCTTCCATTTTATTTTGTTCGTCTATTTTTGTATCTTCTTCTTTAATCGATTCTAATCCAAACGCAATTTTCTTATTTGGATCTACATCATTAAATTGAACCTTACTCTTTAAGTAGGCTGAATAAAATATATTTTTATCAGTATGAACATTTGCATATACATCGGCTAATTTTGATAACATAAATAAGACATTTGTAATAAATGTTGTAGTAGTTTGACCATCTAAATAATATTCATAAACAACAAACCCACTTAATATAACATTAATTATATAAGTTATAATTGATCCATAACCAAGTCGTTGATACCATTTATCTAAATTTAATATATTTTGTCGTTTATCTGCAGGTAAAAGTTCTAAAGCCTTTTCAACACTTTCATTATCACTAGGAACTTCTTTATTTACTTCTAAATATGTTATTAAACGATTTTCACGTTTAATTTCAATTAAATACATTGTAAATAGTGCTGCCATTGTAAAAAAATTAAATACTAATCCGGTTGAATATAATTCATTTTCTAAAACTAAATTTTCGCTATACGTGCAAACATGATCGTCACATTTTTGAGGAACAAATATAACTAAAAAAGCAGAAACTAATACACGATATAATTCAAGAGTAACTGCAACAGATGCGTTTGTTTTTTGCATAAAATCTTGATCAGATAATTTGTTAGTTATGCTTTCTTTTATAATTGATAAAATATTTTGTTTTTCTTTTATTTCTTCTTTTATTTCTACTTTTATTTCTACTTTTACTTCTTCTTTTACTTCTTCTTTTACTTCTTCTATTTCAATAATATGTTCTTCCTTTGTTAGTTCTTCTTTTGGTTCTATTAAAGGTACTGGTTCCATTATATATTATAATTATATTTTTTTGTGAATTTAATTTTAGTTTAATGCTGTTGCAAAGTATAACGTATTGATTTATCTATATTATCCATTAATGTTTCTAATGACTTAACATCACTTTGAGCGTGTTCATCATTTGTTAAAAAAGTTGTTAAATTTAAAATAATTTTTATTTTTTCTTGAGTCCAAATTTTATTCATTTTTGTTAATAACTCCTCTGTATAAAGTGAAGACATATTATCTCTGCGAAATAATTTATCGTCCAATTTTTCATCTAAATAATTTGAAATTAACGCACTATAATAATTTAATGAAATACGTATTATTGAACAATGTTTATATGTTTCTGTAAGCATTAATAATCCTCTCTGTGCACATTTAAATAAATCTTTTAATTTTGGGTTCTGTTGCACACAACTTTTTGTTAAATATTGTCTGCACGCAATTTCAATTGGATTATAAAGATATTGTAAATCAGTTTTGTTAGTTTTTAACACATAGCGACATACTGATTGAAATATTCCAGGATCTTGAAATAATATTATATTATGATCTATATATAATTTTGTTCCAATAAGTTTATTACTTAAAATTGCTAATTTAATAATAGTTGATAATGGATCTAAAATAAATAAATTATAATCAATCGCTTTATTATCAGGTAAATAGTTGGAAAAAAAATCCATAATTTAGTTATAATAATAATATAAATTTATATTTATATCTTTTGTTCATATAGTTATTTTTACTATTGAATTATCAATGTAATTAGTATAATACATATTATCATCAGAATCAATACATATGCCATAAGGACTACTATTTGTTCCAGTCATCATATAAGTTGTAAAATCTCTTTTGATTGTGCTTATATTTATATCCTTACTTAATTTTTTTATTTCATTTGTTTTATTGCAAACGATAAACATATTTTCATCAGTATCCATTACACAACGTGTAAATATATTTAACTCTTGAGGTATACCTACAAAATACGATGTAAATACTACATAATTATATAAATTTTTTTTTGCTGTATTATCATTCCCTATAGATATATAATTTATGTTATTGTTTAGGTTAGTGTGCATTACATATAAATTATTATTTGCATCAAATATCATACCTGAAGGCTTATTTATAATATTATCATTAAACATACTGTTGGCACTATACCTCTTAACTGCACCTGTTTTTTCTCCAGTAAGAGTTATTCTCATTATTGTATTATTATTTTTGTTTGAAACAAATAAATGACCACTTTTTCCGATTTTTAAACAATTTGACCCATTTATATTTTGTGTTTGTAAATTAATTAATTTAGATATATTTCCATATGTGTCAGATTCAATTGATATTTTTAGAATTGTATTATTATATATATCTATACAATATAAATTTTTATTATCTTTATCTATTTCTATGCCATATGGTATAGTATTTCTAAATTCATCTATATCATTTACTTTAAAATCTATCACTTTATTTATTATTCCATCGCTTGTTATTTTAGTAATTATTTGTGTAGTAGGATGAGTACAGTATAAATTATTATTTTTATCATTAACTATATCTAAAGGATTTAAAAATGATGGTTTTAAAAAATTTGGATATATATATTGCTGAGCTGTGCTTATTTTTAAAATTTCACAACCAATATAATTTGCACAATATAAAGTATTAAAACTATCTACTATTAATCCGATTGGATTATTTAATTCTTCAACATGAACTGATACCGTTTTACTCTCAGTTGATATCTTATATATCTTATTATCTGAACTTGTAAAAAATAAATCTTCAAATACTGCACTATGCACTACATCAATTGGGTTTATTAATCCAGTAATATAATCTTCAACATTACCAGTAGAAACATCTATTCTTATAATTTTTCCTGTAGAATGACTACAACAATAAATATAATATTTAGCATCTAAATTGTCATAATGATAATTTATTCCTGTTGGTGTTATAATATTAGTTTTATAAGTAGTAATTTGACCATTTGTAGTTATTTTAGAAATAGTATTATTTCCATAATTTGTGCAATATATATTATTTTCTGAATCAATAGTTAACCCTATAGGTTTATTTAATTTATTGTTATCTGCTAATGACATAAATGGAACTATTAAACCACTTGAATTAAATTTAATAATAAGATTATAATAATAATTAATACAATATACATAACCATTACTATCAACTACCAATCCCTGAGGATTTAGTGTTTTGCTTGAATAAAATGTTGTTACGTTTGATACCATTTTAGTAGTGGTTAATTCTATTTTAATAATTGAATTTTCTTGAGAAAAATATATATTATTAAATTCAGTATCAAATGTCATAAATGTAGGTTTATGTGGAATAGATTTTACATATGTGTTTTGTGTTGGAATTCCACTTGAAATATTTATTTCAAATTGAGATATTTTATTTTGATGTAATACGTGCAATGTGTTATTTCCGTTAAATTTAATATCATTTATATTTCCAATTAAATCAGTCTGAATTGTTACTTCTTTTTTTGTTTTTTTAATTTGAGTTATTGTTGCATTGCCATATGAATAATAAATATTATCATTTACATCTACTTCTAGTTTTATTATAGGTTGTGCAAGAGAAACATATTCAATACTTAAATAATTTATATCATTTTGTTTTGTTAGTTTATAAATTTTATTATTATCTTCAGAAAATACATATATATTATTATCTTTGTTTGTGTAAACAATATGTGAAGGTTTTAATATTGTTGAGCTAATTGTTAATGGTTGTATAACAAAATTTCTATTATTATTATATAATCGTAAAATCCTATTATTATTTGTATCACATAAAAAAATATTACCAATATTATTGCAAATAATGCTTTTAGGAGAATTTAGATTTAATGCGTTTGTTATTTCAAATAATATAGTAGATGTATCTGCATATTTAATTGATTGGTTATCTGTATTTGTTCCTACTATAGTTGTTATAGAGCCATATAAATCAATACGATACAAACTATTAGTTAATGAACTAACTGCATATAAATAATTACTTATATTATCGTAAAATATATAATTTATAGTTAATAATTGATCTATCGTATATTGGCTTAATTGATTGTTATATAACTTATAAAAATACTTATTTGTATCATTGTAAATAAAATATTCATTATTTTTACTCATTGTAAAAATTGTATAATTATAATTAGTATCATTATTTAAATTAAATGTGTTTGATGATGTTATTGTAACAGATGTAACTAATTTATCTTGAATTTCTGTAATTGTTTCAGAATTTATTATTGTATCTAAATAATTTGTATTTGTTGTATTTAGCTTATTAATACCTGTAATTACTTCATTTATTGCTGCATAATTATTTTGTTTAGTATCGGATATATGTAGTTCTAATCCCATTTTATAAATAATATATATATTATATATTATTTATAAATATATTTAATTACATATTTGTAACAATATGTATATTATTTAAATATAATTCACTATATGCTAAATATCCATTATTCATTACAAATAAACCTGCTGGACTATTTGTTTTTGTATTTACTATTGCATCAATAGTATTTCCTTCTTCATCCATTTTAACTATAGTGTTATTATTCAAATTTGTAACATATAAATTGCATTTTTTCGTAACAGCGTCTATATTATCGATGCATATGCTATATGGTTTATTTAAATATTCATTATAAATTGTTTTTATATATGTATTTGTGTTAATATTATATTTTATTATATTATTAGAACCATAATTACATATATATATAATATTAGACAGATGATTTATTGCTATTCCACTTGGGTTATTTAAATATGTATTTAATTGTGTTAATACAGTTGGTTGTCCAGAGTATGGGCTGGTCCAACTATATATTTTATTTTCAGCAAAATCACAGCAATATAAAATATTTGAACTTAAATCTTTTGATATACCCATCGGCAATTTTAAAGTTCCTAATAAATTAGTAATTTTATTAGAGTGATTCGTTTCTATTTCCGTTTCTGTCCAATAACTAGTATTGTTTGTTGCATCAAAATTAGTATATTTTTTTAAACCTATATTAATTATTCCAATAAACAAAGTATTACTTTGTAGACTAGTATAGTCATAATATAATCCTGATATTCTATAGCTAGAATTAGGTATAATTGTCTTAATTGCAGTTGCATTTATTTTTGTATATATATCATTATGTTGATAAACCATAGATATAATATTACTGTTGCCAAAGCTATTATATAATATAAAATTATTGTGATTGCCACCAGCAACAGTTATATCAACAGTATCAATAGTCGTATTACTATAATTTGATCCAGTAATACAGCTTGGTAATAAATTATTTAACTTATAATTCATATATGTTGGAAAATTTGTTACATCTTTAATATTATCTATTGCAATAGTTGCATCTTCTAGTGTTATTTTATATATTGTATAATCTATAAACATAATAATATATGAATAAACATATATTGCAACAATATTACTTGATTCATTTATATTTTTTATTACGTTATTTTTTCTTAAATTTTGACTTGTAATGTTAATATTATATAAGTTACAATTTATAATTGTTTGGTTATTATCTAAACAAAATATATGGTTTGGCGTAATATATATTAAATTGTGTAATCCATTAAATCCTTCTATAAATTTAGTTATAATTCCTGTACCAGAATATTTATATAGTATTGTTCTGGCACCATTTATCATATATATATTATGTGGCTCTTGTGTATCAACCATAATTTCAACCGGTTCAAATGTAAAACAACCAACAATAAATTTTTGAATATGATATTCATAAAAATTTAAAATATCAGTTTGTGAAATTTTAATTATAGTACAATTTCCTCTAATACAACAATATAAATTACCATTATTATCTAATGCTATGCCTGACGGCTTATTAAGTCCTGTTATTATTGGTTTAAATATGTAGTTTCCATCACTTATTGTATATCTATAAATTGAGTCTATTTCATCTGTTGCATATATATATGTATTATTATAATTACACATGTATTTTAATTTATAGTTATTATTGTCATTGGTTGATGCAAACCTAGAAGAAAAATTTGTGAAATTTCCATTATATGTTTGAAACATATAACTTCCGTCATATTGTTCAACTATACCACTATATACTGGTTCCCATGTTCTTAATTCTGTATTTTCACTTCTAATAAAATAAGATAAATTAATTTTATATATTATATTATTTTTAATACTTGATAAATATATATTTTTATAATTATTATCAATAGTAAATCCATTTGTAGAATAATTATTTGCTATAACTAATTGATTTGTCTCTTTTAATAATTGTAAATCTAATATAAATATTCTTGAAGATTCAGGTTCTACAATAGTTTCTAATACATATAAATAATTATTTATATATACCATTTGTTTTACATATCTAAAAGTTGAAGTAGAATTACTTTTACTTATTATAGGTGTAATTTCTGTCTCTGTTGATGTAATATTATATATCTTAATTTGCCATTCGTTAGAATTAGAATTTGCAACAATAAGCTTTTCTGTTGTATTTGTTAAAAAATATTTTTCAATAGCTATTATTTCATTTTTATCAGTTTCAGTAGATACATATAATTCATTTATAGAATTATTGTTTAGGTTTAATCTAATAATTGTATTTATATTAACATAAGTTATAGTTCCTGATAAATATTCTATATTCCTAGTTTTAGTTCCTGATAAATAAACTATATTCTTTTGTGAATTAGCTATAATTCGTGTAAATGAATTGTATGAACTTAAGGATGAAATAGTATAAGTATTAATAACTGATAAGTCATCAATTGATAATCTATGAATATAATATTGATCTCTAAATACTAGTAAATATATATAAACATCACTAATATCAAAGCATATTAAAGAATATTGTACTTTATAAAACAACAATTGTTTATTTAAAGAGTTAATTAAAACTAACTCTTTAAGATATGAATTTAAATAATATAAATTATTATTATTGTTATAAATTAAGTTAGTTGGGCCAAATATTCTATTATTTAAATTTAAGTAATTATTTATGTTAATGCAATCAGTTATACTATTTATTAAATTATTTCTGTGTTCTTTAAGGTTATAAGTAAAAATTGTATAATTATGATTGTTAGGATGATTATATAGTAAGTATAAAATATTGTTGTATATAATAATTTTTTTTAGATTTGAATTAATATAATTTTGTTGAATATCAGTTGCCAGTAATAGTACATTAATAGTTGTTGAATTTAAATGCTCAAAATCTTGGTTAACATAATAAATGGTACCAGAACTTAAATCGCAAAAATATATATAATTGTTTTCATCAACAGCAACTAAATCAAAGTTGCCAGTATATGTAGCATTATCATACTTAATCGTAAGTTCTTTTAATGAAAGTTGTCCATATCTAACTATAGTAAATAATTTACTTCCTGTTGCTATAATCATATAAGTTCCATTGGCTAATATTAAAGTGTCCTTAATTTTACTGAGTTCATTTTCAATAAACGAAATATTATCAGTAAAATTTTGAAGAACATAAAATTCATTGTTCAAATTAGTAGTTAAATCATATTGAGAATCAATTATTCTAATGCCAGGAATAATAACCTGATTAACACCTTTTTTTTGTATAGAAAATAAGTTGTTTGATGTATCTACCATTAAATGTGAATAAGTTGAGTTTTCGCTAGTATCATAGCAATAAACTAAATTTATGTTTCCATATTCATTAATATTATACACTTTATTTGTTGTCGAATCTAAATAATATAGGTTATTATTTGCTTGTGTCATACTGGATAAATTAAATATATTATTTAATAAAGTTGATGAACTATATGTAGTCACATTATTTGTATTGTCGATATTGATAATTGTAATTTTATTATAAAAATAATCATATACATATAAAAAATTGTTATTAATACACATTTCTGTTGGTTGATTTAATATTCCATAAATAAATTCTTCCATATATGTAAATATATATTATATTTATTTACATATTTTTAACTATTTGTTAGTTCCATTCATAAATTCATTAGCCAAATTTGTAGGTATATAATTAAAATCAATAATAGTTCTATTTAATTCGTATTGTTTTTTATATTCTTCTTTTTCATTTAGCTTCTTAAGAAATAATTCCCTATCATCATAATACTTTAATGCTGTTTTTGGACCACACTTTGGAAATACTGAAGGTATATTATCACTTGGATCGCCAGTTAAAATTTTGCAAAATAAATCACATTCTGGATCTTTTGTGCAACTCTTTTGTTCCGTTAAATCCTTAAATGCTAAATTATATAAATGCACATTATGTGCTGCTAATTGTAAATAATCTTTATCTGAAGTTATAATATAAATTTCAATATCATCTGTTGCAGAATTTAACAAATGTTTTACGCTTAATGCAATACAATCATCTGCTTCTAAATGCTGATGTTTTAAAATACTTCTTGCTCCGCCTTGAATAAATAATTTATCTTCATATGCCATTTTAAAGAATGGTCCACCCATAAATCCATCTTCAGGTCCATTTGCTCTATTTGCCTTATAATTTGGATAAAGTTCATAGCGCCAAATATTTTCTCTTTTGCAATCCTTACCAATAATCATATTATATTTAGTTCCCTTAGGTAATTTAAGTCCTTTAGGAATTTTTTCTAAATTATCAACAAAAGTTTTCTTAAATTTTTCTACAAATTTAGTATTAGTAATTGGATCTTGAATCTCGTGTAACTGTTCAGGATAAGCATTTCTCCACCATGTAAGTAGAGCATGATAACGATAAAAGCAATAGTAACTGCCATCTACAAAGATATAAGTTTGGGTCATTCTTGTCTTATAAGTATGCTACATTATTCTAGGGCAAATTTAAACTCAATTTTTTTATTAAAATACGGTCATTATTTTTGTTATCATATATGGTCTTAAAAAAGTTGAGATATTTGAGTAGTGGTTTTCAGTAAGGAAACTTATTTTATAAAAGTGAATTGGTTTTTGAAAATGGACATTTTTAAAAATGTCCAAAAATGAAAAGTCGAAGGATTTTACCGAAAAAAGGTGCTTTGTGACTGACATCGTCACAAAAGTTAAAATCAGTTGAAAATTTTGTGACGCGTATTTTTTTCGTAAATATTTTATTTAGGAATTATATGGAATTAAGTGGAATCGAAAATTACGAGAAATCCGAATACAAATATTATTGTGAAAGTTGTGACTTTAAATGCTCATATAGATGTGATTGGAAAAGACATATATCTACTAGTAAACATCAAGTCAGTCAGGAAGGGAATAAAATGGAATTAAAAAACGAGAAAAAAACGAGTAATTTTATTTGTGATTGTGGACGGTCATATTCCACAAAGTCAAATTTAGGAAAACATAAAAAGTTGTGTAAAAAGTTAATATCACCAGAACATAATGCTATGGCCGAACAAATGAAAAATATGTTTACACCTGAATTAGTATTTCAATTGATTCAACAAAATAAAGAATTGCAACAACTACTTCTTACACATCATACAACTAACAACAGTCATAATACAACCAATAGTCACAATAGTGTTCATAATGACAATAGCCATAGTCACAACAAAACATTTAATTTACAGATATTCTTAAATGAAACATGCAAAGATGCCATAAATATGTCCGACTTTATTAAAAATATTAAAGTTACATTAGAAGACTTAGAAGAAACAAGTAGAGTCGGTTATGCTGAAGGAATTAGTAAATTATTTATTAAAAATTTAAATGAATTAGATGTAACTGATAGACCTATTCATTGTTCTGACTTAAAACGTGAAACTATGTATATTAAAAATGATGATGTATGGAGTAAAGAAGATGATAGTAGACCAGCAATAACAACAGCAATAAAAGAAGTTGCATATAAAAATTTAAAACAAGTTGCAGAATGGCAGAAAAAGTATCCAGGATATAGGGATCCTGAATCAAGAGATAGCGACAAATATCAAAAAATGCTTTTTAATTCAATATCTGGTTCTACAGAAGAAGAATCAAATAAAAATTATAATAAAATAATTAGAAATATAGCAAAGGAAGTTACCATAGATAAATAAAATTGAATTTATTAATAATATATTTTTTTGTATTATTAATAATAAATTATATAAATATGAATATTATTCTTGATTTAGATGAAACCTTAATTGCCGCCAGATATAGAGTTATTTTAGATGGCAAAGAAGACGAATTTGTTACTCCAACAATACATGCACGTCCATTTTTGGACGATTTCTTTAATTATATATTTTCTAAATTTAAACGCGTTTCTATTTGGACTCACGGGACTACAGAATGGTATAACATATGTTATGAACGTGTATTACAACATTATATGCCACCCGGTAAAAAATTTTATATTATTGCAACTCGAGATAATGGAGTTATACCATATGATAATAAATATTATACAAAGGATTTATTACAATGGTATAATCATAGTTCAGTTCATAATGAATATAATACATTTATAGTTGATGACAGACCAAGAACATATATGTTTAATGTTCAAAATTCAATACCGATTAAGCCTTATTATAATTTAAGTATATGGGGAGAAAAAGATGTAAATGACTCTGAACTTCTTAGAATTATTCACTACATTGATAAAAATTTATTTACGTAATTTTTCTGATGCTAATAATAATGCATTTTCAAGAATAGGATATACTTTTTTTAATTCGTCTAAAGCATTTTCAATTATTTGAACTGTATTGTCAGGAACAGGTATGACAGGATCTTCAGGTTTAGGATGATCAATAGGATTTTCAGGCTCAACAGGCACAGGAACAGGTATAGTATGTTCTTCAGGTGCAGGTTGATCAATAGGATTTTCAGGTTCAGCAGGTGCAGGAATAGGATATGGTGCTTCAGGCGTAGCCATAGGTTCTTCAGGTGCAGCCATAGGTTCTTCAGGTGCAGCCATAGGTTCTTCAACCGATTTATTTAAACCTTGAACAACTATTTCTTCAATCTTATTTTGAATATAGATGTCAAGTTTTTCGTCAAGTTTTGAAAGCAAAGTGGACATAAAACTCATTATAATATTTAAATATATTTTATTTTTCCATAAATTATATTTTTATTTTGAACGCACAAATTTAATAAAGTCCATCTTTATACATTTTTAATGCTTTATCTCGCTGTTCTGTATAATCTAAAATTGGTTTTGGATATTTAATAGTTTTATAATTAATATATTCGCTAAACCATTTATGTATATCCTTATTTGGAACTTCAGTCAATTCAGGAATCCATTTTTTTATGTATTCACAGTCTGAATCGTGTTCTTCTCCTTGCGTCCATGGATTAAATATTCGAAAATATGGTTGTGCATCTGCACCATTACCAGTAACCCATTGCCAATTACCATTATTGTTTGCAACATCATAATCAGTTAATTTGGAAGCAAAATATTCTTCACCTTTACGCCAATCGATAAGCATAGTTTTAACTAAGAATGATGCAACGATTAAACGACCTCTATTATGCATATAACCTGTTTCATTCATTTGTCGCATACACGCATCAACAATTGGAAACCCTGTGCTACCGGTGCACCACGCCTTAAACCAATTCGCATTATGATGCCAATGTATTTTATCATATTGTGGCTTTAAGCTATGACCTAACACGTGGGGAAAATGAAATAATATTTGTGCATAAAAATCTCGCCAATATAATTGTCTTATAAATGCTGTCTTTGATCTATATACTTTATAAACTTCCCTAATTGATATACATCCAAATTTTATGTAAGCACTTAATTGACTGGTTTCCTTTGACAAATCGTCGTGTGTTGTAGTATAATGTGATACATTTTTTAATCCAGTTCGCATTTGCTTTAATGCATTTGTTCTACCGCCGTGCACCAATATATTTGGATTTTCTTTTGTAAAACGTTGCATTGCATCTGTTAATGAAATACTATTTGCTAAATGCTTTGTTGTTGTTGCCAAATGTATTGCACGTTTACCTAATGGACTATCAACATGTTTTTTTGATGCCGCATTATAATATGGAGTAAACTTTTGATATGGTTTACCCGTTCCATTCATTATTGATCCAGGTTCGTGTAAATAATAATCATGTGCATAATGAACATCAACACATAATTTATCGCACATCTTAATAATACTTAATTCACGTTCAATTGCATATGGACTATAATCTGCATTAAAACAAACAACATTTATATTTAAGACTGATATTAAATTACGAATAATGGTTTCATTATTTCCATAAAATGTTAGCAACTTGTTACCACATTCGCTTTTTAGATCTTCTAATGATTCAATCATAAATTGAACACAATTATCAGATTTGTAGTGATTTTGTCCAGTAACTTGTTCTGGTGTAAAAATAAAAATTGGATAAATGTGCTTACAAATATCATTTGCTAAATAAAGGCCTTTATTATCAATAACTCTTAAATCGCGTCTAAAAATAAATAGACCATTTTCATATTTACTCATTATATATTATACTAACACTTTTTTTGTTTTTGAATGACCGTATCCATATTTTCGTTTTGCCGTTAAAGCCATTTTATATGCTTTACCATTATGTTTACAACCTTTATCTATTATATTAAAATCAACTGCGGCAGATTTACCTGATGTTATAGCACTTGCTAAACGTGCATATCCCCAACTATGTGCTGTTTGATTTGGTCTTGAACCAGAAGAATAATAAGCACCTTCACCTTTTTTAACAATTTGTTTAAGAGCATTTAATGAACAACCAGTTTTCTTTGAAAGAGCACTATTCGGTGTTATTTTATTAATACCATATATTTTTCGTGCTTTAATAATATGTTTAGAAGGCTTAGATTTAAACGAACTAAGTTTACTTCTTGTAAAATATTTTCCTTTTTTATATAATTTTCTAGACTTAACTAACAAATTTCGTTGTTTCAATTTATCTTTTTTTGTTAGTTTAATTGGAATATATCTTAATGGAACTTTTAACATTATTAATTAATATAAATAAATATAATTTTTTAAACTAATTATTTATATAATCGACTTAAAGATAAGAACCAATATAAATTAGCAAATGTCACAAGCAATAGAACAAGAAATAGAACAACTTTTCATTCAAATAAATGAATGTGAAGCAAGAATAGATGTATGTAAAAAATTATTATGTGAAGAAAAAATAAAAGAAAATTATGAACTAATAAAGAAAAACAAAGTAGTTTTCTTAACTGAAAAAAGTAAAGAAAGATTTTGTGATCCAGCATACAGTGATCCTCGTATAACAATTCGCCCAATAAATATTGCTATAATAGAATTACAAGATATAAATACATTTTTCAAACCAATTGCTACTTCTTCAAAAGGCAAAGATCACGATTTATTAGTTTTTACGATTGATGCGCAAACTTTTAGAAATAATTATGATACTCTTATTAAATATGATACTTTAAGTAATGGAAAATGGCATACATTGTTATCTCCATATATTATTAATGAACTTTCAAAGAATCCAATTACATTGTATACAACCGGAAGAGACTTAGATTTTCATATTCATAATGATAGTTGGAACAGAGGTATTAGATATAGAATAGATTATCATTTTTCACATAAAAGTATAACTTCGCTACAAGTATATGCTACTGTGGTTTTTAATCCAAATGATGTTTAAAAAAATTGATTTATATTTATAAGTATAATAATTAATTAATAGAAAGCAAATGTCTTTATTAATTAATAAATTTTATAGCCTGCCAAAAGAATTAGTAAATATAATTTTAGCATATTCAGATGTAATAATTTATAGACATGGAAAATATATGAATCGACTATTAAAAACCGATGTGCGTCTTAATTTATATAATACTGTTCCAAAACCTCGCATCTATACGGTGCCTAATTTATATGTTATAACTGAAATTTACTTTCATTACAATAATCCATCAAATGCTAATATTGGATTTGCGCGAAGATATTTATATCATATAAGTACAAAACGATTGACAGTAATAACACAAATAAATACAAAAATAAGTCATCGTATGATAACTTATTATACGATTGATTATAATAATAAATGGAGAAAAACAGTAAATTATACAATGTAATAACAATTAATATGATATAAAAATATATTAATTATTAATTAATAGAAAAATGAGTCTATTAATTGATAAATTTTGTGAGCTACCAAAAGAAAATATAAATATAATTTTAGAATATACTGGTATAATAGTTTGGAGAAATGGGAAATATATGAAACGTTTATTAAAAACAGATGAGAGATTTAAATTATATGATACTGTTCCTAAATATAAAATAAATTTTATACCTAATAAGAAGATTATAACTCGATATTTTTGTTTTTATAAAGGATTTAATGAGGATAATTATAAGGATCAATCTACAACTGCTTATGGGTTTTTGTGTTCCAGCACGTATTTAATGAATTCAAAAAATATGTATACATATATAGACATATCTACCCCAGTTGGAATAAAAAGAAGAATTGAAACTATTATTAATTATGAAACAAGAGATGTTAAAGAAACTATTCACACACGATCAAAAGTTAATTAACGTCTTTTTTTGGTGCGTTTTTTTCTGTATTTTTTACCGCCTTTTTTAGTAACACAATTAAACTTATCATTTCTAACAAATCCTTCTTTGCACTTTCTAACACAACGGCGTCTAATAGGATGAAATTCTTTATCTTCGGGACAATTAACTTCAATAGAAAATGCTAATTCGGTGGCATCTAGGTCAGCAATTTTGTCCAATTCTTTAGATAATGGTTGCCCACTTGTGGTGGATAACTTAGTATGACTGACTTCTACTGGTGTTCCTGTTTGCAATGAATTGTTTACAAAATGTTTATTTAATGTGGTTAAAACACCTAATTCCAATAAAATATTTTCATATTCATTAATTAATGCATCTATATCTACTACACGTAACAGTGGATCAAAACTATACATTTTACTAAAAAAACTTGTTAGTTTAGTATAACAAGTTGTATCAATATATTCTTTTCGATGAAGACAATTGATTAAAAATTGCATTGAAAACCCCAATCCAAATATATCTATTGAATCAATCGAAAAATTCAATACTTCGTCATATGATTTGTCATCGATTAAATTATTATATCCATCAAAAAATGAATCTATGTATCCATATTGTGTTGTATCTGGAGGCACTTTGTCATCTAAATTTAAATAAGTAAATAAAATTTTAAACGCATCTGGTTTATTAATGGGTAAAGATAATGTATTTTTTCCAGAATCATGAACAATTAATTCAGATAATTCTTTTTTCCAAAATGTGCGACGTGCTTTGCTATTACCTTTATATGAATTAAATGTGTTTTTATTTAAAAACCCAGTTTCAAATGGATAAGACCAATGATAAACAGCTAATGTATTTTTGTTAGTTTTACATAAATCAATTAGTTCATTTTTTTGTTTCATTAATCCAAAATCTATATAAACCATTTTTCCTGTTCTAGAATTTATAAGAATATTTTGAGGTTTTATGTCATAATGTATAATGTCATTTTCTCTAAAAACTTTTAGTCCCTTTAACAAATGGTGTATTTCTAATAAAATATTATTTATTTTTTTATCTTTGTTAGTTGATAAATATTTATTAATGTTTTTTTTACAAAATCCTTTAATATCTGGTCCACCATATTTTAATAATAATAAACTAAAATCGTCTTTTGTTTTGTCGCTAAAATCAGCCAATTGTTTACATTTTTCAACCTCTTTAATAGTTGAATCATTATAATTGGGTTCACATAAAATAGGTTCTCCTAAATGATATTTTTCACTTGGATCAACACGATGAATAATTAAGAATTCACTTAATTCTTTTTCTGCATATTTTGTTTTCATAATTTTAGATACATATTCATCATAATTGAAACCAGGTGAAGGTGATTTTTTACATTCAATACTTGGCTTATGAACACATCCATATGAACCTTCACCAAT
>JACCDO011037888.1_pt1 | contig 44794 bp, 38 predicted proteins | sample 7446101 | NCBI WGS metagenome assembly JACCDO01 (sample SAMN15323440, study PRJNA562643) | freshwater metagenome | isolation source: river surface water | place: USA:Blue River Watershed | collected 2017-08-16 | reverse complement strand
TTCATCTTCTTCTACTTGATCTTCTTGATCTTCTTGATATTCATCTTCTTCATTTTGATCATCTGAATCTAAACCGTTATCATAAAATTCGATAGGTTCATCAGATTCAGAATCAGATTCAGAATCAGATTCAGAATCAGAATTAGATTTTGGATTATTTGAAAACATATTTGTGTAGGTTTTTGTCTTTTTGCTCATTTTGTATAGATATAAATTAATTATTAAATGATTAAATATAAAATTCAATATTTTATTATTTTCCAGTACAAAAATATTATAATTAATTAATATATAGAATTTTATATGCCAAGAGAAACAAATTATACACTGGCCCAAATAAGAAAAAATTTAACTTTATTTGATAAAAAAATGAAAGAAAAAGGAATGGATCAAAGTTTTTGGGTTATTGCCGACAGATCAGATTTTCAACCTCTTAAAAAAATATCAAAACAAGAATTAGATAAACGTATGTCAAAAAAATCATCCAAAAACACATCTAAAAAATCATCTAAAACCCAATCTAAAAACACATCCAAAAAGACATCAAAAAAATCATCAAAGAAATCATCAAAAAAGATGTCAAGATTAGGATCTAAAAAAACAAAACCCCAACCAAAAGTAAATATTCATTCAATAAAAGAATTAAAAGATAATTTTTTGAGCGGGAAAGAGGAATATTATAAAGATAAAAAGTTTGCAAATATAAAGATAACTGTAAACGAAAATGTACTAAACAAAGTTAGTGATATTAAAAATTATAAGGATATAAAGGATGAAGTTATTTTAACAGTTCACGTGATAGTATTTAAAATAGGACCAACTGGTAGTTTAAATTTTTATGATAAATCCGAATTAAAAGTTAAATATGTAGTAGATGACTTTAGAAATTTGAACTTTAAATTAAAAAATATAGAAGTGTTAATGAGATTGGTAGCAGATTCAGTAATTAAATCAAATTCTGTAAGTGGTATAAGTTACAAACATTTATTAGAAAAGATTAATAAGAAGCAAAAATAAAATTTGAAAAAAATTTTTTATAACATATTTTATAAGATATTAAATAATATTTTATATTGTTAATATAAGTATGAACTTTGAATTAAGTAGTAGTCTAAAGTCCCAAGAAGATTTTTTGGCTGAATTCGATTCAGATGATGATTCTTGGTCAAATCAAATAACAATTGATGAAGAAAGTTCAGAATCTGATAAAATAAATTTAAAAATAAATTGGGATAATTCTAATTCAGATAATTCTAATTCAGATAATTCTAATTCGGAGAATTCTAATTCAGATAATTCTAGTACCGAAGAATCAAATAAATTTATTTTTAGAAGTACTATTCAAAAAGATAAGGTTATTTTAAGTAATTTGATAATACCAAGTAAACTAAAAGATTCTGAAAATCTAGATGATTCTGAATCAGACGAAGACAATTTATTCAATAGTAAACTTTTACAAAGTAAAACAAATAAAATTCAAACTAATAGATTAGATGAAATAAACGAATTAAATAAATTATTACCATCTCCACTTTCAAGCTTGATATTATCTCAATCAAAAAATTTTGGTCAAACAAGTCAAATGGACCAAATATCACCTGTTTCGACATGTTCAACCCCTACAAATAAATATCAATCAGCTTATAATTTAAGAAGATTAGAATCATTTGAAGCTAAATTACCTAGAGATTTGTCAAAAGAAAAAAAGATGTCACTATTAATAGTAGTTTTACTTCAAATAATATTTAATAACAACAATGATAAATTAAGTAAAATTTATAATTTACTAGGTAAAAAAAATATACTTGATATAGAAGTTACATCCAGTTCATATTCTTACTTAAGATCAAATTTAAGTTTTATGATTGAATCACTAAATAAAACAGGTGATAAAATTAATGATAAAAAAGTAGAACATTTAACAGGAAACTCAGAATCAGAATACAATTTTGGTTCAGAATTAAATCTAAAACATATGGAAAGATCATTAAACTTTACAAATACAAAATACACCAATAAATATAGAAATAATTTTAATCAAATAAATTTACTTGGAAAAGGAGGTTATGGGTCAGTTTATAAAGTATTTCATAGATTTGAAAAAAAATATTATGCAATTAAAAAGGTGTTTGTCGTTCAGGATTTGTTAGATGAAAACTATGATATATTTAATGAAATACAAGTATATTCAAATCTAATACACAACAACATAGTTAGATATTATTCATCTTGGGTTGACATAGATTTAACATCGATTATTGAATTTAACAAGTCAATAGATATAATGGAAGAAGATCCAATAGGAAAATTATGTCCAATTCTGTTTATTCAAATGGAATTATGTGATCTAACATTAAAAGAGTATTTTTTAACAAGAATATCAGAAGACTCAATTAACAAAAGAATTGGATATTTTAAACAAATAACAAATGGTCTTAATTATCTTCATTCGAATAATTTAATTCATCGAGACATTAAACCAGATAATATTTTTATCACAACAGATAATTCAATAAAAAAATTAACAAGCAAAATAGAAAGTGGACAGCCTAAATTAAATGAACTAATTGAACAAACTGAACAAATTGAACTAACAGAATCACAACCAGAACCAAATTATATATTTAAATTGGGTGATTTTGGATTAAGTACAAAGATTCAATCAAAAAATAAACTTAAAGAAGGGTTAGATCATATAGTAAATTTGGTAAATGACAAATCAGACAAATCAGAAAAATCTACTGATTCAAATAATCTAATAGATCCAGATGAGTTATCAGAATTAAGTGAATTAATTAGTTTAAGTTCAGAAATAGGAACTGGTATATATAGAGCTCCAGAAATAGATTCAGGTAAATATAATTATAAAATAGATATTTATGCTCTGGGAGTAATACTAATAGAATTTTTAATTAATTCTTATACAAATTATGAAAAAACAATAAAAATTCGAGATATAGAGTCATATTTAAAAAATTATTTTGAGAAAGATAATTATGAATTATCAGAATTAAAAATCCCACATATAATAACAAATGATTATGACGAATTAATAATCAGAATGATAAACCCAAATCCAAGTTTAAGACCCAAAACTGATGAAATATTAAGTTTATTAGATATGTAAAATAAAAAATTATTATGTTAAATTTATATATAAATATGAATTTTTCAACAAATCAAGAAAAATATTTAAACTCCAATAACACATCAGAACCGAATAACATATCAGATCCAATATTTCCAGAAGAATCAGCTTTTTTTAACAAAAACACATATTTAGGAGAACCAATATTAAGTAAAAAGCAAACATCAACTCATTATACAGGACATTATTTAAAATATATAAATAAATTAAATGAATTAATAAAATCAGACCCAAAATTAAACAAATATTACAATATGGTGAAAACAAATTATAGTAGTGAGATGTCTAATCCAGTATTAGATATAAAAAATATAATGGTTCTGATTGGAATTAAAATGTATAAACCTGATACAAAAATATATCAAAATGCATCTCAAATATATAATCATGAATTATATTGGAAAACAATGACAGATAAAACTGATTCAGAAAATCAATTGGTTAAATTAAAAAATAAATTTTTTAATTCAGAAGAAGAATTTAATAATTTTAAGAAAAAATTTATAGATGAAGGTGTTGGACATTTTGGATCAGGCTGGTTATGGATTTATACTAATCCATTAACAAATAAGTTAGATGTTTTTACAACACATGATTCAGTTGTTCCCTTTGATACCGAAGAAAAAAAAATAGTAGGGGTAATTGATTTATGGGAACATGCTTTTTATATAGATTATCCTGCTGAGAAAAAAAAATATTTGGAAGAATCATTCAAATTGTTAAAATGGAATAATTTTTTGTTAAATTAAATCAAAATCCAATTAAACAAAATCAAACCAAATTTATACGTAAATTTTTGGTGATAACATTACTTGAAGTTAAATCCAAATCAATAATAGAAAAATAAATATAGTTTGATCCAATAATAAAAGTTGGAGTATAAAAACCATCAGAATTTTTATAAAATTTAATTGATTCGGGTATTTCCCAAAATGATAAATTTTCTTCATTATATAAATTTACTCCATATTTTATATAATTTAAAAATAAGTTAGCATCATCAATATTTTTGAAAAATACATAAAAAATATTTGTGTTAGGATCAGAATTACCATTTGGATTAATTATTTTATACAATTCAAAAATATAATCACTAGTTTTAAATCGTAGAGTTGTTTCAGTAATATCCAGTCCAGTTTTAAAAACCAAAATAATATAATCCAAATTAATATTTAAAACATATTTAAGATAATTATTTTCATCTAGTTCAAAACCGAATAACAAATCTTTTCTCTCAGCAGAAAATCTATTAAATCTGTAAAAAGGATTTGTAATAGGTTGATTTGAAGTTATTGGTATAATTATATTATTATTTAGATCATCAATATTATTATAAAAATACATAGTAACATTATATTCAGTTGTTGAAGTTATAATCATGTCTAATATTAATTGTTTTTTATTTTCATCATTTAAATCTAAATTTTTATGATAAATATCCCAAGTATTGTTGTTGTTAAAAATCATCCCATATATTTGATACAAATTTGAAGTAGAGCTTTTGTCTAAGAAAAATATTTCGATATATACCAACATACCATTTAATAACAGGTTGTTAAAATTAATTTTATCTTTATTCTGGGTTAAAATTGTTTCGGATAAATTATTAAGTTTTAAATATTGTGATTCAACTATACTTGAAGTAAAAAAATTTACTTTGTAAAAATTATAATTTTTAATTTTAAAATTATATAAAAAATCAGTTAATATTTGAACTTCAGTTTTACCTGATTGTAAAAATATTGATACCAAATTAACATTTTTAACTTCAAAAAATATAATTGATCGAATTGTTATCAAACTAATATTTATATCAAAATTATTAATATCTAAAGTCAATATATCAATTTGTGGTAAATTACTATTTGTTCCAATTAATATATCATACAAATTAATATCAGTTAAAGCGGATATTTTTTCACAATTAATATAATCACCAACATCTAATGTATTAAAATAAGAAAAATAATCATAATCAAATATTTTAAATTTTATTGTATCATATAATAATGAACCTGTATTGTTTTTAAATGCAAATATCAAATAAAAATATTGATTGTTTGTAATCAAATCATAATTTAAATTAATAATATATTGAAATACTTGATTACCCTCGTAGTATAAAATAACTAATATATTAACTGAATCAATTACCTTGATGTTTTTATTTTTATATGGTATATTCATTATTCTGATAAAACTTGGATCATAAAAAGTTATTTTTAATAATGGATTTATCAATACATTTGATATAGGATATAAAAAACTATATATTATAGATGTATCTGCAGAATCAACAAATGTGCCAGAAACAATTCCTTTGTATTCACCAGGAATTGTTAAAAAATTTTCATTTTGTAAAGAATAATTTTTCAAATATTCAACTTTTGAGTAGGATTTTACTGATCCGTTTACTTTTAATAATATCAGATCCGATAAAACAGATACGTCTATTGGATAATTTTTTAATCCAATTAATTGTAATGGTAATCTAGAAAATTCATTAAAAATGTACATTATTTTAGTTGATTCTACATATGAATATTTTAAAGTTGATGATAAAAAAACAAAAGAAAAGTTTGATGTATTTAATGTAGGTATCACTTGAGGATAATCATAATAAGTTATTTCAAAATAGTATTCTCTTATTGCTAAACTTTTATTTACAGTATATTCAATTTTAGATTGTTCAAACCATAATAATTTTAAAGTAATTGGTTCTAAAACAGATAATGTTACAACATCGTTTATTCCTGTAAATAAATTTATTGTATCTACTAATATTGGATATATTATTATTTTTGTTGGCATTCGTGATATTTAATCCTTATATATCTATTACATATTATTTATTTATTTAATTTTACAATTTGACAATTTAACAATTTTACTATTTAATAATTTTACAATTTCAATTGATCAATTACCTCAAATACATCTGACAAATATATCTTGTTTTTATTAGTATCCTTTTTATTTGATATTATACCCAATTTTTCTAACATCAGATTTAATATTTGATATGTTTCTAAACTTCTTTCTTCTTCATAACATATCTTTTTATTAATTTTATTTTCAGTTTTGTTTTCTATATTATCTACTAATTGTCTCTCATTAATCTTTTCTTCAGATTTAATTATCTCTTCTTTTTTTTCATCAGATCCTGAATATACTGTTGTTTCATCTGATATTGTTGATGTTTTACTTGTATCTGAGTCATCAATTGATTCTTTATCTGAACTATCTATTGATTCTTTATCTGAACTATCTATTGATTCTTTATCTGAGCTATCATTTGATTCTTTGTCAGAACTATCATTAGATTCCGAGGTAGACGAAACCAAATCCAAATTAATATCAGAATCTATTTTTGAAATTGAATTTGTATTTTGATTATCATTTAATTCATCATTTTTATCCTGTTCATCTATATCTCTTGTAAAAAATTCTAAAATTTTATTTTGAATAACAGACTCTACATTTATATCTAAATTATATTCTGATTGTTGACACTCATTAGGATTATCTTTTTGAATATCCAAATAATCTTCAATGGATTCTTCTTTTTCAGATTCTAGTATTGATTTAACCAACGATCCAAATGCATTTTTTATATTGGTTTCTAAAACTTCTTCATCTATTTCGTTATCTTCATTTTGTTCATTATCTTCATTATGTTCATCACATTTTGTTTCAATCAAACTTATTTTTTCCAAAGACTCGAATTCTTCCTTAAATTCTTGATCAATATTAATAAAATTTTTATCTAGTATACCAACAATTTCTGTGTTAAATTCATTGATTTCAGTATTGGATTCATTGATTTCAGTATTGGATTCATTAATATTTATAATTTGGTTCATAAGATTAAAGTTGTTTTGATCACTATGTTCTATTATATAATTTTCTAAGTTATCTGATGATTCGTTTGATTCGTTATTAATTTCTTGATTAATTTCTCCATTAATTTCTTCATCATTATTTGATAAAAATTTTTTAACATAATCACCAAACTCAATAATTTTATCTCCATTTGATAATATTTTTTGATCATTTAAAATAGAATTATCAGTTATCGATTTAAAAATATTAATTGAAATTTGATCAAATTCTGTTTGTTCAGTTTGATCAATTTGTTTTATTTGTTCTATTTGTTCTATTTGTTCAGTTTGTTCAGTTTGTTCAATTTGATCTATTTGATCAGTTTTATCATTTTGAAATTCCATAATTGTCTAATAATTTCTAAATTATAGATAAAATTTTATATAAAAATAAATAAAAATTTATTTGAAAAAATATATTTGTGATAAATTTGTTTTTTTCTTGCAAATTATCTAATTAACTCATTCTACATTCAGCTGGTTGTCCATCCATATCAGGGAATCCGCCCATTCCACCTCCTCCACCACCATGACCCCCATGCCCATGTCCATGACCATTTCTAGATCTTGATTCATTTTCGAAATGAGCAGGATCATAAAGTGTTTCAACAACATATTCAGAAGTAGAAATACCATCGATGTTAACTTTTTGTTTTAAAAATGTTTTTAGTTGTTCAGAATTTAAACTTTCTTTAGGATAAATATAATTGTATTTGATGATAAATTTACCAAAAGTTAATTTACCGTCATCATCATTAGGTAATCCCAAGTTTTTAACAACTTTAACATCATCATCTTTAATAACCTGATTAGTTTTAAGTGCATATTTCTTACCATTAGGGTGATTTTTATAGTAAATAGTATGACCAGATAAAGCATCCCAAATATTAATAGAATGTTCATAAACAATATCATAATCATTAACAATTTTGTATTCGTAATCATCTAAATCACCGATTTTAAATGTGATATAGATATCTGCTTTTTTACCAGAGTCAGGATCAAAATTACCTGATTCTCTCAAACACATTTTAGTTTGGTAGTCAAAATTCTTTTTAATTGTAATTTTTTTGTTTAATTTTGATGAAATAGTACATTTACCTTTACAACCTGTACATGAAGAATCTGAAATCCATCCTTTTTGACCACATGATGAACAAGGTGCAGTTTGTTGTGAAATCATTCCAGGACCAATTTGTCTTACAACCATTCTGATACCACGTCCATTACAATCAGTACATGTCTTTTTCTTTTTAGTTTTAGAACCAGTTCCATCACATTCTTCACATGCATTTTCATAATTGATTTCAATTTGTTTTTCACAACCATTAAATATATCGGATAATTTTAATTTAATTTTTACCTCCTGAGATACATTTTTATTTGATCTGTTTACATTTCCCATTCCAGGCATACCACCCATAAAAGGGAATCCACCCATTCCAGGCATACCTCCCATTCCACCCATTCCTCCCATTTGACCGAATATTTCTGATAAATCAGGGAATCCTTGAGCACCAAAATCAGGAGTTTCTCCATCACATAATCCAAATTGATCATATTTTTTTCTTTTTTCGGGATCTGACAAAACACTATTAGCCTCAGTTATTTCTTTAAATTTTTCTTCAGCAATCTTTTTCTTTTCAGGATCTTTAATTCTATCAGGGTGCCAGATTTTAGCAAGTCTTCTGTATGCGGTGGTAATATCATCTTGTGATGCATCACGTTCAATTTCCATAATTGAATAATAGTCCTTTTTAGGTTGATTCATTTGTTTAATTTAATATAATAATATATATGACTAAACTTTATACTTATTTAATATCAAATTTTTTATATGAAAAATTTAATATATTCAATTAATTAATTATTTAGAAAATGATAGTACCACCAATAACAATCCAATTGTTAACAGTATCAGAATATATTTGAACCGATTGACCTGGACCAACTGGGTAACCACTAGGATATGATGCACCGTTAAAAGTATCTGAACCAGTTGATATTAAATAAACAGTTGAAGAACCTTTGTTGGTAAAAACAAAATTTCTCTTGTAGGAGCAGTCAAAGGTTGTAATTTGAGGAATATACACATTGACAGGTTGAGATGAAGGAGGGTTAAATGAATAAATGAAACTTGATGAACAAGCAGCTGTGGGAATAGGATAAGATGTGGTGGTTGAAGGTACTTGAACAACTGTGTAGTTGGGGAATTGGAAAGGATTATAAGTTTGGGGATTTGAGCATGGATTAGGAACACATGGGTTGCATGGAGTAGGTCCACAAGGAACACATGGGTTTGCACAAGGATTGCAAGGATTAACACAAGGGTTAGCACAAGGGTTAACACAAGGATTAACACAAGGAGCAGGATTCCAAGGATTTAAATAGTACTTGCATTTCTTTTTTGATTTCTTGCATGAACAAGATTTAGAACTGGAACTTGAACATTTGGAACTAGAGCATTTGGAGTATGAACTGGAACTAGAAGTTATCCAACTTGAACTAGAGAAAGAACAAGAGGATGATGAACTAGTAGGACAATCGCTGTATCTGTAATTAGTTTTATGAGGCATCTGGATTTATATAAAATATATCGTTATATTAAAATTTTTGTGGATGGGAAAAATTATCCAATTTAATAATTTATTTATCACATATACCTTTTTTTGTTTGATTTTGTTTTAATAAATTTCTTGCCATGAAAATATTCCATAAGTTGGTGAATCACTAGATGAATTAAGTTTTTCACAAGTCAAAACCAATATATCAGATTCATTTAATATGTTTGATGTAATTTGTAATATTTGAGTTGAAAATACATCACCTAGTGGATTAAATGAATTTGTACCTCTTCCAAAAAAATAATTTTGATCAATAATGATAGATCCAGTTGTTGAAAAGGTTCCTGGTGAATTTATTTGTGTACTATACTTACAAACACTATAAGTTGTATCAACATCTATCCAGGTAATACTACCACCAACACTATAAGGGTATGTCCCTCCCAAATATAATCTTAATCTATAAATCATAAAATCATTCGTACTAGATGATGTAGTGGTTACTGATGTTGGTATTATATTTTGATGATAATAATTTGCTGATCCCCCAGTTAAAAATAATAATGGTTTTTCTGAATTTGAAACTTGTACCGGTGCATTACCATTAGAAATCGTAAATGGTCTACCTAAAGGAGTATATCCACCTTCACTTATTACTGTTGAACAAATTTGAGTAAATGCATTGGCAGGTGTAATTGTTGATGCAGTATTATGTATCGAATAACAAATAGGCAGATTGATTGAGTTTGTGTAAGGTTGAGTAAGTCCGTTTATATTAGTAACCTGGTGACAATATTGTATTCTACCATAAGCGTAAAATCCAAATCTAATTCTTCCAACGCCTAACCATTCCATATCGATTACAAATAATTGGGTATTTGTAAAATTTAAATCCAATCCAGAAGGACCAAATCCATCCATTTTGTCAATATTCCAATCGTCTTGTAATATTTGTGTTACCAAATCATTTTTAATATTGACTGAATATTCACCATTACTATGTTCAAAATATAATCCATTTCGTACTGTTAAATTGTTAGATAAGGGAGTCTCATTATCAAAATAACCTATTCTGGTGGTATAAGCATCATTTCCAGGATATAAAACACCACTCGCTAAAAATAAAAGAGATTTACCAGGTTGATACACACAATAATTTCTACTTTGACTAATATAATAACCAGAACCTTGTGCACTTACAACTAACTTTGAATTGGAATATGCACCGGAATACGATCCTGAAGAAGTACTTGTTATTTGTAAGTTGTTATTTTTAAAATTATCAGAACCTATAGCTTGTCCTGGAAATCTTATATCTAAAAGTGTTGTAGGCATTGATACTCTTAATTTACCAAACGCGTCTAATGTGTTTTCAACATTATTATCAAATACTGTTATCGATGTATTTTGTGTAATTGATGAATCCAAATCAGTGCTTAAACGAGATGTTATATATGTGGGATTAGCACTAGTAGTTGTTCTGGTATAAACAATTTTATAATATTTTTTTATAATCAAATATGTTTTTGTAAATATATTTGAGGAAAAATATGTATCTGTATAAGGTGTAACCCATGTTGAATTATCATCAGAAAATGAAATTTTGATTCCACCAGGATCTGAAGACACATCGCTTTTTATTGTTAAAATTAATGTGTTGTATCCTGTTGTTACAGTTGAGGTTCCTTCATAAGATGATTGGGTGTAAGGTTCTAAACCAGTATTATAAAATATTGTACTGTTATTATTGTCTGTTTGAGTTAATACTTGGGGTGTAAAAGTCATTAGTTTATTTAATTATTTATTATATATATTGATTATAATTTTATTTATAAATTATGTTGTAAATAAAATTGTTAAATTAAAAATAAACAAATCATCAAATTGTTTATACCACTAACCAAGCACTTACAGTATCAGAAACTAATTGAACTGATGAATAATTTACTTGTAAAAGCATACTTGTATCTCCTCCTATATAGTCTCCTGTATATGGAACAATAGTCAAGTTATTAACATCTAAATAACCTCCAGAATCAACTATATAATGAATTCTTTTATTTGAATTATCTAATGAGATAATTTGGGGTAAATTTATTGTGATTGGGCCACCTGAAGTATCTACTTTATATATGTTGTAGTAATTTGGATTAGAAATTGAATCAGGTATAGTAAAAGGGGAATTTCCACTTGTTAATGTCGTAACGGTATAATTGATCCAGAAATTTAATCCATCAGGACCTGTTGGACCAATTGGTCCAGTTTCACCAGTGGCACCAGTTGGACCAATTGGTCCTGTCGATCCGATTTCACCAGTAGCACCGGTAGGCCCAGTCGGTCCAATAGGTCCATATCCACCAGTTTCCAATATAGAAATAGTTGACCCAATAAACCCACCAATATTTCCGGAATAACTCATTGTTACACCAGTATCTTGATAAATATAAACTTGTAAATAATCATCTGGATTCATAGCTACATTTGCACTAGTGGTTAAAGTTCCAGCATATTCTGTACGAGAATACAAAGTTTGAGCGTATCTTGATCCATTAATAGTTATGTAAATTTCACGCACACCAGGATTACCAGTTGTTAATGCACAATTAACTGTAGTACTAACCGCATAAGTTCTTTGAACTCCAGATGTGTTTGTAAATGTACCAGAATTATAAGTTAAACCAATAGTTCCAACACTTTGAAGCACGGTGTTAAATTCAACGGCTTGAGCAGTATTAGTTACTACTGTTCTATATTGTTCTGAATCAAGATTATCATATCTTGATAACAATGCAGGTTGAGAAATTGATCCAGATGCCCCAGTAGGACCTGTTGGACCTATATCACCTGTAGCTCCAGTAGGTCCTGTGGCTCCTGTTGTTCCAGTTGGACCGGTAGCTCCTTGTACACCAGTAGGACCTGTAGGTCCGATATCACCAATTGCTCCAGTTGCTCCAGTTGCTCCAGTTGCTCCAGTTGCTCCAATTAATCCAGTTGCTCCAGTTGAACCAGTTGAACCAGTTGACCCAGTAGGACCAGTAGGACCGATAGCTCCGATAGCACCATTTAAACCAACATTCCAAAAATTGTATATACCAGAACCAGTAACTTGATCCACAATCAAATATAACAATCCAGTTATAGGATCATAGGATTCAATTAATCCATGAAAATGATGTGTTGCATCAATAGAAACTATAATATCCATAGCGGGGACATAACTTAATCCAAGTGGTTCCACATATAAACTAACTTCATCTCCAGTATTTAAAGTATTTAAATTAAATATATTTGTAGATGTACCAGTATATCTATCACCAGGAGCTCCTGTAGTTCCAGTAGGACCTGTTTGACCTGGATCACCTGTTGATCCTGTTGATCCAGTTGATCCAGTTGGTCCTATTTGTCCAGTAGGTCCAATTGCTCCAGTAGGTCCAGTAGGTCCAGTAGGTCCTTTTGGTCCAGGGATAGAAATAATTGTACCGGGGGTTTTATATGCACAATGTGACAAAGGAATATCATAACATTTAACATGATTTGTGTGTGTTTCTTGACTATCTAATATATCTGAACAAATATAAGATGAATCTGTATGTGAATGTGAATTTAAATTATCTAATTTATTTGATTTATTAGATTTAATATCATTTATATTATTATTTCTTAACTCAGTTACCTCTAAACTTTCTTGAAAATAATTATTAGGAAGGGATTGTTTGACACAATCAGCCTGTGTTAATGGTTTAATTGTAAGAATTTTAGAATTAATTTTATTACCAGGTTGATTTAATGTTTGAAAATTTTCTTGTTTATTATTATTTTCTTTTTGTAATAAATTTATTAAGTTATTCATATAATTAATTTAATTTTATAGAAAAATTTTTTAATTTAGATATCTAATTAAGTTTTAGATACAGAATAAAATCAGATTCATCTGGTTTTGTTGAAAACATATGTTCTTGACCTTCATACTTTTCAAAATTGATTCTTGTAATATTTTGAATGAATTGTCTGGCTTCTTGCGTATCCAATGGATATTTAGTATCACCAGAATAGTATGAAGTAGCAGGATCCCAAGGATGTAGTCCAGCTTCTTTTCTAGCTTTTTGAATTTGTGTAGCAACAACTCGATAATAAAATAATTTATCAACAGATTCATCATAATCCAAATTAGCTACCACAATTATATTTGAATTTTCAAATTTGATTTGTTTAAAAGTAAGGTTTGGGTTGGTGGGATTTATTTCAGAAGATTCAATTTGTCCAGTAGATTCAATTTGTTCATCTTCATGTGATTCAACAGACCCATTAACACTAATAGAATAATTAAAATTAAATAGTGTATTATCAATTTCAAAATCTTTATATTTTTTCTCATCAAGAATTGTTTCTAATTGTTCAGTATTCATCTTGATAAGTTCTTCAAAGACTGGTCCAACAGCTTTACCAAACTTTTTAAAAATTAGACTTTTAACAGGGATAATTTGTTTTTGAATATTAACAGCTTGTTGATCAACAAAATCCAATTTAAGAATATTACATTCATCCAGAACAAAATTCTTATAATTCTTATAATTAGATGAATATTTGGTTTCAATGATTGAATCCACAGCAATTTTAACATTTTTAATAGGTTTTTTCAAACTAATATTGTTAGTACCTCTAATTTGATAGATACCTTGTATCATATTATAAATGATATTAAAATCGTTTGCCAAATTAATTTGTTCTTGAGAAAATTCAATATAATTATCAACTGTTTCAATCAAATGGATACTTTCAATATTCCAAATCATTTCATCAAATCCAATTTCTTTCGAGAACTGAACTAATTCAAGATATTTTGATTCAGTAAAGAATGGAATGATTGATCTAAAACTAATAATAATTCTTTTAATCAAATAGAACATAACACTAAGACTTTGTGACCATTCGGTTTGTGTTTCCTTACCTTTCAAAATTAATCTACCAAATTTGATATAACCGTTATTAAGAATTTCAACAAGTCTAGGTAATACACTAACCGCCCTATTCAAATCATATTTTGTCATTGAATCAACAAAATCATCTTCAATATTTTTATATTGTTTAAGTGCCCATAAATTAATGGGGTTGGTGACTGATTCTAAATTATCCTCAATCAAATAAATAGGATTAGAATTGTGTGAACAGAAATAAAGTTTCACATATTCCTTCCAAAAGACAATACTGTTTGTAAGAGGAATAATTATATCTTTCATTTGATCTCTTACACCTTTTTCGGAAAATTTAAGTGGTTCTGCTCTAACGATAGGTGAACCCAATAAATATAATCTAATACAATCAGATCCATATGTTTCGACAATTTTCATTGGATCAGGATAATTTTTAAGTTTCTTTGACATTTTTTTACCATCTTCAGCAAGAACTAAACCATTAACAATTACATTTTTGAATGGGATAGTATCAAATAAACTGGTACTCAACACAAGTAGAGTGTAAAACCATCCTCTAGTTTGATCAAGTCCTTCAGCGATAAAATCAGCTGGTAAAATCTTATGTATTTTGTTATCACGAGTTTTGACATATGGGTTAGAATCAACATCCAATTGGATACCTGAATCAGAATTTCTTAACAACTCGACAATTCCATTTAGATTAATTGATCCATAAGGCATTGAACCAGATTCAAACCAGCAATCAAAAATGTCTGGGATACGAGTGTATTCTTTTCCATTGGCATGAATTTTAATTGAATCAATAAAATGTCTATGTAGATCAGTGATAGATCCTGGTTCCATACCAGCCAATTGTTCTAATTCATAACTTGAACTGGGACAAATAATATCACCATCAGGACTTTTCCAAATTGGAATAGGTGTACCCCAAAATCTGCTTCTACTAACACCCCAATCTTTAGCAGATGCTAACCAAGTTGAAAATCTGGCAGCACCAACATGACCGGGTATCCAATTAATTTGTTCATTTAATTCAACAAGTCTTTCTCTTAAATCCTCTACCTTTACAAACCATGAACTTACAGCTCTATAAATTAATGGTGTATCAGATCTCCAGCAAAATGGATAAGAATGTACAAATTGTCTTTTTTCCAAATAATAGCCAGATTTCTTTAATTGAATGACAACCCAAGTATTTAAATCGATAGAAGTTTTGTCTGTATGATTTTTGTAAAACATTCCTTGAATTTCTTTGAATTGTTCATCCGACTCAGTTTGTAAATTAGACGACAAGTTAACAAATCCATTGGGGTCAAGAGGTTGGAACAATTTAGAGTCTTTTTGAATCAAATTATTTTTCAAACACACTTCATAATCGTCTAAACCATATGCTGGTGCAATATGTACTATACCAGTACCATCTTTGTCAGTTACAAACTCTCCTGCAATAATCTTATATTCTGATTCAGGTATCTGATCATTTAATTTGAATACAGGAGTATATTTAGCCCCAATTAGCTCAATACCTTGGAAACTTTTTAAAATTTCAACATTACCTTTCTTAAATACGTTTTCAATTAATTCGTGTGCCACAATGTATTTTTGATCTTGAAACAAAACTAGATCATAAACCAAAGTAGGATTAACACACAACGCATAATTTGAAGGTAATGTCCAAGGTGTGGTTGTCCATACCAAGATCCAAATATTTGATTCTGGACTTGGTTGTGAACTTGATTCCTGATTCAAACCAAGTCCATCCAAATGAACAGGCAACCTGATAAAAAGTGAATCATCTTGAATATCTTTATGATTTTGCTGAGTTTCAAAATTGGAGAGTGGTGTTGCACAACTAGTAGAGTAAGGCATAATTTTAACTCCTTCATAAACTCGATTCTTTTTGTACAGCTCAGAGAACACCCACCAAACAGAATTCATAAATTCCTTAGTCATAGTTTTATAGTCATTTTTAAAATCAATCCAACGACCTAGTCTACCCATAGTTTCTTCCCAAATATCAGAATATTTAAGAACGATACCTCTACAGTGTTCATTATAATTTGCAATTCCAAAATCAAGTACTTGTTGTGTGGTTTTAATTCCAAGTTCTTTTTCAATTTCAAATTCAATTGGTAGACCATGATTATCGGATCCAGCAAATCTAGGAACATTATAACCTTTTTCATGATAAAATCTTAATACTGTATCTTTAATAAATCCAGCACAAATATGTCCATAATGGGGTGTACCTGTCATAAAAGGAGGTCCATCATAAAATACATATGTGGGTTTATCTGAATTTGCTTCAATTGTTTTACTAAATATTTGATTGGATTTCCAGTATTCATAAATTTGTTCTTCACTCATTGTAAGTAAAAATAATAATAATATATATTAATTTTACTTAACTCTTTAAATATCAATTTTTTTATTGAATAAAAGATCAAATAAATTTTAATCTAACATATTGATTGTAATAAAAAAAATATTTGGTTCATATTTTATTATAAAATCATTATCTAGTTTAACAATATTTTCCTTTTCTTTTATGTTTTTTAAATATTTATAAAATTTATTTGAAATAACAAAATTATCAAATGATTTGGTATTTCCATTTGAATCCAAATTAATAAAAATCAAATCGAAATTTTTATACTCATCATTTAAAAGATTCATTTGTAATTGATAAATAATATTTTTAATTTCTTTTTGTTGTTGATCAACATTATTGTTAACAAATTTATTTGGATATTTATTTGATAATTTATCAACAAATTTATCTGTCAAAACAATTTGGTATTCCCTATACTTGTTATCGAAATCTTTACATAAATTATCTAAAACAGTCAAATCAATCGATTCAAAAGTATTGACTAAACCAGATTCGACAATATAATTGATTGTACCATTTAAGACAATTCTGTTTATAAAAAGTCCATGATCAACATTTGGTCCATGTGTTATTTTTAAATTGAATAATTCTTTGTTTAAAATATTTTTAAAATATCCATAAGTATTAAAACAAACACAATTATCAATTGAATCACCAATGGTAACTAATTCATTAATATCTTTAACATTATAATAAAGTATATCATTACCATATGAATCATATGAGTCAACATAAATAAATTTATTTCTTAAAGTTTCATTAATCTGATTTAATTTATTATTATTTTCAATTTTAAATTGATTAACACCATTTAAATTATAAGCATTAAGTCCAACTTTTTCAGTTGTCTTTTTTCCAATATGTATTGTAGTGATTTTATTAAAAAAACAACTGATATAATTTTTAGAATAATATCTTTTTGCATAAGATATTTCAAAAAATCCTATTGATTCAAAATCACCTAATTCTCTAAATATTTTAGATTTGAAAAGAGATGGTCTAAATGAATAATGAGGCCAATATGCACAATTGAGGTTATATTCTAGTCTATGAGGTTTATTAGGTAAATATTCATGTAAAATAAATTTAATTTTTGGGAGGTTATTGTTTTCAATCAAAAGACCTCCATTTACTACCATATCAACATCTTCAGAATAATTAATATTAAATAATACTTGAGCAATTTCTTTTTTATCAAAATCCAAATCTTGATTTGATGAACTGGAATTAGAATCTAAAACTGTAAAACTTTTTGATTCTAATATTGAAAGTGCAGGTTTAATATAATAAGTATTTTCAACGAATAACCAATCATCTTCCAAATGTAATACATAAGGACTAGTTACTAAATCTTTAATCGTATTCATTGATACCGAATGACCTTTTTGATCAGCAGATTTAAAAACATATTCAAAAAATGGATATTTAAATTGCATATTGTCTCTATCTTCTTTAGAAGAATTATCATCAACACATATCCACCTGTCAATAAGATCAAAATCTTTACAACAATTTAAAAATGAATTAATAGTTTTTTCAAAAAGATCATATCTTTTACATGTAGTAATAGTTAATGTGATATTATTAGATAAATATTTTTTTTCGCCTTCAACATATTCAACATTGTTATTAACTTTTTTTAAAATATCATTAATTTTTTTTTCTGGATAAATAGTTAATTGATTAGAATCATATTTGGTACAAAGATTTTTTAATTCCCATATTTTTTTAATTTTATGTAGATCTGATCGAACATGTTGATTAATTAATAATTCGTCACAATAATTGTTAGCAATATCATATTTACCTAATAAATAAGAGACATGAGCCAACTCATATTTATTTTCCCATTGATGTATATGAGAATAAATAAATAATTTATAATTAGGATTATTCTTTTTTAATGAATTTTTATTTAAAAAGAATTCTGCTTTAGTTAGATATTCCTTAGATCTTTCATTATTAGACATAGCTAATTTTTTAAAATAAATACCTAAATAAAACAAAGCTTCAAATCTGTCACTTATTATTTTATCACATTTTAAATATTCAATTGAAATTTCTTTTATGTCTTTACCAAGTCTTTCTAAACTCCAACATAATTTTAATCCAGAACAATAAGTCTCTTCATTCCATCCTCCAAATTCTATTCTTTTTCTAGCCCAATAAGCTGCTTTTTCCCAATCTCTATGATCAAAATAACTTTGAGCTGCATAATAAGCATATCTTGATTTTAAATCTTGATCAATACCTGTTTTTTCAATTTGATCAATAGCTTTAACTAGTACTTCTGCATCTGCTAAATATTTGTTTGGATTTTGACTACGAGCACCTAATCTTCTTGAATCAATATAGTAATTGCCTTGTAGTCTGATAATTTTTGTGTTAGGTTTATCAATACATTGAATAAATTCATGTAAAACTCCTCTATATCTCCATTTTAGATTAGTTTTTATTATTTGTGCTCTATCATATACAAAATCTTTTCCATATTTTAAATAAAAACCATCTAAATCATCATCTAAATAAAGATTAATATCTCCAACAACAATATCATCTGCATCCATAATCCAAATATAATCAAAATTAATAGTATTTTCCTTTGAAACAAAATAATCATAAGTATTATTTAATGATCTAGTTCTATTTGTACCAAAATCAACCCATTCATCATGATATATTTTACCAGGTATATTATGAGATGAAAAAAAGTTTTGAATAAGTTCTATTGTATTATCAGTTGATCCTGTATCAGTAATAACCCATCCATCTATATATTTTAACATTGAGGATAAGGTTTCTTGGATTATATGTGATTCATTTTTAACTATCATGTTTAAACATACTTTAGGCTTTGACCCCATAAAAAATTTATATATTATTAAATAATAAATAAAAATTTATTATTAAACTAACTAATTAAAAAACCAAATAAAAAACCAAATCAGAAAACCAGATCAATATTAGGATGTGTTCCAGTAATTTTAATTTTTTCAAAACTCATACATTTAGAAAAAGGAAAATCGATCAGACCTAATTTTGGTAAAGTTCTATTATCCCATTCACTTGATGAACTATTCATATTTTTTAAATTTTTATTTCCATATGGATTTATATTAAAAAAATAAATATCATGAGACCAATCATCTGCTATTTCTGAATAACCATTTGATTCTTCTTTAACTGGATCATTAAATTTACCTTTATTTGGTTTACCATTTGTCCAACCATATGCATCAGGAGTTGTTTTCATTGAAATGTTAGATGAAAACATAGGTGATTTATCAATATTTGATTCATCCCATCTGTTTGACATAAATCTATTTGTTTCAAATCCATGTCTTGTACCTAATTCCCATGTATTAACTGAATTAAAATTAGGTGTTGTATGAAAATGTCTAGTAGGTATATAAATTTTTTGACTAATTATGTCATGTGAATATGCGAATGGATGATAATCATTATTACCTGGAGCTAATTTACAAATAATAAAACCCCAATAAGGTTGATAATAAAACATTTCCAAAACTGATTTTAATCCTGGAGATAAAACAAAAACTTTTGTATTAAGTTTATCGAGTTGATCTAAATTTTTAGCAACAGATACAAGATAAGAACCTACATTAAAAACTTCAAGTCCTTCTGCTTCTTTAATACTGTTTAAAGAATAAGATAAACTTCTTAATACGGGTTGAGGAAAACATTTAGAACAATCTTCAAAAAAATCTTTGTAATTAGATAAATTATGAAATTGTAATGTTTCTGGTAGAGGTACTGGTAAAACCATAGCATTACCATTTGATATATTATCTACTTTATTACCATAAATAGTTAGTTGTCTTTTTTTATCAGAACTAGGAGATACAAAAATCTTTGTATCAGAAACTTTATTTATTTCAGTGCTAATTAAACACATTGGGTCAAATACTTAAGTTTATTAATAAATAAATATACTAAATTTTTAGTGAATAAACGAATTTATTTTATATAATTTGAAATTAATTCCATACACTTGTTAATTTGTTCTGGAACATTTTCATAATCTTCATAATCATTTTGAATAACGAAATCAAAATTAGTATCATGATCTAAACTAATTTCAGAAGCATGACTTTTGGCTTTTAAAATAAAATCAGATAATTCCTCATCAGATATATCAGGATTAGATTTAAGTGCTTCTTGTTTCAATTTATCATTATTTCTATTTGTACCATTTACTCGAATAGTTATACCTCCCATTTGTTTAATATAAACATGTTCATTTGGAAATCTTAAATCAGTAATAATGATGATATCTTTAGAAGAATCATATGATTTGGAAATTATATTCATCACATGTAAATGTACTGATTTTACCCAAACATTTGATTCATTATATAACACAATATTATTTTCAGAATCCAAAACTACATCCCCACCTTGTCTAGATAATTCAGTTCCATATAATTGTAATGTACGTCTAATTTCTTTTTTTTTATTTACAAATAAACCACTAAAAAGTTCGTTCATTTGATTAATAAAGTTAGTATCAATTGAAGAAGTTTTCTCGAATCTTGAACCAACTTCATATTTAACAAAATCACCGTATCCTACAAAATGAATTTTATAACCGAGATCAAAAAGTTTTTTCCCGATTATATTTTCACTAATATAATTTTTACCCACACCAATTTTACCACTAAAACCAATAATATTTATCTTTTTATCAACAAATTCCATTTTATCTATTTTTATTTACTAGTGTTAAATTATTAAATTATTTATTCTTATACAAAATCAATTTTTATCAAAGCTATTAGATAACAAAACTGTAAAGTTAACAAGTATTTCTTTCAATTTTGACTCCTAGTTCTTTACATATTTTATTCCAAATTTGTGCATTATAGACATTACCACCTCGTTCATTTTCCGAAATAGTTTTGGTATCCAAATTACATTTTTTAGCTAATTGAACTTGAGTTAAACTAGCTGCATTTCTAGCTTGGACTAATTCATGAGCCATCTGACTTGAAACTTTCTTTACACCAACAACCTCTCCCTCAGCATCTGTTTTTGTAAATACTTGTTTTGTATCTGCTCTATTTACAATTTTAACAGGTTGATTCTTTTTCTTCAAATTAGGATTAGATAATACTATTTGTTTCCAGTCTTGATGTTCCATTTTACCTTGTATTTAATATTATAATATAAAAAAAATATATTATTAAAATAAATCAATTTTTATTTTAATTAACAAATATAATATATTATTATATAATCAATAAATGAGTAATAGTTTACTAATATTATTCCCAACACAATTATTTGATTTCAAATATATAAAAAAAATATTAGAATATACAGATGAAGAAACACCAAAATCTAAAAATTCACATGTAATACTTTGGGAACATGATCATTTTTTTAATGATTTTCCTTATCATAAAATGAAGTTAGCATTTGGGAGAGCAACATTTCAATCATATTATGACAAATTGATCGAGAACAAAAGTTTAAACTTAAAATCAGTTGAATATGTAGAATCAGTTGATAAAAATCCATCTCAAACAATAAATAAATTAATAAAAAAGAATAAAATAGACCGAGTAATGTTTTTTAATCCTATAGAAAAAAAATTACTTGATTTGATAGACTCGGGTAAAATTTTAACTAACATAAATATAGAATCTGACATATTTCCTAGTCCTTACTTTTTAAATTCACTTGATCCAAATAGAAATACCGAAATACAAGAATCGATGGGATCAACACGTCACGATATATTTTATAAAATTCAAAGAATTAAATATAACATCATGGTAAAAAAATCTGGTGATAAATATATTCCTGATGGTTCAAAATGGTCATTTGATAGAGAAAACAGAGACAAATTTGAAAAAGATCAAGAAGAACCACCTATTCTACAATTTAAATCTAAGACAAGAAAAGATTATATAGAAGAAGCGATTGAATATGTTGAAAAAAATTACAAAAAAAATTATGGAACATGCAATTATGATGATTTTATTTATCCTATAGATCATGAAGAGGCATCCAAATGGTTAGAACAATTTGTTAAAACCAAATTAGATAATTTTGGTAAATATGAAGATGCATTATCATCTAAAATTAAGTTTGGTTATCATTCAGTAACTTCATGTTTAACAAATGTAGGTTTATTGTCGCCAAAACAAATCTTATCAAAAATATCAGCATATAAAAAAAATATAGCTTCAAAAGAAGGATTTATAAGACAATTAATTGGTTGGAGAGAATACTGTTATTTTACCTATGACAAATATTATTCTAATTTGGTATCAACAAGTATTTATGTTCATAACAAAAATAAAATACCCAAAAAAGTATGGGAAGGTAAAACATTAATGCCAGTGATAGATAATATAATAAAAAATGTAAATACTTATGCATATTCTCACCATATAGAAAGATTAATGGGGATAGGTAATTTTTTGCTTTTGATAGGAACAAGTCCAGATCAAATATACTTTTGGTTTCAATCGATGTATATTGACGCATATGATGTTTTCATGGTTCCAAATGTTTACGGTATGTTATTATACGCCAAAACGGATGATAAAAATAGAATGATGACAAGACCATATTTTTGTTCATCAAATTATTTAATGAAAATGTCAGATTTCAAGAGCTCTGAAATTACATTTGGTGATGTAACATGTAAGTGGGATGAAGTATTTGATGCTCTATATTATAACTTGATAGACACGTACTCAGATGTTTATGAAAAAATTTATGCAACCGCATCATCTGTGTCCAGATGGAAAAAATTCAATTCAAAAAGAAAAACAGAATTAAAAAGTCTAGCAAAAAGTTATTTAGACTGGATAAAAGATAAATAATATAGATTAATTTATTTAAAAAATAGATTTAAATAGATTAAATGGATTAAAATAGAAAATTGTATATAAATGGTGGACAAAAATGTAATTTTTGGAAAGAAAAAAGTATTAATATAATATATATAAGATTTGAAATGGAAATCTTTACCAAATATTCCGTCCAAGATTATGAAGTCAATGATAATAATGATTTTTATGACCAAATACATGATCATGAAATAAACAAAATTAGAAAATATCTAATAAAAGAGTATGAATTTTCGAATGATGAAATTTACGAGTCGAGTTTAATCGATCACATAGATGAAATTCAATATACTGTTAAAGATCAAGAACAAAAATTTAAAATTTTTGATGATATCAGTTCAGTTACTCGAAATATGTATAATCAAATAGAATTAGTCATAAATATACCCAAATCCTGTGATATTATAACAATCAATAAAATTAAGTTACCAAAAAAAATAAAAAAAAATATTAACGATATTTTTGTCACATTAGATGATAACATTATAATTTCTAGAGATGAATTATATAATCATCAAATAATTTTATCAGAAAATTGTGATAATTTTAATAACAATAATTATAATTTAATTGATTGTTCAAAAGGAGATGTCAATATTCATATTATCTTGGAACCTAATTCCATTAACTCTATTATAAATAACAATATTTATATTAATTTTTCTTATCTTAATCTTAAAAATAAACATAAAATAAAACTTTATCTAGAATAAAATTGATTTTTTTATTCAAAATGAAAAAAAATATTTTTTTGAAATTTTAATTTTTTACTTTGATTTTTTATTTTTTATTTTTTTAAAGTGGTACATTCAAATCACTTTTTCTACCCATGTATCTTGACCATTGAACAGCTGCAAATGCACCAACTAATTGGGCACCAACATATCCTAATGATCTGTCACCAGTCATATTACCATTGGTATAAGCCATAAATGTTACTGCTGGATTTAAGTGGGCTTGTGATGCAATTGATGCAATTAAAATACCAATTAATAAACCTACTGCAATAAAAATAGGATCATTTTTAGTTAAAATGATTGTGAAAAAGATAAAAGAACCTAAAGCTTCAGCTACGTATTCGTTGAACATTATGATATATATATAAATATTATAAAAAATAAAATTAAATAAAAAATATTCTATATATATTATCATTAGTTCTTAACAAATTATCAATGAATTATATTTATGATAATAAAAATGTATCCTCCAAAAATAATATCGAAATTTATTTAGATAATCATAATAAAAAATTAACTAAACAAATTTATAATATTGACTCTGATTCATATAAATTATCTGATGAACTCGATGAACTAGATAATTCTAATGATTTGTCTATAGATACGTCTAATGATTTGTCTAATGATTTTTCTAATAATTCGTCTAATGATTTTGTAATATCAAATTCAAAATCAAAATTATTAGAAAAAGAGTTAGATTCTGAATGTGAAATTAAACCTTTACCACAAAATTATGGAACCAAATGGTCTGATGAAGACAAAACCAAATTGCTAAAACTTTTACACAAATATAATAAAGAAAACAATGATTCAAAAGATAAAAATATTATTTCTGACCCAAAAAGTTTGACAATATACAATTGTATTGGAAAAATAGCATCAAAATTAAAAAGATCAAATGGGGGAGTAGAAGCAGAAATAAAAAAAATAATATTTGAAAAATATCTTGAAGGTAATAGTCCAGAAAAAATATCTTCAGAACTAAATTTAGTATATAAAAATGTTAAATATATATTAAAACAAAAAATAGATACAGAATATGATTTCCAAGTTAGAAATTTAGAAAAAGAAAATAAAATATTAAGACTAAAAATAGATAATATTAAATTAAAAAAGGAATTAGAATCACTTTGTAAATAAATTTTTTACTTTTTATTATTATATAGAAACAATGAATAATGATAAAAATAGTATTTATAAATATAAATATATTAAATATAAAAATAAATTTTTAAAACTAAAAAGTCAATTGGGAGGTAATTTAATAGATTTAATAAATACAAATAGTTTAGATAATCATAAAGATAAGGACAATAATGAAAATAATGGTACATTAGAATCTTTATTAGAAACTGTTAAAGAACAAACTATGGTGACAAAAACAGAATGTGATACTGATTGTTTAATCAATAAATTAGATCTTATACAAAATGATGCAAACGACATATATAAAGTTTATGACCAAGAAGAATCAATCAAACCAAAAATTGATCAATCAAATGAACAAAATTAAAATCTCCAATCTTTAGGAACATCCATAGCCCAAAAGAATTTATCAATAAGTGCTTTAGAAAAAGCTTGTTCAATAGGTAAATTATGTTTTTTAAAGAATGCAACAGTTATTCTAGGATCAATATAATTAGTTTTAGAAGTGGTTAAAGATAAATTTTTTAATTCAACCTTCAATTCTTTTTTATTTTCAGTTAATTCTATTTGAGATTTAACTTTTTCTATTTTTTCTTTTATTTTTTTTCTTTTGTCTTTATCAGATTGATTTTGTAATTCACTTTCTAATTCTTTTCTCTTTAATTTTAATTCTTTTATTCTATCGTTAATTTTTTCAATTTGATCATTAAATGATTTAGAAACATTTTTTTGATGATTACAAAGTAATGCTACTTTAATATTTGCTTTAACATACAAATCTAATATCAAATTAATTTTATCAACATCTTTTGAATCTAATTTATCAATATCTTTATCAATTTCATCTAATTCATCTTGAAATAATTTTGATGCATTGTATGTTCTGAATACTTTTGCTGTTAAATCTTCCATCATTGTTTTTAAATATGCATTTAACATAGATGGATTTATTTCATCAAACAACTCTTCTGATGGTTTTTTATTTTTTACAAATGTTGATATTACACGATATACTTCAGGTTGTATTTGTACTGTATTTACATATCTAACTGAATCTTTACCTAAAAAATCTAATTTTATCTTGTTATCTTCTAATAATTTAATATGTTCTACACGTAAAGAACAAACACCTACAGTATCTGCTTCATCTTCACCTTTTTCATTACCTACTCTTAATGCTAAATTATCTATTAAATAAAGTGCACTTGCTAATTGTTTAGTTTTTGTATCAACTGCATTAGATGTGATGTTGTTAAAATTAGTTCTTCTAATTGAACCAATTAAATTTTTTAATTTTCTGGCTACGTCAAACTTGTATTGATCAGATTTAGCTTTAAAATCTGATTTTGCTCCTAACCATACATATTTCATTTTATCACTAATATTATCTTTCCAACTGGCTAACCATATCAATGTATTATCATGAATAACATCTTTCCATTTATGATTTTTATAAAAGTCAGGCATTGGTGGAACTGGTGATTTGGTATCTATATTGATAATAATATCTTCAGGAAATACTCTCTCTTTAATTTTACCAGCTAGAGGGTGACAACCTCTACCTAAGAATATACCAGGGGGTTCTATTCTAAAATTTCCTACAGGTTGCTCCTTACCATCGACCAAAGCAGTTTTAAATTTTTCTTCAAATTTATCTTTTTTTTGTTTAATTTTTTCTTTTTCTTCTTTGGATAAATTTGCTTTAGCTTCTTTATGTTTTAATATGTGATCAATAATTAATTTAAAATCACATTTTTCCAAATCAGTTATTTCACTAAATCCACCCTTTTTTAAATATTTTTTCCAATCTGAAAAAAAATTTTTATTAAATGTTTTGTTTTTAACATATTCTGTATCTATAAATTTGGCATAAATTGTTGCATATTCCTCTGATTCAGGATCTAATACTATTTTTTTACCATCGTATATTAATGGAATTTTATGTGGGACATATGGATCCGGAAATAATACACCATTATGTGAAAAAGTTGTCCACTTTGATTCATTATTTGCTTTTCCACCAAATTGATTATATACAAAATAATTAAATAAATTTGCGTTAAATACCATAGATTTCTAATAAATTTATATAAGAAATTTTATTACAAAAAATTATTACAAAAAATAATTAAATAAATATTTATTTACAATTTTATTTTTACATATTCTAGTTTTCTACTTGTTTTTCTACTTGTCTTTCTACTTGTTTTTCTACTTGTCTTTCTACTTGTTTTTCTACTTGTTTTTCTATCTTCTTTTCAACTTGTTCAGTTTGTTTATCAGTTAGTTTTTCAGTATTGTTTTCAGCGTAATGATCTCTACATACTGGAATATATTTGTCTGATCCACCAATGTCATTAATTCTTTTAGATTTAGTAATACGTTTAGAATAAACTGCGATTCTACATTTTTTATTTTTAGCACATTCAGCACAATAAGCATGTAATCTTTTAATATTGGTACAAATAGGAATAAGATCCAATATTTTACCAAACTTATGTCCTTTAAAATCAGCTTGTAAACCTGCAACAATAATATATTTTTTTAAACTTAAACTTTTGTTAGTAAAATCAATTAAATCATCAAAAAAATGTGCTTCATCAATAATAATTATATCATATTCATCAATTTCAAGACTCATCAAAGATCCAGATTTAATCATTGTAACATTATTTTTTATTGATTCTCTTTTTACAAAATCAACATGATTATCAAAAAATGGATTATGTGTTGAAAAGGAAATTTCAGATCTGGTGTCAAAGTCAATATTAACATAAAGAATTTTATAATTAAGTTCTGCCATTTTCGCAATTTCACCTAAAATATAAGTTGTTTTTCCTGAAAACATTGTACCTAACACAATATCAAGAGTTCCATCGTGATCTAGTAAATTCATTTTTGATATAGATAATATTTAGTTAATATAATTTTAATTAAATTTATAATATAAAAATCAACTTTTTTATCAAAAATATCAAAAATATTTCATATATATTCAATAAAATATTCTAAATAAATATTGGATAATTGTTCAATATAGTATTTATAATTATAATATCTAATTATGTTACCTAATCTAATTGTTTGTAAAAAGTCACCATTAAAATTACAATTAAAATCTGATATAATTAAATAATTAAGTTTTTTAATTTTTTCTATTATTTGATTTGATTGTTCAGTATCAAATCCATTTGATTGTAATAGTTGTAAACTTGTTCTATGATTACAATCTGAAAATACTTGAGCAACAATAATATAGATACATATCAATATTATAAAATATTTATTATTGATAGATATATACCAATCTAATGTTGAGTTTGTAATCCAATTAAAACCATTTAACATTCTTTCTAAACTTTTTAATCTATCAATTCCTTTTGAAGATATTATTTCTCCAAGACAAATAAATTTGTCATAATATAAACAATCATCTTGATATTTTTGAAATATCATTTCAAGTTCTTCCTCAGTCAAATTATTAATCGAATTATAATCTTTTTCTATAATTTGACCTAATTCATATCTTATCAATGAATTAATTTTAATTACTTCTAATATATTTGGATAATTAATAATGGTAGTTATGGTTGTAATTATATTTGATGATTCCATCTGTAATATAAAAGATTTGGTTAGTATAATAACTTAATAATAATATAATTAAATGAGTTTCAAATTCAATTTTTGTTTCAAAATTATTTATAATAATACAAAATAAAAATATGTTTTATCAAATTATTAAAATACTACAAGATTATATTGAAAAGTTAGATCCAAATACAAGTGAATTAATTTATCATACTTTATTATTTATTTATTATAATTTATGGTTAGTTTTGTTTTTATTTGTTTATTTAAAAATAAAATTAAAAAATTTAAAACAAAATAAAATCATTTGTAAATAATTTTTTATTTTCTAATATATATTAATTATAAAATATGATAGAAATAGAAACAGGTATTTTCCAAATAGATAAAAATGATGGACAAATATATTTGATTGGTGATATTCATGGTGATTATCAATGTGTAGTTCATTGTTTAGTTGATTTGTGTAAAGTATGTAAAATAACACAAGTTTATAATGATACTGATAATAATTTTTCAAATCGTGAAAATTTAGAATGGATTGAAGGTAATAATTCTATAGTGGTTTTTTGTGGAGATTTAATTCATAGAAAAAGATTTATGAATAATGTTTTAGATGACGAATGTTCAGATATTTATTTGATTGAAAATATTTTAAGATTAAAAAAAGAAGCTAAAGAATATTCGGGAGATATTCTGATTGTAGCAGGAAATCATGAAATAATGAACATAATTTATCCTAATAATAATTCTTATACATCTGATGCAAATGTTAAAAAAAATTATGATTATTTTACAAACACCAAATGGTTGAATAATTATATAGATAATAGTTATGCTTGGATTAAATTAAATAATGTTTTGATCGCACATGGTGGTTTATGTTCTGATTATTTAAGATATTTAGATGATAATAATGTTTTTGAAAATAAAATATATTCTGGGGGATCTGGTAAAATTGGTAATAAATTAACAAACAAATTAACAAACAAATTAACAAACAAATTATCAAATAACAAAATAATGTTAGGTGGAAAAATAATGACAAATGGTAATGATATTATTAAATTTGTAAATGATAAATATAAAAGTTTCTTTACAGATTATGATTTTAAAAAAACTTCTGAGACAAAAAATACTGATAAAATAGGTTATGATTTATTTGTAAGATATGAATTAAATAGTAAAAAGAAAGACAATATGTTTTGGTGTAGAGAATGGGGTTATTCTGGAGTTAGTTGTGATGAATTTAAAAATGTTTTAGCAAAAGTTGATTGTAACAAAATGATTATCGCACATTGTCCACAATTTATTTCACCTGATCAACCCAAAATGATTAATTTTGAATGTTTAGATGGTTCTACCGATAGATTTAATATTGCAAGAGTTGATATGGGTATGTCTAGGTCATTTGATTATAATTCTTCAGATAATTTTCTTTATTATTTGTCAAATAATTTTAATAGAAAAATGGCAGTTTTAAAATTATGCTTTGATCCTGATAATTCTGAATTATATTTTGATATTAATAGTGTGATTACTGAAAAATTATCTTGTTTACAATATTTATTATTAAAATATGGTACAACATTAAAAGAATGGGAAGATTTGGGTACTTCTAGTGATTGGTTAGGATTCAATTATATTGATGAAATTATGAAACAAGTCAAAAATAATTCTGACTCCAACACATGTAAAAATTGTGAAAATTGTAATTATGAACAAGCTTTTGTTAAAAAAAATAATGAATTTTCATATTCAAATAATAAATTAAATAAAGATGATGTAAATGAAATTATTCTTTGTATTTTGTATCCTATTATCAATACTAAAATTAATTTAAATTCTGTTAATGATTTTAGAAATTTAATTAAAAATAAAAAATAAATTTATTTTTATGCAATAATATCAATTTTATAATCAATTGGTATATTGCTATTATTCAAAACACTTATATCCGAGTCAAATTTATTTTCCAATATAACACCAGCTTGTAAATTAACAGATTGTGATTTAAATAAATTATATATAATCAAAGTAACATTTTTATCAAATTTAATTTTTTTGATTAACCCGAATTGTCTGGTCAATTCAAAATTATCAATAGGGTTAACTCTGATTTGTAATGATTTAGAGATATTTGAATTTGTAGTTTGATCATTTAAAATATAATTATTTGGACTAAGATAATATATGACCAAAAATATTATAGTTATCACTGATATTTTAGTAAATATCTCCAAAAGATAATATGGGTAATTTTTTTTTTTCATAAATAATTTATATATATATTTTATTACTGATTAAAAAATAAATGGATATAAATGATAATATTATAAATTTGGATATGTTAACAAATGATATACCAACAAATTTAACCAATAATATAAGTAATATAATAGATATTGGGGTAAATCAAGATAATTCCGGATTTAATTATATTTTTGATTCAGATGAAAATCAATCAATTTTAGATAATATTCGATTATTTAATAAAAAAACACAAAATTTAAATGATGATGTTAAAAATATTAATCATGCTATTGAAAATGCTACTGGATTTGGATCAGAATATATTATTGTAATATTAGGTTTATTATTGTATTATTTTAATTTTTTAAGTGAAAAAAAGTATTTGGTTACCAATATTATTATTACAAGTTTTGTTTTAGCAGTCTTTGATTTATTTTTAAAAAAAATTATATTATTTCATATAAATAATGATTATTATAAATTTGTCGTTAACAATATAATAACAATTGTTGTAATAGATTTACTTTTTAACATTATTTCAAATGGTTTATATAATAATGAAAAATTAAGTTTTGTAAATTATTTTAATTTAGCATTCGCATGTTTCTTTTATGAAACTATTGTGTATAAATTATTTAATTATAATGGTTTATGTAATCAAAGATTAAGATCACTGACTAAAACTATAATGAGATTAGCAACAATACATATATTATCTAACTTTCTTAATGATAAACCATATGATTCAGCTTGGTTCGAATTCTCGTTTGGTCAATTGTTCAACTTTGCTTTATTCAATACAGTATTTTCAGAAAACTAATGTATTGCTTATTGGTTATTTATAAAAAAATATTTATTTAATAAATTTAATTTAGTTTTTATTTTCTTCAAAAAGTTTTTTAACCTTTTTGGTATACTTTTTCATGGCATTTTCTTTTTCCATACCTTTATGATTTACCCAAGCTTGATATTTAGCTTTACCTTTTAAATCCCAAAAATTCGGTTCTGGAATATTACAATCACCTTCAGTTGCTTGTTTGTAATATCCATATAGTGATAACTTGGTATCATCATCTAATTTTAAATTGGACTTGATGATTTTTTCAGCTGCATCTTTAAATTCCTCTTCAATACTTTTACCCATTTTATTTAGTATATGTACTTGGATATTTTTTAAATCATAATAAATAAATTAAATTAATTCAAATAAATTAGATTATACAAATTGATTGATTAAAAATTAATGTAATTTGTAATATTACAAATTAAGCATTTTCATTATCAGAGCCTGAATCCGAATCCGAATCCGAGTCTGATTCTGAAGCAGTATCAGTAAGATTACCAGGTTTAACTACCTTTCCATCCTTTTTAACTTGGATTTTAGTTGAACCCTTTACTTTAATTTTCTTTTCATCTTGAGCTTCTTCGTCAGGTTCAGATTCATCATTCTTCTTTGACTTTTTACCGTCCTTTTTAGCTTCCTTTTTATCTTCTTTCTTATCTTCTTTCTTAGCTTCTTTCTTATCTTCTTTCTTATCTTCTTTCTTAGTAGATTTCTTGTTTGATTCTTTAGTAGATTCCTTAGTATCTTTTACTTCTTCTTCTTTTTTACCTTTTTTAGCTTCTTTTGTAGTTTCCTTTACATTAGCTTTAGTTTTAGTATCTTTAGCATTTGTTTTAGATTTAGCCTTTTCATCATCAGAATCAGCATCAGAATCGGAATCAGAACCAGCTTCATCTTCATCTCCGGATTCTTCTTCATCATCCTTCTTAGCATCTTTTTCTTTACGTTCACCCATCTTTGTAGCAGTTTTAGCTCCGCAAATATCCTTGATAATTGTAAATGTTTCAGTTGCATTAATTGTATAAAGATTTTCAGATCCGTCAATCTTTTTAGCACCTATCTTGTCGGCAAGAGCACCCTTGATTGTTTCAATTTGACCATCTTTGGATTTAGCCCAACGACCACGAATACCATTACCAAAATAGCATTTAAGCTCTTCTAGTTCAGCTTCGGGATGTTTCTCAGTAACTTTCACAATAGTGTGAGCGGTCTTGAGAGGACCTCCGTAAACGCACCAAGCGAAAACGGGTTTTTTAACAACAGGCTTAGGAGCTGCGGCAGCAGTAGTTTCTTTTTTACTAGGCATCTATGATGTTTGTTTTTTGCTTCTATAATGATTTTGACCACTTTCTTATTTTTTTTCAACTTTTTGGATTTTTCAACGTTTTTATCATTATTTATCAACTTCTTATATATAATATATTATTTACTAGCCACTAGCCAACTATCCACTAAGCAACTAGCCAATAAGCCATTAGGTACTAGCCTTTTTACACATATCTATCCATTCTTGATATCTAGCTTTAGGGTCAAAAATTGGCTTTGGATGTATATTATCCATATATTTGGTATCCCATTTATATAAGATAGCATTATCAACGTTAGCCAAATGAGGTAACCATTTTTTAATATATATACAATCTGGGTCCCATTTTTTGATCATTTCATTAGATACATTCATAGGTCTCCCTGCTATAGGGGCATTTGATGGGGCAAATTTCTTACCTGGAAAATCTAATTCTGTTACCCATTGAGCATTTAACTTATTTTGGCTTGTACTACAATCGACTAAATGTCTACTAAACCAGTCATTTAACCCTATATATCTACATAATGGATTAATACCAAGATATTTGACTGAAAATACACCAACTATCATTCTGCACCTGTTGTGCATAAAACCACTATGTAATATTTCTCGTAGAGCCGCATCTACTAATAAAAATCCAGTTTTTGACTTCATCATCAAATCCCATTCTTTCCATTCGCGACTTGTTTTTGATGGCATTTTATCAACCCATTTGATTTTATCATATCTTGGATCAACATGTTCATCATAAGAATTAGCTTTTGGTAAATATCTTAGCAAACATAAATAATATTCTCTCCAAATAACTTGATTTATTAATTGAGTTTGATTTCCTAATTTATCAACAAGTGCCCAGTAAAATTCTCTTTCTGATATTAATCCAAAATTTAAGTATGCTGATAAATGTGTTGTATTCCAAGATAATGTATCTCTTTTTGTGTTATAGTCTTTAAAATCCTTTAGATTTGATAAAATTTTTAATGCTAATTTTCTTGATCCTACTTCTAAAGGAACATAATTTTTATCTATATTATCTTTCCATAAACTATTTATTTCTTGATTATTTAATGTTTTATCAATTGATGTTTTTTTAACGAATGATATTTTTGCTGTTGTAACTTCTTTAAAATCTTTTTTATATGCTAACATATTTTTTCTAAATGCGCCATATTGTTTGTATGGCGATGTCTCATCTTTTTTTAATAAATCCATTGAACATAATGTATTATCATCAGAATTGGTCAATAATTCTATTTGATTATCTTCACAAACTTTTTTGATCATTTCATCTCTTTTTAATGAATAAGATGTAAAATCTAAATTAAATCCTACACTAATTGTTTTGTATTTTTTTGATTCTGCAAAGTGATTTAACAAATGTTTTACTACATTATGTGGTTTCCCATAAAATACATTTAATTTTGAAGACTTTTTAATTAAAATTTCATCCAAATCAATTACTGATTCACATAAAAATCTTAAAGCAGGAAAGCTTAAATAATTTTTAGTTTTGGAATTTAAATCAACTTGATATGGATCAAAAATAAAAACCGGAATTATTTCTTCACAAACATTTGACAACATATTTAACCCAAGATTATCTTCTATTCTTAAATCTTTTCTAAAAATAAATATTCCAAGATCGAATTTTTTTTTCATTCTATTATATAAATATTTATATAATATTATAGTTAAACTTTTTTTTTGTAAACCATAAAATAAATTAGTAAAATAATCACAACTATTAACATTAATTCTTTGTTTGACCATGATAATCTATCTAATAAAGCAAAACCCTCTTTCTTTTGACCATTTTCCTCAATTACTTGAATTGATAATGTATCTGACCCAGAAACTACCCCAGACCCACTCACATTAATATTTTCATCCAATTTAACTACTGAAGGTGTAGGTGGTGTTAAACTATCCAAAGCTTGATTTATATTATTATCAGATTTTGATGATACCAATGTATCCAAAGGGTTTTTTGCCATATAACTACAACTTCTAATATTTGATAAAACTAATGGTAATTCTACAAAAATATTATCACTATGATCTTTTAATTTTGACATTCTGCTTAAATAAGTGTTTAAATCTACATATATTTTATTTGATTGATCACATTTTATGCAATTTGAACTATCTGTGTCTGGTGATGAACTGGATGAACTTGAAGAACCATTTGATAAACTGGATGTACTAGAAGAACCATTTGATGAACTGGATGTACTAGAAGAACCATTTGATGAACTGGATGTGCCATTTAAAGAACCACTTGATGAACCATTCATATCAGAAACTGAACTAGAAACCATTTTATTTGGCGTAGATTTGTTAACACCAGAATCACAAATTTGTTCCATATTTTTTTTAACACAAAACATGGAATTAGGATCTTGAGTGTTTAATTCAGTAATATTTTTTTTTAAATTACACATTTTGTTGACAGAATCATAATCAAAACCAACACAATCAGTAGAATTTCCACAGGCAACTTTACACATAGAAGGTGATTCGGATTCAAATGATTTAATAAGATCCCCAGTTAATTTATAAGAATCAGAACATTGGTAATCAGAATCAGACAATTTTGAATTTGATAATGGTAAATTAATATTCATTTGACCATTAACATTTTCAAAAGTATCAATATTATAATCTTTCCCATCTAAACTATAAAAATTCATAATTTATAATATATATTTATATTATAAAAATTATTTGATATAAAAAAAGTTATTTGATATAAAAAATATTTTAATCCAAGACAAAAAATAAATTTTTAACCAGGCACAATGTTATCAAGATTATCCCAGGCATTATAACCATAAGTAAATGTAGGATTTTTGTATAATGTACCCCAGTCAAAGGTTCTATTTAACATTGGGTAACATGTTGCTGTTCCAGTATATCCACCTTCAAAACATACTCCCTTACAATTTTCTTGACATTTTTGTAATCCAGTTTTAACATTTGCATAATCTGTTAAATCAATTTGATTAACTACATTAAATGCTGTTTCAACATATTTTGCTTGATCAATTTCATCTGGATAATAATAAACCAAATCTTTATTTTCATCAGCCAAAGTTCTATAATAGTCTTTAAAATCAAAATCTAAAGGTATTGCTCCAGCTAAATCCAATTGTGGAATTGAACTATCATTTGTAGGAACTTTTTGAGTAGGTCCAGTGACTAATTTAACATCAGATTTAATATTTGGGACGAAATATTCTTGTTGATTGTATAAATTGATCACAAACCAAATTGTGATAACAATTAAAATTATTATTAGTATCTTTTTTAACATATAATAAACTCAAGAAAATATATTTGAAAAGATAATATTTTTATAATTTTCTTTTTAATTCCAAATATTTATTTTTATATTTTAAATATTTATTTTTATATATATCATCTGATTCTTCTGGTACAGCTGATCCACAACAAGTATTACAGGTACCACCACCTTTAACAGTGATAAATACATCTTTCTTACCGGATATTAATGTTTTATAACAATTCTCACAATTAGTTAAAAATCTTTGTGCAGCATCTGTATTTAATTTACTTTCACTACCTCCTTTTTTATGATCCAAAGCTGTTGGTTCTACTTCTCCAAATAATTTTTTTCCAGATTCTTCTGTTTCTAAATAAACTGTCGGGTATCCTACTAATTTATCTTTTAGATTTGAATATTTGGAAGAAAATTCCATAGCTCTTTTAATTTCTAATGGAACTAATTTTTTCATATGTTCCATATCTTTTGGTGCAACTTCATTATCCATCTCATATATTTCAAATTCTGCATTTGGATTTAATTTTTTGGCTAATTTTATTGCTTCACCATAAATTGGTAAAAAGTTTTTACAGTGACTACAAAAATTTGCCTTTACTAAAATTACTTTGTATTTTGATGACATTATTATATATTATATATGTGAATAAAAAAATAAAATTAATTAATTTGTTTTATTAAATAAATTAAATTAAAAAAAATAATAAAATTAACTAAATAAAAACATCATTTGTCACCAATAATCATTTTATATTTGGATAAATATGATTGGGACTTTTTATTAGCTTTAAACATATTTTCTAGTGCTATTTGTGTTATCTTTTTGATAGCCATATCTTTGTTATTAGGTCTTATTATAATCTTGATTTTTATTTTGTCCACTTTTTTAGTTTCAAAACCAGATGTATTAACTGTAGAAACTGCACATGGAATATTTACCTTTTCTGATGATATTATATCCCATTGAGATTGTATTCGTACATTAGGATTTTGATTTTGAACAAGCAGATTTAGTATATTTGCCATTTTTCCACCTGGAATTTCCATCTGGGAATATATTATGTAACCTAAATATATTTCTGTTGGCATTTCCAAGTTATTGGTTTGTATATGTACCATGTATTCTGTTAAATAATTTATTATATCTGCTGTCAATGACCCAAATATATTATCTTTTTCTACAAATACTTGAACATCCTTTATATTAGGAAAATTTTCATCTGCAAAACTGTTGATCTTTTCTGCTTGTAGTGATTGCATCAAGTTAATTTCTTTTATACTTTAATATATACTTATTATTTAAAATCAATTTTTTTTTATTGCACACATATAAAAAATTGTTGACATAACTGATCCCAATACAAACCCACTAGTAAACTTTTTACAATCTAACATTTTATTACATTGTGAACAATCATTATATTTATCACAAACATTTCTTTCACAAACATATTTATTTGTCGAATGTATGTTTCTTCTATTTTTAATTGAATAATTTTTTGACATATCTATATAAAATTTTTTAATCGAATTTATTACTTTCATCTACTTTATTTAATTCTTATAAATATTTGATTAAATAATTTTATTTTTCAAATTGTAATTAAATAAAATTTCAAATCATAATTAAAAACAAATTCTTAGTTCAACACCATTACCTTCTATAAAGATAAGTGCTTGAATTCTCTCATTTGGATCAACGCATTCTTCGAAAATGGTTGTACCATCATAAATTTCTTTAACACCTTCTGCTAAATATTCCAATTTTGTACCTGCAAAAGCCTCAATCTCACTTATAATTTGACTTGTGATATTGGAACTTACTTTGATACTTGTCCATATCGAAATTTTATTTCCATTTACAATTTGACTTTCCACTTTTCCAGGATTAATACCATCGATATAATTGATATTCAGATTAACAAATCTATTTTTGTAAATATCAATGTCTGAATCATACTGGTTAGTAATATGTTTCTTTGGTTCATAAAATTTAATTATCTTTAGATATTCCATAATTTGGAAACCTGATACCAAAGCAGTAGTTGTAATCATTGCGGGAATAATGTTTCCTGCTATTTTTCTTGTCTCGTAAATGTCTTGAAGAGGAATAGAGTACTGAGTGTTTCTGATATTAGCACATTCAGTCACAAACTGTACATGACCTAATTCATCTTCGTCTTTCTCAAATTCAATTTTGTTAACTTGAGGAAAATCAGTAAGATTACTAATTATAAATTCTAAAACTTCTTCAGATCTAATTGTTTCAATATTATCCTTAAAAATTATCGGAGTAATAGAGTTTGTGGGTAAATACACATAATTGGTGTCAAAAACTTGATTAAGAATCTTAAAGCCCCATGTCATAAAGTAACGTATTGTTTCCATGTTAATTTCAATATGTGTGGGTAATTTGTTATCTTCGAGTTTCTCTTTCTCTTCACCAGTATATTTTTTAATAATCTCCTCAATATTTTCATAAAAGTTTTCATAAAAGATTGTTGAAAGTAATTTAAAATAACCTTCAGGAGTCTTTGCAAAGTTCTTAAATTTGAAAAATTGTCTGTAAAACAGTTTTACTTCGCCTTCAGGAGTTGACATAAGATTAGATGGATCACGATACTTATCGATTAAAATCATATTTGTATAGAATTGTTCTTCAAATAATTCTCGTGCCCATTGAATTGTATGTTCGGGTCTGTAAGGGAAAGTTTTGATAGTACAAATTGGAATTCCTGCCTTGTCTTCAGGATCTTTTGAAGAACCATATGATTCAGTAAGATAAGGAACCACAACTTGTACGTTACCCTTTGTACCTAGAGTACCAGAATCAATTAAAGGAAGTGAATATTTAATTGCTCGACTGTCCATATAAACTCTTGCATCTACATTATCAAGTGCATTAAGAAGTATATCAATTTGACTATAAAATTCGTTGTCAAAAATAAATTCAGTATCTGGACAAACCTTATTTTTAAAAGGTAATACGTTTGTGTCCGGATTAAATTCCTTAATCTTTGCTGCTGCTGTTTCAGATTTGGAATGACGAATATTTGAATTGTTGAAAAGGAATTGTCTGGATAAATTCGAAATTTCAATATGATCAGGATCAGTTACAAATATAGTAAGTAACCCTAACATTCCAAGATTTTTTAATATTTCGCAACCAATTGCACCTGATCCAACAACAAATGGACTGGAATTCATAATTTTTTCAAATAACTTTTTACCAAACACATTGATAATTCCTTCATATTTCTTATTGGTAATTGTATTGTAATTAAATGCGGAATAATCATCAAATGTCTCGACTTCTGAATCAGTAATCAAATCATAATAATCAATGTAACACCACTGAGAAATAGGAATATATTTGTGTCCAAGAGCCTTGAGAACTTCCTGCGAGACAATTCCTCCAATGATTGATCCAAAAGGTAAAATGTTACCACGTAAAGTATAACAAAACTTTTTAGAAAGAATCTTGAATTTTTCCGGTCTCGATGCAAAATCAGGAATTAATGATACAAATGCCTCAAAATCAGAAATTGACCATGCTTTTGGTGTAAATCCATATGTTTGATAAAATTTGTTATAAGTTAACACCAGTTCATGTAATTCTCTGGGTCTTTCAAAATCAATCGAAAAATCTGTGTATGTGAATGATATATTGTCACTCACATTCATTTGATCTTTTAGTAAGTTAAAATTAAATTCTTGAGGAACTTTCTTTTTAATCATACTTTTAATTTCTAATTTATCATGTTCAAGTTCTGCAGTTAACTCAATTTTGTTGGGATTAACAATTTGTTTGTTTCTAACATCATACTTTTCACCAGAAATTAAAGTCACCTCTAGATAATCTCCATCACCTAGACCATGACCATCTTTAAATTCAATTATCTTTTTATCAGATGGATCAATACTTTTAATCATTAGATTCTTGTAGCTTTCACCATCGGTGTCGGTAACAACAAAATTTTCTCCAAAATCATTAAATATATATCCCATGAGGCCAAAAGTACCAGTGAATATAAATTTAGTGTCAAATTTTCTACAAATTCTATTTAAATTTTGAGCATCATCCATTGTGCTATTCGAAATAATTACTACCGAATATCTTTTGATTGCTTCTGAATTATATTCTTGATTTTCATCAAATATATCAGTTACCTGACTAACTCTGATGGTTGGATTAAGTTTTTGAATTTGTTCAAGAGGGACTTGGTCACCATCTGTAGGATAGTACAATCCTGTCTTTTCCCATGATTCCAATTTTTGATTTGAATAAATGTCAACAATACCAATTCCAAGTAATACCAAATTTTTAATAATTTCTTGGCTTGTCATATTGTATCCAATAATTAATACTCGGGCATCTGATAATTTTTTCATCATATCCTTTCCAACTGTATAAGTCTGTCTGGAATACCTGTCTTCAGAACTGGGTATCGATTCAGCCAGATGAACTGACTTGATTGATTCAGTTAATTGGGTCACTTGGTTTAATTCTGTTGATTGTTCAGATATAAAACTTGTCATTTTTATATAGATATTATTATTATATTTAATTGATTTGATTATTCAATTTTTATTCAATGTTAAAATCTAAATTATAAACAATAAACATAACAATTAATAAATAAAATGTTATTTTTTTATATAAAAGTAATTTGCATTATGATAATTAAATTATTTACCACAACATAAAATACTGGATTTATAACCGAATCTTTAAATTTTATTTTTGAATTATCTTTCGGGCTAAATCTAAATATTCCTTTTATATTATGTGTATGAATATATAATCTGGGTATCATTGCTGTATTTATTTTTGTCACATCTGTTTTTAATATGTATATTGGATTTGTTGGATATTGTGGATTTGATTTATGATGATTTTTTGATCTATTATCTTGTTGATATATTGATTTGTCAAAAACATCATTTGGATCATAAATGAAACCAAATACAGAATCCTTAAATTTTATTCTAGAATCAGTTGTTATTTTAATTGTTTTGTCATCTGATTCAAATAATTTTTTTGATGCTAAATACCATGTATGAATATTTATATTGTTCGCATCTTGTCTTGATATTTTTTGTTCAAATTTTACTACTTGATATTCAAAAAATGTTTCACGTAAATTGTGTAAATGTGGATCTCCGTACTCTGTTAATTCATCTGAATTCATTGTCTTTGACTCAAAATTAATCCCCAAATACATATCATCATAATTCCAAATGAATGGATGAACTGGAAAATAAATCTCCATTATCTTTATTTATTTTGATATTAACTAAATTATATATCTTGTTATTTATTATTGTAATTACTTTATTATTCAAATTTTATCTGTATATTTTATCTTTTTTCACAAATATATATATAAACATATATTAGTTACTAAATATGGGAAAAATAATTTTACTTTTGATTTTGATATTAATTATTATTTATTGGTTATGGTTTAAAAACACCAATTTTAAATTTGAATCTTTTTCTAATTCAAAATCTAAATCTAATACTAATTCGGATTCAGCTTCAACCAAAACATTTAATTTAAATATAAATTGTGGAAACTGTGGAAAATGTGACAAGTGCAATGAAAACAAAGTTATAAATGCTCCTCCAGATGTTATCGTTCCAGTTTATTCTCCTTGGATGGGATATTACCCATATAGTTGGGTCTATCCTTACAACTGGAATTATCCTTATTATTGGTCTCAATATAATTTTTGGTAATTGTTTGTAATTTATTTTTGAATAATTTATTTTTTGACAAATAAAAAAATTTGATTAAAATCAATAATATATTGAATTTAATATATAAAAAATTTTCATAATGGAATCAAGTGTTTTCACCAACGTATTCAATACTATATGTGTATTAGTATCAGATTTTAATTACCTATTTGGGGTTATAAACTATTCGTATGATCCTGAATCAGGTACTAAAACTTTTGACAATTTGTTTGATAACCAATCTACTGAATATAATGAAAAACAAATTAAATTGAGACAAAGCTTAATTATCGAAGAATCAAAAGAACTTGTTGAAGCCATTCAAACCAATAATATTATTGAGATAATTGATGCGTTGTGCGATATCTTATATGTGGTAGCTGGTGCCAAAGTATATTTTAATTTAACAAATACTAATATTAATTCCAAATTAAAAAATACAGGGTTTAACCAAATAGTTGAATTGGATTCAAATAGAATTGATAAACTTGTTAAAACTATATCAGAAAATAATGATTTTAAGAAAAATCTGGTAGAAATATCAGACCAAATAATCAAGATGAATATGGATTTAGAACAAATAACTAATTGGTTTGTATCTAGAACAGGAGATAAGACAAGCGAATTTGATGAAAAAATACTTGTGTATAATAATATTTTAGATAATATTAGTTTGAAAGTGTTTGAGATTGGTAATCAATTAAATTTGGATATTGAAAAATTATTCAAAATAGTTCATGATTCAAATATGAGTAAGGTTTGTCAAGATGAAAATACAGCAGTAAAAACTGTCCAATGGTATAAAAGTAATGAAACTAGATACAATAGTCCAGCATATAAGAAAATTAATTTAGGATCCAAAGATTATTGGATTGTATATGACGAATCTACTAAAAAAATACTTAAATCTATTGATTGGATTGAAGTAAAATTTTATTAGAATTGAATTTAATTATTTTTTTTATTTGATTGATTAAATTTAGTTTATTTAATTGAAAAAATAATTTCGCATAAATTTTTCACAGTAATTTTTTTATATAATTAATTATATAAAATGGGAATTTTTAACTTAAATGATAAAAATAATATATTTACAAAACCGAACATGTATACATATTTTATTATTTTGGTTGTGATCATTATAACGATTTATATGATATCTCAATCAATAGTCGACTCTGATACAAAAAAATATTTAACAGAAGAACAAAGTTTGAGACGTAACAAAAGAAGAAGATCAATTGAAAATTTCGATATTGATGCAACTTCAAGTACAGTAATGCCAAATGCACCTTATTATGGTAATATAGTTAATCCAGGTACATATACTACTTCGTCAAACTCATTTTCAGGATTTACAACAAACACAGAAGGTATTATTTTTGGTGGTAAGGCTGCCGGTAGTAACGCATCTAGTAATGTATCAAAATCTACTGTATCAGGAGTTGAAATTACAAATAGTTCTTCAACAAATAGTTCAACAACAAAAGGTTTTATGTTAGATTCAAATTTTACTTTTGTAATTAGATTTAAATTTAATAATGCTTTTAATAGTGCTGATTGGCCAAGATTAATAGATTTTGGAAATCAGGATACAAGTAAATCAGATATGGCTGTTAAAAATAATATATGGTTAGGTTTCTATAATGATGGATTAGCTTTATATTTTGATTCAATATCAGTTAGTGGTACTAGAACTTCTTCAAAAAATAAAAAATATCCAATTCCAATAACAACTGGTTTGGTTAAAACTTCAGGTGCTTGGAATACAATAATTGTTAGTTATTCATCTACAAAAACTGTAAATATGTATGTTAATCCTACTTCTAATGCTTTTAATAAGACTACTGCTTCAAATATTACGGTTGATTCAACCAATAGAGCTAATTGTTACATTGGTAAAAGTAATATGCCAGGAGATCCCAATATAGATTTTTGTACTGTATCTGATTTTGCTTATTATAACAAAGCTTTGGGTGATGGTGAAGCTGTCTCTGTAAGTTCTTCTTCTTCAAATATAACAATTGGTTCTTTAATTGATAATCTTAAATTATATTTTGA